>JAEIGA010002806.1_pt1 | contig 27564 bp, 21 predicted proteins | sample 9270691 | NCBI WGS metagenome assembly JAEIGA01 (sample SAMN17057246, study PRJNA624740) | gut metagenome | biome: biome; isolation source: fecal sample | host: Bos grunniens | place: China: Xizang | collected 2019 | reverse complement strand
TTGAGTGGTACTACAACACAGCCAAACGTGCAGCCGACCTTCAGTTGCTCGTTGACTACCACGGTTCATACAAACCCACCGGCATCACACGCACATACCCCAACATGCTTACATCGGAAGGCGTTTACGGTGGCGAGCAGAACAAATGGACAGACGACCTCTCACCCGAGCACAATGTGACACTTGCCTTCACACGTATGGCATGCGGTCCCATGGACTACACCCCCGGAGCAATGCGCAACTCAAAGAAAGGCGAATTCGTTGAGCGCTACTACATCCCCATGTCACAGGGCACACGCTGCCACCAGCTTGGCATGTACGTAGTATTCGAATCACCCCTTCAGATGCTCTGCGACCGCCCCACAAACTACGAGAAGGAGCCTGACATGATGAGATACCTCGGCCCCGTCCCCACAACATGGGACGAGTCAGTAGCTCTTGACGCATGCGTAGGCGACTATGTAATCATGGCACGCCGCAAGGGCAACAAATGGTGGATGGGCGGCATGACCGACTGGACATCACGCAAGAAAGAGGTTACACTCGACTTCCTCGAGGCTGGCAAGGAGTACACAATGACAATCTGGGAGGATGGTGTAAACGTTCACAGAGATGCAGAAGACTACAAGATGAGCACACGCAAGGTACGCAAAGGCGACAAAGTAAAAATCAACTTTGCACCCGGCGGTGGCTTCGCTGCAACTATCGAATAATAGTACAGAATAAGAAACAATTAAGAGGTTGCTCCTGCAGGAGCAACCTCTTAATTGTTATATCAACTGAAGAATTATTTACTGACATTCAACATCCATTTACCATTTTCGTCCTTAATGGTATCGAAACTCTGTTCATCCTCGGAACCATCGCCCCAGAAAAGTTTTGCTACCACTTTGGCTCTGTCACCCTCCTCGGAAATCTCTTCACTCACAAACTCCCAGCTTTTCAAGCCCTGTTTCATTTCAATTGTCTTTGTCATCTTGCTGGAAAGTAGAGCCACCAACTGCTCTTTCTGTTCTGCAACAGTTCCACTTTCGTTGTCTTTCAAATAGATAAGATCAACATAGCCTTTCGTATCACCTTTCTGTATACATTTAAGTGTTGCCTCGGCCACGCCGGTAGGAGTATTTGCAGAGCCACATCCTACAAAAGCATACATAATGGCAAACATTGCAATCAAACCAAACATTGTCTTTTTCATAAAGATTTATATTTAAACTGTTAATAATTATATTTAAACTCATTTTGTCAAAAAGTAACGATAGTCCGCAGCCTGCCCGATTCAATAAAATCCGAAGGAAAAATAACATCATCATATTCTATGGCAGGAAGGTTTACACTACGTCTTCTATTCTCAGTAATCGATACACCTGAAGCCTTTCTGTAAACAAACTCGACCAGTTCCGAACAATACATTTTTGTCGTATCGCGTATATCGTAATCATGGTCGAACAGAACTCTTCGACGGTAAATATCGTATGCCGCCGATGCCGCTTTCGCAGCAGCCACACTGTCGGCAGATCTCAACACACGCCCATTATTTGTTCTGATGGAAGAGAAAAACATATCGGGATAATCCATTTTCACTCTGTCTACATCGCCTTGAAAATCATGCTCATCGGGTACAGCATGCACTATCATCGTCACACCGGCAGAGTCAACCACTATACCCACATGAGAATAGGCACTACCGCCATCGGCATACCTTACAACCCTGCCTGTCACCCCATTGCCACAACGCAAAACAACGTCACCCGCTTTCAATTCCACGTCAGGCAAAAGCGAACATTCCTTTCTTTTTGTACAAGCCGTACAAAATAGAAGCGACACAAGAATCAACTGTAAAGGTCTCAACTTCATACCATTCTTTTCAAAAAGACAGATAAATGAGTGAAGTAAATTTCATATACAGCATACAGCAGCAGCTATCTGTTTTATTTTTTTCAAACATAAACATAAACAAGGAGAATACATGTTAAGAAAATAGAAAAAATTTTAAATCTTAAGCAAACAACAATTCTTGTAGTTTTAGAACAACCGACACACGTGGTTTAATCATAAAACATCTTTACTATAAGTTCTAAAATTTAAAACAATTTTACGATATATAAATTTGCATAGCATTTCCAGTTATCATTTATTTGTTGTATCTTCGCCAAATAAACCCAAAAGTAAAACTACAAAAACAAACAATATGAAAAAAATTCTGCCCATACTTATTCTTCTGCTTACATCGACCATGGCATCAGCTCAATTGTTCAAAGGCAGAAACGCTACACTCGACAAGCCCGAATATCAGGCAGGTACAGTACCTGTCGTAAACGGCAAGGTAGTATTTGAAAAGGAGATCACAGCAAAAGGCAATACCCAGGAGGTAGCACAAAAGGCTCAGCAATGGATAAAGAGCCGCTTCTCGCGTCCCCAAATAATAAAATTCAAGCAATACGACAGTGAGACTCCCGGCACACTCACCGTAAAATCGGAAGAATACATCACCTTTAAAAGCAAGGCATTTGTTCTCGACCGCACACGCATTACCTACTACCTCGACATTACAGTACGCGATGGCGGTTGCACAGCCAAGATGCACAGAATAACATACTGGTACGACGAGGAGTACAAGGATGGTGAGCACTTCACAGCCGAAAGCTATATCACCGACAACGAAGCGCTGAACAAGAAGGGCAAGCTGTTGAAAAAACCCGGTAAGTTCAGAGTGAAGACCATCGACCTGAAGAACGAACTTTTCGCAGAGCTTGAGAAAGCACTCAACTAATCATTTAAAGCCATAAACGTGAACACAATAGACAAGATAAGATACATACTGAACACCCTGTTTCTGATAGGGGCAGTAGTAACAATGATATTCTATTTTGCATTTGACAGCCGCGAACCGTTTTTCTATGCCGGAATGACCTCGTTAACATTGAAAATGGCGGAATTCATTCTCCGTTTCATCATCTGAGCCATAAATGAAAAAAGTATTAACATACATAATCCTACTCCTAATGCCTTGTGCAAGCATGCTTGCACAAGGCATCAATGACAATATAGAAAGAGGCCAAAATGAGACAGGCTTCGGCAGTGGTGGTGCATACAACAACCCATTCAAACGCAACAAAGCAGACAGCACAAAAACAGAACTAATAGTTCCGCACGAAATACGCCAATGGCACATCGACGAACTGCTGGGCGAAGTAACCCCCACCAACGCCGACACGCTGCAGCATCTCTATCAGAACTGGCACAAGACCGACGGTATGAACGGAGAATACAACTATCTGGGCAACATGGGTTCACCCCGTCTGTCGCGCATATTCTTCCACCGCACCGAACTGCCAGAATACAATTTTCTGAAGCCTTACGACTATTTTATAACCCCGATAAACAAGTTCTACTTCACCGACACAAAATCGCCCTACACCAACCTAAGCTACAACGAATCGGGCAACAAGATAACCGGTGACGACAGATTCAGAGCATACTTTGCCACCAATGCTGGCAAGAAGTTCGGAGTAGGTTTTCTCTTCGACTACCTTTATGGACGAGGAAGATACGACAACCAATCGACAGCGTACATCAATTTCTCGCTGTACTCATACTATCGCAGCGACAAATACAACTACCACCTGCTTGCAAGCCGCTACCACATAAAGTTGGCCGAAAATGGTGGAATAACCGACGATGCCTACATTACCAATCCCGAAAAGACCGAGGCCGGAAACAAGAACTTCGGTTCCGACGACATACCTGTATACCTCGACCAGACATGGAACCGCAACGAGGTCTACTCGGCATTCTTTACACATAACTACAATTTCGGAATCTACCGCGAACGCATGGTAGAGAGCGGCGACACAACCACTGTAAACAGCAACGACACGACACAAATAGCACACAACACAGAGGTTGAAAGCATAACAGAGTTTGTACCTGTCAGCCGCATCACACACACGCTTGACTTCAACTCCGACGACAGAAGTTTCATCAGCTACTCACAGCCCAAGAGCTACTACGCCGACACATATCTTCGCTACGACTCAATAGACAAGACCAAAGACCTGAAGATAAAGAACACTCTTGCTTTGTCGCTTCTCGAAGGATTCAACAAATGGGCAGTAGCAGGCCTTACCGCATACGCCACATACGACTATCGCCGCTATACCTTGCCCGACACATTGCCCACCGACCCCACAGAGATACGCGCAAAAGAGAGCGAATACACCCTGAGTGTAGGTGGAATTCTGCAACGCAGCAAAGGCAAACATTTCAACTACAAGCTGCGAGGCGAAGCAGCCGTAGCAGGCGACGACCTTGGCGCATTCCTTCTCGAAGCCGACGCACGCATGGACTTCAAGTTGTGGAAAGAGAATGCCTATCTGAATGCCAAAGCCTTTATAAAGAACAGCGACCCATCGTTCTACTACAAGCACTACCACTCGGAACACTACTGGTGGGACAACGACCTTGACAAGGAGTTCCGCAGCCGTGCCGAAGCAACCATCGGCATCGACAAATGGCGCACCAAACTGTCGTTGGGAGTAGAAACAGTGAAGAACTATACCTATCTTGCCAACAACTCCATTTCGAATGCGGCAGGCGATGGTTACCTCAACCGAATATCAGTGGCACAGGAGAGCAGCAATATACAGGTGATATCAGCAACCCTCAAGCAGGACTTCAAGGCCGGCATTTTCCACCTCGACACTGAATGTACATACCAGAACAGCAGCAACAAAGAGGTACTGCCACTCCCCGACTTCAATGTGTATGCCAACATGTACATCAAGTTCAAGATAGCCAAAGTATTGAACACCGAGTTTGGTGCCGACGCCCGCTACTTCACATCCTACTATGCCCCCGACTACTCACCTGCACTCGGACAATTCTATCAGCAAAACCAGAAAGACAAGATAGAGATAGGCAACTACCCGATAGTGAACATATATGCCAACTTCTTGTTAAAACAGACACGATTCTACGTCATGTACCACCACATCAACGAAGGGTTGGGCAAGATGAACTATTTCCTCGCACCACACTACCCCATAAGCCCCAAGGCACTGTGGCTGGGACTATCGTGGAATTTCTATAACTAAAGTCGGTTCAATAAGTTAAGAGCAAATGAACAAGATAATCAAATGGGGGTTCATCGGTTGCGGTGAAGCCACCGAGAAAAAGAGCGGTCCAGCCTTCAACTGTGTCAAGGAGTCAACCGTCGTAGCCGTAATGGGACGCGACCCCGAAAAGACCAAGGCATATGCCAAGCGCAACCGCATATCGAAATGGTACACTGATGCTCAGGAACTTATAGACGACCCCGAAGTAAATGCCGTCTACATAGCCACTCCCCCATCGTCGCATGCAACATTTGCCATAATGTCGATGAAGGCAGGAAAGCCCGTATATGTAGAAAAACCCCTTGCAGCCAACTACGAGGACTGCGCCCGAATAAACCGCATATCTCAAGAGACCGGCGTACCATGCTTCGTTGCCTACTACCGCCGCTACCTCCCATATTTCAACAAGGTACGCGAACTGCTGCCACGCATAGGCAAAATTCTGAACGTGCAGATACGTTTCGCCGTTCCACCGCGCGACCTCGACTTCAACCGCAGCAACCTGCCATGGCGAGTAATTCCCGACATTGCCGGTGGCGGATATTTCTACGACCTTGCGCCACACCAGCTGGACCTGCTTCAAGATATGTTTGGCTGCATACTGGAGGCCGAAGGCTACTCCACCAATCGAGGCGGACTTTACAAAGCCGAGGACACAGTCAGTGCATGCTTCAAGTTCGAGACAGGTATCCCCGGTTCTGGTTCATGGTGTTTCGTGGCCCACGAATCGGCACGCGAAGACCACATAGAAATCTTTGGCAGCACTGGCAGCATAAAATTCTCGGTATTCACGTTCGAGCCCATCCATCTGTACAGCAGCGAAGGCCACGAAGAGATACAGGTACCCAACCCACTGTACGTTCAGTTGCCACTTATAAAAAACATTGTCGAGCACCTGCAACAGCGCGGAGTATGCACATGTGACAGCATCAGCGCAACCCCCACCAACTGGGTAATGGACAAGATACTGGGAAAAATAATCTGATAACAAACACGCTGTAAACAAATATCTTATGACATACAGCGACAAAAGAGGCACCAACAGCACATTAAAAGTATTGGCACTGCTGCTGATACTGTCATACTCGCATGTCCTCTCGGCGCAACACGTCATAAGCCTCGACTCAATCGATGTTCTCAGATACCCCGGCTACATCATCGACTACACCAAAAAGGGAATAAGATACACCAGCGATGCCATCGACAAACACCTCGATGAGAAAGATACCTGTTACATCACCCCCAACCTCTACAAAGCAACGCTGATGCTGCAATACAGCAACTGCTACGAATACTACAGATTCTCGGCACGCAAAAGCACACAAAGCATCACCTTGTCGCCCGACAACAGCAACAAATTGGGAGTATATGTCGGTTGGAAACGAATATTCCTCGGATGGTCGTTCAACCTCGACAGACAAAACACAAAAGACGATTGGAATTTCAGTTTCTACACGGCAAAAGTGGGCTTCGACATTTTTCACCGCCGCACCGGTGATGACTTCAAACTGAGAAAAATAGCAGGCTTCAAAGACCCTGTCAGCGGCAATGAAATTATCCCGCAGCAACGACTGTTCGACGGAATATCTGTTGAGCAGACAGGGCTTAACCTCTATTACATTTTCAACAACAAGCTCTTCTCGTACCCAGCGGCGTACAGCCAGACAACCAATCAACGCATCAGTTGTGGTTCGCTGATAATGGGACTCAGCTACTCACAACAGTCGTTTCACATGGACGTCAGCCGCTTCGAAGAGAAAATAAGGGAAGTCATGCACCCCTCAATGAACTTCAACCGCATAAAATATCACGATTTCAGTTTTAATGCTGGTTACAGCTACAACTGGGTGTTTGCAAAAAACTGCCTTGCCAACATATCCCTAACCCCAGCAATAGGCTACAAACATTCAAGCATCAGCAGCGACGACAACAGATCGATTATCAACAACATCAACATAGATTTTGTTTCGCGTGCCGCAGTAGTCTACAACAACACCCGATACTTTGTGGGTGCATCATTGGTGGCACACACATACACCTACCGCAAGAGTGCATTATCCATCGTCAACGGATTCGGAGTACTGAACATCTACTCGGGTGTAAACCTATTCAGGGACAAAAAGGAATAAGCCACCATCATTTACCCGAAGTACCACTCTCCAAAATACTGACAATGGAGAAGAGAGTGAAACAGATAGCCCCAAGACCGCCAAGCACCCTTGCCGGAATATAATAGACATCATTGACGCTTGCCATTTCAAAGAGAAACAGTGACATAAACAGACACACCAATGCTGTCAGAATGGGAATAAGCGGGATTCTGTTAGCCAGTTTGAATGTACGACGCCAGACAAGAGCAAGCAAAATAACCTTACTGGAGATGCTGAGACACACAAGCCCGAGCCCTATCATAATGTAGCCGGTCACCGACAGGGAAGTAGCTCTTCCGGTAAGCAGAACCACACCCCAAAGAACAGAGAGCAGCCCCATTGCCACAACAAGAAACGGATAGCGCCTGCGAGATGAGTCGGCATAATCATTACATATCTGACGCACAATGGTAAAGACCAGTGCCACAAGCGAAGTACAGATGCATGCAAGACCGGCCATCACATGTCCTGCGATGTGCGCAGCTACAGAGTAAGGAGAAAAATACAACAGCCACGCAGCCCACAGCCATGCAACAACAGCAGAGAGAAGCGGCAGAGCCATCAGCACACCACGTTGGAATGGGGTGAATGCTGTAGCCGGAACAATAGTGTCGTTGCTTGCCGCATTTTCGGGAATGAGAAGGAAACGTGTAGAAGCGGTAGCTGTTGTTGCCACACACACTATAATCAGACTTATGCCACAAATGACATGACCGGCAACAAAGTGAGCCACGCTCGTTCCCTCATTCAAATAATGCCATCCACCGGCAAAAGTTGCAACAGCCGCAACATATCCCAACATAGGCAAAGCATAACGCGCCACAGCATTGTAGGTGTTAACAATCTGTCTTATGATGGTTGCAGCCGTCGCGAAAAGCGCCACGCATATCATACCCAGAGCCACCAGCACCGGGCCAGCCACATATCGTTCCATCGTGTGGCTGTCCTCCAGCACAAGGCTGCCGAATGAGAAACAAAAGAGAGCTGCAAACACAGGAATCAATCTAAAAAGCACACTTATTCCGTAATTCATAATCATTAATTTTTAATTGGGGATTCTACTATAATCCCTCAAAAAACAGATTACGGAACATTATGTTCAAACACACCGAACAGGAGTGCTTCTCAGAGGAGAGAAACTGCTAAACTTTCAGTTCCCAGCCATTGTCGGCATGATAAATCATCTGTTTGGTCATACCTCCGTCGATGCAGATATTCTCTCCGGTGATGAACCCGGCCTTGTCCGAACAAAGGAAAAGCACCATATTGGCAATATCCATCGGGTTGCCCACACGACCTACAGGCTGTTGAAGAGCATCTGCTCCCCGGTAAACGGTGTAAGCAGTATCTATCCATCCGGGAGAAATGGAGTTGACCCTTGCACGACCGGCAAGACTTACTGCAAGAGCATGAGTCAAAGCATGTATGCCACCCTTTGCAGCAGTATAGCTCTCGGTCTGCGGCTGACTCATTCTGTCCCTCGAAGAGGAGATATTTACGATGGAAGCGCCTTGCGCCAAATGGGGAGTAAGTAATTTCACAAGATAGAATGGCGCAGCAACACCCACACCGAGTGCATACATAAACTCCTCGTAAGAGCAGTCGTCGATACCCTTCATCAGTGGCAACGCATTGTTAACTATAAAATGCACCTCTTTGTGGTTTTTCAGTATTTCGGCTACAAAGTTTTCAAGAACAATTTTATCTGATATATCCCCCACGAAGTGATCCCCATCCTGTTTGTCAATCACATAGACATGTGCGCCACCCGTACGGAACTCGTCTGCAATGCATTTTCCTATGCCATTGGCACCACCTGTTACAACTACTACTCTATTTTTGAATGTATCCTGCATATTCATATTATCATAAATTTTACGCATCGTAAATATTGCATAAAACTTTCTTTCAGACAAGTATTTCACATATTATTTCAACATTTATGTTGGATTAATTCAGAAGATATTATTACCTTTGATTTTAAATAGAAAACAGACAGAATATGATTGACATTTTTATACCACTCGAATCAACAGAATACGACTTTTCGCAACTGGACAAACTCGTATCATCGAATATAGTAAACAGAGTATTTTTCTGGTGTGCAGCAGGAACAAACATCACAGTTCCACAGTATGCCGAAATTGTAGAAACAGAATCATTGTCAGACACTTTACTGTTTGAAAAGATGGCAAAAATGGCAAACTCCGACTACACACTTTACGTAGCAAAAGAGGGAGCTTCGATACCATCATGCGAGATGCTCGGACGAATGGTGCAGGCAATGGAAACAGAAGCCTCGGTAATGCTGTACACCGATTACCACAAAGAGGTAAACGGCACATGCGAAGAGGCTCCCACCATAGACTATCAGTGTGGCAGCCTGCGCAACGACTTTGATTTTGGCTCTGTGCTGTTGCTGCGCACTTCAGCGCTTAAAAACTATCTCGAGGAGGCCAAAAGTTATTATAAGTTTGCCGGATTCTATCAGATGCGCCTGGCAATGAGCCGTTTGGGAAGACTCACCCATTTCAAGGAGTACGCATACAGAGAGCTGGAGAACGACAACAGAAAAAGCGGCGAAAAACAGTTTGATTATGTGAACCCAGCACAGCGCGATGTGCAGATAGAGATGGAGGCCGCCTGCACCGAGCATCTTAAGAGCATCGGTGGCTACATGCGCCCCGGCAAGTACGAAGATATTGACCTCTCACAGGGTAATTTCCCTGTCGAAGCATCGGTCATCATACCTGTACTCAACAGAAAGTCCACCATTGCCGACGCGGTAAATTCAGTCCTGACACAACAGACAAACTTTCCTTTCAACATAATAGTTGTAGACAACCACTCCACTGATGGTACAGGCGAAATTCTCGACTCGTTCGACGACGAGCGCGTGGTGCATCTTATCCCCGAGAGTCGCACTCTGGGCATCGGAGGCTGCTGGAACTATGCAGTCAACAACGAACAGTGCGGACGTTTCGCCATACAGCTCGACAGTGATGACCTTTACAGTGGCCCCGATACACTGCAACGCATTGTCGATGAGTTCTACAAAGAACAGTGTGCAATGCTCATAGGCACATACCGCATATGCAACTTCGACCTCGAGACACTGCCCCCCGGCATCATCGACCACCGCGAATGGACCGAGGCAAACGGCCGCAACAACGCACTGCGCATTAACGGACTGGGTGCGCCACGAGCCTTCTACACCCCCATCATACGCGAAGTAGTATTCCCCAATGTCAGCTACGGCGAAGACTATGCTGTGGGGCTTCAGATATCACGCCGTTACAGAATCGGCCGCATATACGATGTACTTTACCTCTGCCGTCGTTGGGGAGGAAATTCCGACGCTGCACTTTCGCACGTAAAGGTAAACATAAACAATTTCTACAAAGACTCGCTACGAAGCGACGAGCTGAAGGCACGCATACGACTCAACAAAGAGATGGCAGGCCCTTGTCGCCGTGGAATTTCGAACTTTTTCGACAAGCAGCTGAGTTGCTGGCCGGAGACCACCGCACGCTACCACTCTTTGCAAAATGTCAAGAGCAAGAGCTTTGCAAATGGGCTTAACATACAATTCAACCCCGAACGCATAAGGTCGACAGGCGCGGCAGTGGATGCCAAAAGCATTGCCGAACGTCCCTGCTTCCTTTGTGCATCGAACCGTCCGGCGCAGCAACTGCAACGTGACATTTGCGGCACAATGGAGATTCTTGTCAACCCGTTCCCCATACTGCCCGAGCACTACACGATAGCCACAAAAAAACATACTCCCCAAGCGATTGCCACAATGTTTGCAGATATGCTGTTCATGGCTAAACGCTGGCGAGGAATGGCTGTTTTCTACAACGGAGCAAAATGTGGAGCCTCAGCACCCGACCACGCCCATTTGCAGGCAGTGCGTGCTGCGGATGTTCCGGTGCTTGGCAAACAGTGGATGAAAAAAATATGGAGCAATGCCACCCTTGCGTTTGGTGAGCAGAAGAACGGAGTGTGGTTCTCGACTGCATACCCTGCCCCCATGTTCATACTGAAAGCCGAGTGCGAAAAAGAGGCTGAACAGCTGTTCGCATCGCTGATGGGAAGCCTTCCTCGCAACGAAGGCGAGGCTGAAGCAGCTGTCAACGTAATTGCAACCTACAAGATGAACGAAGGCTGGAGCATTATTGTATTCCCCCGCCGCAAGCACCGCCCCGACTGCTACTTTGCAACAGGTGCCGAACACCGTCTGGTAAGCCCCGGAGCATTGGATATGTGCGGAGTGCTTATCCTTGCCCGCGAAGAGGACTACAATGCAATGACCGCTGAGGAGGCATATTCGATACTGCAGGAGGTATCACTGCCTGCCGGCGACTGTCTTACGGTTATCGAAACCTTAGCAACAAAAAGATGAGAACAATAGATGTAGGCATACTTTTGGCAGATGTCATCGGTTTTTCGCTGAATGGAACATTTCTGTGCAACGGCACTGAAACAACAGGAGAAAACAGCGCTACCGTCGACGGCAACAGAGTACAATGGGCAGGCAACAGCTATGACAGACTAATATTCACTCCACAGGGGAGCGATGCCAATTTTACGCTTCACAACGTCGTCATAGGAATAGATTTTCACTGGGAACGATGCGAAGAGCAGAGTTTCAAAGGCGAGCTTCATCTGTTTGTCGAGAAGGGCAAGGTGAGAGCCGTAAACAGAATTGCAGTAGAGGAGTACCTTACAAGTGTAATATCGTCGGAAATGTCGGCAACCTCGTCGTTGCAGCTGCTGAAAGCACACGCAGTAATATCGCGCAGCTGGCTCTACGCACAGCTCGACAGAAAGTCAGCAGGTGGCGACACTGCAGCTGTATATGGATGGAAGAACGACAACGAAATAATCAGATGGTACGCCCGCGACGACCACGAACTGTTCGACTTCTGCGCCGACGACCATTGCCAGCGCTATCAGGGAATTACAAAAGTGATAAACCCCGATGTATTGCGAGCTGTCAAAGAGACCGAGCATAAAGTACTCGCCTTCGAAGGGCGCGTCTGCGATGCACGATTCAGCAAATGCTGCGGAGGAATCACAGAGCGGTTCTCGGCATGCTGGGAGGATGAATCGATCCCCTACCTTGCCTCATTCAGGGATACAGACAGAGCAAGCGAACCATTCGATGCAAGCAGCGAAAAGGCTGCAAGAGAGTGGATAGAAGGCACACACGAAGCATTTTGTTCGGTTGCCGACACTGCAGTACTTTCGCAAGTGCTGAACGGATACGACCGCGAAACAAACGATTTTTATCGTTGGACAGTGGAATACACATCAGAAGAGCTGTCGCAGCTGATACAAAAGAAAAGCGGCATCGACTTTGGAGAAATATACGAACTTACACCCATAGAACGCGGAGCATCCGGACGCATCGTACGTCTGAAAATCAGAGGCAGCAAAGCCACTGTCACAGTAGGCAAAGAGCTTGAAATACGCCGATGGCTCTCAGCCTCGCACCTGTACAGTTCGGCATTTGTAGTAGACAAGAGAACAACCAGCGACGGCGAAACAATTTTCGTACTTAAAGGCGCCGGTTGGGGACACGGAGTAGGTCTGTGTCAGATAGGAGCAGCAGTAATGAGCGAGAGGGGTTACGACTATTCGGCAATACTAGCACACTACTACCCCGGCGCAGAACTAAAAAGCATAAACGACATAAATTAATGTTTACTTTGGGGATGTAGTGTCTAGTGGTAAAACCGACCGTAAACTAAAAGATTTTACACCAAATATCAACCAAGCAAACACAGAAAATCAAATCGGATTCACACTAATTGAATTTCCTGACAAGAAATTTGACACAACGCACAAATAAACGTCCGTACAATCCCCAATAAATCAAAACAGTTTCTTAACTTTGCAGATTAAGAACCGAACATATCACATATGAGCGATAATAAAAAATATCTGTTAGGCATGACCATGGAGCAATTGCAGGATGTAGTTGCACAGGAGGGCATGCCACGCTTTACAGCCAAACAAATTGCCGACTGGATATACAAGAAGAGAGTAGATTCCATCGACAAGATGTCCAACCTTTCGGCAAAGAACCGCGAGAAGCTGGCAGCTTCGTACGAAATAGGCATAAAGCCACCGGTAGAGGCTATAAAATCGGTTGACGGCACCATCAAATATCTCTTTTCGGCAGGCGAAGGAGCCTTTGTCGAGGCTGTATATATTCCCGACGGCGACCGTGCCACACTATGTGTTTCCTCACAGGTAGGATGCAAGATGAATTGCCTTTTCTGCATGACCGGCAAACAGAGCTACACAGCCAATCTTACAGCAAACGAAATTCTTAACCAAATATACGCACTGCCCCAGTTCGATAAACTCACCAATCTTGTATTCATGGGAATGGGCGAACCCTGCGACAACCTTTCGAACCTGTTACAGGCAATCAGAGTGCTTACCGCCGACTACGGAACAGCCATGAGTCCCCACCGCATCACAGTTTCAACAGTAGGACTGCGCAAAGGGCTTAAACCCCTGCTTGATGCAGGCGACTACCACATAGCTGTCAGTCTGCACCACCCCATCCCCGAAAAACGCAGCGAACTAATGCCTGCCGAAAAGGGTTATTCAATAAAAGAGGCGATAGAGTTGTTGCGCAACTACGACTTCAGCCACCAGCGCCGTCTGACATTCGAATACATCGTATTCAAAGGTGTGAATGACACGCTCTACCACGGACGCGAACTATTGAAACTACTCGAAGGACTCGACTGTCGCATAAACCTTATACGCTACCATGCAATACCATCGGTGCCGTTGGAGGGAGTAGCACTCGAAGAGATGACAAAACTGCGCGACTACCTTACAAAGAACGGAATATTCACCACCATACGTGCATCACGCGGCGAGGACATTTTTGCAGCTTGCGGAATGCTATCAACCCTAAAACAGAAAAACAAACAGTAAAAAAGTCACAATATGAAAAAGATTTTATTTTCACTTCTTTTCGTAGCATTGGCACTTGTAGGTTGCAACAATGGAAACAAAGGAGTTGCCTTCTTCAAGCAAACATCCGTTGGAATGCCATATGAGTTGTTGGTCGTATGCGGTCAGGATCTTTGGGATTCATCTGTGGGAGAGACTATGAAAGAGATACTCAGAAGCGACATTCCCGGACTGCCCCAGCCCGAATCTTCGTTCCGCGTATCGCAGACAAGCCACGGAGCTTTCACACAGATATTCAAGCCATTCCGCAACATCATCGACGTGCAGATAGACCCCAAGCTCTACACACAAACGAAGTTCAAATACAGCAAGGACAAATATGCTGCGCCACAGATGGTGCTGACTATTCAGAGCCCCAATGTACGCGAGTTTGAAAAGTTCATAAAAGAAAACGAGCAGACGATACTGGACTTTTTCACATCTGCCGAAATGAACCGCGAACTTGATATTCTGAAAAAGAACTTCAACAGAGCTTTTAACGACTCGGTACAGAAGAAGTTCGGATGCGACATAAACATACCTCCTCACCTCACAGGCATCAAGAGCAGCAAGGATTTTCTTTGGGCATCTGACATGAACACAGCGAAAGAGGCTATAAGCAGCGTAGTTGTATACAGCTTCCCCTACACCGACAAAAACACCTTCACACACGAATACTACATTGACATGCGCAACAAGATACTGGGCAAATACATTCGTGGTGGACGCGAGGACCGCTACATGACAACAAATGCCGACTATGTAACAGTGAAGGACAAAGCTTTCCGCAACAGATACATGCAGGAGGCACGTGGTCTTTGGGAGATGGAGAACGACATGATGGGTGGACCGTTCGTGTCACACTCGTTCGTGGATGAAATAAACCAGCGCGTAATTGTAGCAGAGGCTTTTGTTTATGCCCCCGGCAAGGACAAAGGCAACATGATGCGTCAGCTGGAGGCTGCAATATTCTCGCTTAAGCTTCCTGCCGACAAAGAGCTGGAAAATGCAATTCTGATACCCGAAATAATTATAGAGGACACAATACAAACCGACATAAAAGAGTAATAATATGAGCGAGCAACGCAAGATACGCATAGGAATCACACAAGGTGACATCAACGGCGTAGGATACGAAGTGATACTTAAGACATTCGCCGAACCCGAAATATTCGAGCTATGCACCCCCATTGTCTATGGTTCACCCAAACTGGCAGCCTACCACCGCAAAGCGCTGGAGTTGCCCACACAATACAATGCCATTGAAAATGCGTCTGAAGCAGAAAATGACAAACTTAATATCATCAACTGCAACAACGACGAGGTACACATAGAGTTGGGTACAGCCACAAAGGAGAGCGGGAAAGCAGCATACGAAGCACTCGAAAGAGCCATCACCGACTACAAAGCCGGAGAGATTGATGTGCTTGTCACCGCACCCATAAACAAGGATGCAATACAGGGCAACGACTTTAATTTTCCGGGACACACCGAGTATCTTCAGGAACGCATGGAGAATGACGAAAAGGCATTGATGATACTGTGCAGCGGCGACCTGCGCGTTGCGCTTGCCACATCACACATCCCCTTGCGCGACGTTGCAGCAGCAATCACCCCCGAGCTGCTGGAAGAGAAATTGACACTCTTCAACAACAGCCTTAAAAAAGACTTCAACATCAACGCTCCCAAGATTGCCGTTCTTGCACTCAATCCCCATGCAGGCGACAATGGAATTATTGGCAACGAAGAGCAGGAGATAATCAAGCCCACCATCAGCAAGATGAACAGCGAAGGAATCCTATGCTACGGTCCCTTCCCTGCCGACGGCTTTATGGGCAGCGCCAACTACACACGTTTCGACGGCATACTGGCAATGTACCACGACCAGGGACTTGCACCCATGAAGGCACTGGGAATGAACGACGGAGTAAACTTCACAGCCGGATTGTCGATAGTACGCACTTCGCCTGCACACGGTGTTGCATACGACATCACAGGCAAAGGCTGTGCCGACGAAAACTCATTCCGTCAGGCCATTTACGCAGCCATAGATATATACCGCAACCGCAGAAACGACGAATATGCTCACCGCAATCCCCTGCGCAAGCAATACTTCGAGAAACGCGACGACAGCAATCGTCTGAACCTGCAACAGGCCGACGAAGAATAGTAAACAACAGACTATGAAATTTGCCATAATATCGGCAGGCGAAGGGTCACGACTGGCACAGGAGGGGGTAACATACCCCAAACCTCTTGTGCCATTGCAAGGCACCCCCATCATCGAACGACTGATAAAGATATTCGCCGGGCACAATGCCGAGTCAGTAAATATCATCATCAACAGCCGTCAGCCCGAAACGGAGGTTCTGCTCCACAAACTGAGCAAGGAGTACCCCGTAAACATTGTGGTGAAGGACACCCCAAGTTCGATGCACAGCCTTTACGAGCTGCGCCATCTGCTGCGCGGAGGAAAATTTTGTCTGACAACCGTTGACACAATCTTCAACGAAGATGAATTTACAGCCTATCTGAAAGAATTCGAAGAGAGCAACTGCGACGGCATAATGGCAGTAACCTCGTACATCGACGACGAGAAACCTCTGTATGTAGGCACCGACAGCAATATGAACATCACCGGTTTCTACGACACTCCGCACCCCGAGAGCCAATATATTTCGGGTGGAATATACGGACTGAATGAAAATGCCCTCGACATACTTGAACAGTGCATTGAAGAGGGACAGTCGCGCATGCGCAATTTCCAGCGCCGGCTGGTAGCCGACGGACTGAAACTGCGTGCCTTTCCCTTTGGTAAAATCATAGATATCGACCATGCCACCGACATTGAAAAGGCCGAAAAATTAATCGCCGAAAAATGAGAATCGCCGGAATACCAAGAAACCCCGAACACTCGCCCAACATGTCCGACAAGGACATGAAACTATTCTGCGAAATTTCGGAAAGGCTCAAGGAGAGAGGGCACTCCGTTGAGATTGTCGACAATGACAACATCGATGGAGTGTACGATGCAATATTCCATATGTCGCGCACCGACGAGACACTGCAAAAACTTTCGGATTGCGAAAAACGGGGCATCAGCGTCATTAACTCACCGAATGGAGTAAAAAACTGCTCACGAAAAACCTTTATGGAAATTTTCGGAAGCAACGACATCAAGCAACCGCCATACTGTGTAGTAACTCATTTGACAGACACAACCATGCTGAAATATCCCGGCTGGCTGAAAAAGAGTGAAGGATGGTCGGCGCACATCGACGATGTACAGTTCGTGGCATCGCCACAGGAGGCAGACGAAGCACTGCAAAGGCTTTCAGCACGCGGACACAGCGAAGCAATATACTGCGAACACATAAAAGGCGACCTGATAAAATTCTACGGAGTACGCGGAACTGAGTTTTTCCGCCACCACTACCCCGACCCCGAAACAACAAAATTCGGACTTGAACGGATAAACGGAAGAGCCGAAAAACACCCATTCGACCACAAGCAGCTGCAACAGACAGCCTTCCAAGCAGCAGAAGCATTGCAGATTGATGTATTTGGCGGCGACTGCATTGTGACCCCGAATGGAGAAATATACATAATAGACATGAACGATTTTCCCAGTTTTTCGGCATACAGAGAGGAAGCAGCCGAAGCAATAGCCGGAATAATCGAAAAAAGAGCAGAAAGAAATGAAAGAATCAGACCTTAAAGCATACAAATCCACAATAAAGTCATACGACACAGAGGAGTTTATCGACCTGTGCATCTATCGTCCCTACGGCTACCACTGCGCACTCTTTTTCCGCAATCGCGGCATACACCCCAACGTGGTAACAATCTTCTCGATATTCCTGGGAATAGCTGCCGGAATCTGTTTCATACAGACGGAACTGCGATGGAACATTGCGGGCATACTGCTGCTATTGTGGGCAAACCTTTACGACAGCACCGACGGACAGCTGGCACGCCTTACAGGACAAAAGACACGCTGGGGACGAATACTCGACGGCTTTGCCGGCGATGTATGGTTCTTCTTCATCTACCTTGCCATAGCCGTACGCGAAACATTCAGCCCAATACCCTTTGCGCCCGAATATCAGTGGGGTGTGATAATATGGATACTGTGCTCCTTCTCGGGATTCTGGTTGCACGGCTCGCAATGTCAGCTTGCCGACTACTATCGCAACATACACCTCTACTTCATCAACGAGGAGAACGGCAACGAGTTCCACACATCTGACGCCGAACGCAAGCGCAACAACGAAACACCATGGAAAGGCAATTTCTTCTGGAAGATATTCCTGAACGCCTACGTTGCCTACACAGCCAACCAGGAGCGAATGACACCCGTCTTTCAACAATTCATTGCAAAGGTAAATGCAAAATACCCCGACGGTATCCCAGCCACCCTGCGCGAAAAATTCCGCAAAGGCAGTCTGCCTTTGATGAAATACACCAACATATTGACATTCAACAGCCGCGCCATATTTCTATGGTTCGCAATGCTCATTGGTCAGTTGTGGCTCTATCTGTTTTTCGAAATAGTAGTATTGGGAGCACTATTCATATACATGAAAAGCCGCCACGAAAGACTCTGTAAAAACCTGATGGCAGAAATCGACAACGATTATGAAAAACATTAAAGGTATAATATTCGACTTTGGCGGCACCATCGACACCAACGGCATACACTGGAGCGAAGTAATACGCTCGCAATATATGAATGCCGGTGTCGAGATTGACAACGAGACCTACCGTGCAGCATACGTACACGGCGAGCGCACACTTGCCAAAAACCGCATAATAACCCCGCAGCACACATTCCTGCGTCTGCTCGAAGAGAAGATAGCCATACAATTCGACTATCTTAAAAGCATTGGAGCCATAGAGGCAGAAAGTATCGGCAAGCAGCAGAAAATAGTAGAAGGATGCTACAAACAGACAAAAGAGACAATAGCCTGCACCTGCTCCACTGTGCAGAAAATATCAGGCAGCTACCCCACTGTGCTTGTAACCAATTTCTATGGAAACATGCCGGTCGTGCTGAAAGAGTTCTCACTCGACAAATATTTCAACTCAATAGTCGAATCCTCGGTAGTGGGCATACGCAAGCCCGACCCACGTCTCTTTGCCTTGGGTGTCGAAGCACTGAAAATGAGCAGCGACGAGGTGCTTGTTGTCGGCGACTCCTACCGCAAGGACATCCACCCTTCGCTGACACTCGGCTGCAAAGCCGTATGGTTGAAGAAAATATGCTGGGAAGATGAACCCATCATTGAGGGCTATGAACCTACAGCCATCATCAGCGACCTTTCCGAAATTACAGGACTGCTCGAGAAATAGTTTATTATTTATTATTCACAATTTTGAAAAATTTTGTCCAGAATTTTCAAGAATAAAAAGAAAAGTATAATTTTGGGCCTTATATAATTACCTATAAAAGAACTGCAAAATCTGTTCATACAGACAGAGCGTCAACAACGAATACAAACAACAACAACAACAATATGAAAAATCTAAGAATGTTGACAGCAATCCTGGTATTGCTATGTTCGGTACTGACAGCATCGGCACAGAACTATGTAACCCCCGTCGATTCGGGTATCTATCGCATCGTTAACCTGAAGTACAACCTTGCCATGGCAGAGGATTTTACAAACGGAGGAATGATTTGCGACGAAATAGGTGATAACAACGATTGTATCCAATTGTGGCAGATTTTCAAAAAGGGCACAGGATGGACTTTTCAGAACCTCTACACAGGCAATTTCATAAAATCTGCAGGTTCGTTCTACACCCAGGTACTTACAACCACAACCCCTTCGACATACTATATGAAAGAAAATTCGGTAATGTCCAAGAGCTACAATATTTGGAACAACACCTCACAGGATTACAGTCTGCACTGCGACAATGACAACAACATCGTACCATGGTACAAAAGTTTCAGTGGTGTAACCCCATCGGAATGGGGCTTTGTTGAAGTAGAAGTTGCCGACAGCGTGATAGAGGCTTCACGTGAAAAATACCTGATATATAAAGATATAACAGACAACGGCGCCGAGCATTACAATGGTTATATGGAATTCTTCTCGGATGCAGCCTGTACAACACTTAAACCCGAATACACATCACTCAGCGATGACGAGCTGCGTGCAGCTATGAGCGCATACGGTGAAGAACTTACAAACATCGCCCTTAAAATAAAAAACAACACTTGGAAAGAGTATGAAAAATGGTTCCGAGTGCACACCTACGAACCCTACTCCGACGTTGACGAATGGGCCAAACGTCTTATAATGACCACATACTCGTATCTGAGCAATCCCACCGGAATTTACGCAAATGCCTGCGACATGTTATATGTGTTTGTCGGCAATGATATACCCGAAAATGCAACCTTGCAGATTGACCGCGTTTACATGAACGCAGTTTCGGGTGTGCGAAGCGAACTGAAAAAGGGTATAAACATTATTCCAATTGGTCGCAGCAACTCGATGCTCTACATCCTGTACACGGTAGATACCACAGGCGACAAACTACTTGCCGACTACGACTCGCTCGACATACACATCGAGGGCGGTGTTCTCAACGGATATTGGGACAGAGATTTTCATACAGACGCCGACTGGGTGAAAATAACCAAGAACCTTGCAACCTACAAATACATACAGGTAAAAGGTCACAAGGTTATGCTCAACATGGACAAGAAGACCCTGACAGCTTCAAACTGCGTTCCCCAAAAAATAACCGAATGTATCGGCTGGTGGGACACCATGACAGAATGGATGCACGAACTTATGGGTTTCAACATGGACGGCACTCTCGAAAGGTTCAATAACCTGCACGTGGCACGTACCCGCGACGAAGCATCCACAATGTCATCAGGCGCATACAACACCAACTACCCCCCACACACACTCGCAGAAATAATGTCCTACGAAAAGATGATGAACGGATGTAATTTCTGGGGACCGGCCCACGAAATAGGACACGCCAACCAGAAAGCCATCAACATGATAGGTAACACCGAGGTTAGCAACAACTTGTTCTCGAACATGGTACTCTATAAATTCGGACGTTACATGTCACGAGGCGGCATCATCTCCGAGACATCGGCCAATTACGAAAATAAAGTACCCTACTCCTACCAGTTAAACATTAACTTGATGCACACCACCAGAATGTTCTGGCAGCTCTATCTCTACTATTACGTGGTAGGAAACAATCCCGAATTCTTTCAGCGCCTGTTCATCGAACTGCGCAAAGACCCTCTGAAAAGAAGCACATCTACGCTCAACTATGGCAAGGACGACCTGCTGAAGTTTGTTGAGAAATGTTGCGAAGTGGCACAAGAGGACCTCACCACCTTCTTCGATGCATGGGGTTTCTTCGTACCCATGAACCGAATGGTTATCGGCGACTATGGCGACTATACACTTACATCGACACAGGCGATGATAGATGCCACCAAGGAGAAAATATCCAAATACCCCAAAAAGTGCGGTGCCATTGAATTCATCGAAGACCGCATAGTACACTACCCCCGTACCGACGGTGTCGAAGGCAACCGTCTTGCAATCGACTACAATGTAGGTGAAGCCGGCGACCTGGGACAATTCACTGCATACCTCCCCGACTCGATAAAGACAAAAGCAAAGGGCTACATATATTCCAAGTTCGGACGCGAAGTAACCTTCAGCAAAGGAACAGGCGCGGTAGGATTCAGATTCTACAGCACCGAGGACAGTCTGCTAAGTTTCTGCAACACCCTTAAATACACACTTCCTGAGAACATCGCATCACGCGAACTGAAGATTGTTGCAGTATCAGCCGATGGCACCGAAACAGAAGTTGTGGACGTATATAGCGGCAGCGAAGAGGAGCAATTGGCAGCACTCAACAGTGCCATCGAACTGGGACAGCAGTATATAAGAATGAAAGATGCCACAGGCAAGAAGGTGGGTTACTACCACACATACGCACTGGAAAAACTGATAGAATACCACACAGCAGCCAAAGCGGCTGTCGCCAACAACGACCAGAGCGTTCACACATACGGTCAATGGGCAAAACTGCTCTCTAGCGAATTTGACAACATACTCAACGACAAATATGCCATTGTCAAACTAAGTTCAAAGAACTACTACAAACTGACCAATGCCAAGTACATGAAATACACCGCTTACTGCAAAGATGACGGTACAATGGCATGTGCCATGACATCAAATAAATCCACAATGCTGGCCTTCATTCCCATCAGCAACAGCGAACTGTTCTACCTGAAGACAGGCGCAGGAAAATACATCGACTATATAGCGCAGAGCAAGGACGTCACAGCAAAGGCAACATCAACCTCTACAGCAGTGAAATTCAAGCTTCATGAGATTGGCAACGGCAAATACGAAATACAGAAAGAAAACACCGGATATGGTTACCTGCATTGTGCATCCAACTACAAACTTGTAGGATGGTCGGGCGACCAGGCTCCGTCGCAGTGGACAATCACCTGCGTCGAGGACAACGAAGCAACAGAGAACAGCAATGCCCTGAATACTGCATTAGGCAATGCAAATGCCCTTATCGACATAATTGTGGACAGCACAAAGAGTACATCCGACAACATCGTGCTTTACAGCTATGTGGAGGCTACCGACAGCAAACTGCCCGAGTATGTATCGCAACTCGTTGCAGAGATTGCAGCAGCAGAGGCACTTATTGCCACACGCCCCGCAGTTATGTACCCCGACCAGACAAAGAAGCTTAACGAAGCAATTGCATTAGTAAAAGCATCGTACACAATCCCCACCGGCATCGAGGACATCACCGTCGATGAGGCAATAGGCAACAACGCCATTTACGACATCAACGGCCGTCGTGTCAAGGAAGTAAAACCCGGAGCAATATATATTGTCAACGGCAAAAAAGTACGCATCGCAGACAAATAGCACCAACGGTAAATAACGATACCAAAAAACAGCTCCATTGCCTTCCGGCAATGGAGCTGTTTTTTGGTGTATGATATAATCATATGTTACACAAGATGTGCAATATGCTCTTCGCGGTCGCCATACAAAAGGTCGATAACAGGAATCTCAATCATAGTGTAGCAACCGGGCTGCTGTTTCGTTGTAGCACGGGCTGCGCACACAAGCACCTGACCGGTGAGAGCGGGGTTGTTGATACGCATGTTAAACTCGAACAACTGGTTCTGTGTTGTACCCGAAACACCCTTGCGAGTAAGGTTCACACCATGTCCCATGTCAAGCAGTTCGTTCACACAAGGAACCTGAATAACATGTGTCTCGTCGTTTACAAAGTAAGCATCAGCCTTGATAGCCGCAGCAACTTTCTCAAACTCATAGCCCTCCTTAACCTCGATATACACCATACGGCGGTGAATACCTGTACCGGTGGGAATAGTCATAGACAAAGCCGCCTGAACACCCTCCACTGCCTTGACAGCAACAGTGTGTCCCATGCTCATACCGGGACCGAAGTTAGTGTAAGTAATACCATTGGGAGCAATAGCCTGCAACAGAGTTCTTACCACAGAGTCGCTTCCCGGGTCCCAACCTGCCGAAATAACGGCAACTGCACCACCCTTCTTAGCGCTCTCGGCAAGCGAACGGCGCAAGGGAACAATCTGTGAATGGATATCGAAACTGTCGACAGTGTTAATTCCCGCCTCAAGAATCTGCTTCGCATACTGCTCTACGCTTCTTGTAGGGGTTGAAAGGATAGCAACATCAACATCCTGAAGTTCGCTAATCTCCTTCACCACCTGATATTTCTCAAGTTCAGCAGGTACATTTTCGGCACCCGAACGGCGTACGATACCCGCAACCTCAAAGTCAGGCGCACTCTCCAGCGCCTGCAACGCATATTTACCTATATTGCCATAACCGACAATAGCAGCTCTGATTTTCTTCATATTTTTATATTTTTCGGGGCGAAGATACAACAAAGAAATGAAAATAGATGCAAAACAATGAAAGAATGTTTTTACCACCATATTTACCATCTGCCAACCAAACTGACATACAATTACTGCCCCCTTATCAAAAACACCGCAAGCAATACAAGCTTGTATAATCACAACACCAAGTAAAGTTTCAGAATAGCCGTATATGTTATTTTTTTTGCGTATCTTCGCACTTTAAAACGAAAAACACTATGATATCAGTTGATGGATTGACCGTCGAGTTTGGCGGAACAACGCTATTTAAAGACATATCCTTTCAGATAAACGAAAAAGACCGCATAGCCCTGATGGGCAAGAACGGAGCAGGCAAAAGTACCCTGCTGAAGATTCTCGCAGGTGTACGCCAGGCCACACGAGGCACCGTTTCGGCCCCCAAAGATTGCGTCATTGCCTACCTGCCACAGCACCTGATGACAGAGGACGGCCGCACCGTGTTCGAAGAGACCACACAGGCCTTCGCCCACCTTAAGGAGATTGAGCAGGAGATTGAGCGTCTGAATGCAGAAATGATGGAGCGCACCGACTACGAGAGCGATTCATATATGGCGCTAATCGAAAAGGTGACAGCCCTCAGCGAAAAGTTCTACGCAATAGACATGACCCACTTCGAGGAGGATGTGGAAAAGACCCTATTGGGATTAGGATTCGAGCGCAGCGACTTCGACCGCCCCACAAGTGATTTTTCAGGAGGATGGCGCATGCGCATCGAACTTGCCAAACTGCTGCTCAAAGACCCCGACGTGCTGCTGCTCGACGAGCCCACCAACCACCTCGACATCGAGAGTATCCAATGGCTCGAGGAGTTCATAAAGACCTCATCGAAAGCCGTGGTACTCATCAGCCACGACCGCAAATTCGTGGATGCCATCACCACCCGTACAATAGAGGTGACAATGGGACGCATCTACGACTACAAAGCATCGTACAGCCACTATCTGGAGCTGCGCAAGGAGCGTCGTGAGCAGCAGCAGAAGCAGTACGAAGAGCAGCAGAAGATGATACGCGAGACCAAAGAATTCATCGAACGCTTCAAAGGAACATACTCAAAGACACTGCAGGTGCAGAGCCGCGTGAAGATGCTCGAAAAACTTGAACTCATTGAGGTTGACGAAGAGGACACATCACAGCTGAGACTGAAATTCCCCCCATCGCCCCGCAGCGGCAGCTACCCCGTACAGTGCGACACCGTAGGCAAGAGCTACGGCGACAAACTTATATACAGCAATGCAAGCTTCACCATCGAACGTGGCGACAAAATTGCCTTCGTAGGCCGCAACGGCGAAGGAAAGTCCACAATGGTAAAATCCATCATGGGCGAGATTGAATATGACGGAAAAATCACACTCGGCCACAACGTGCAGATTGGCTATTTCGCGCAAAACCAGGCCTCGCTGCTCGACGACGAACTGACAGTGTTCCAGACCATCGACGACATTGCCAAGGGTGACATCCGCAACAAGATACGCGACCTGCTGGGCGCATTCATGTTCGGCGGCGAAGAGAGCAGCCGCAAGGTGAAAGTCCTCTCCGGCGGCGAACGCACCCGTCTGGCAATCCTGAAACTGATGCTCGAGCCTGTGAACCTGCTCATCCTTGACGAGCCCACCAACCACCTCGACCTTAAGACCAAGGATGTGTTGAAACAGGCCCTTCAGGACTACGACGGTACACTCATCGTTGTCAGCCACGACCGTGATTTTCTTGACGGCCTCGTGACCAAAGTCTATGAATTCGGCCACAAGCGTGTGCGCGAACACCTGAGCGGAATCTACGAGTTCCTCGAAACCAAGAAAATGGAAAGCCTGCAAGAACTTGAAAGAAAAAGCTGAAACAGTTTTTAAATAGACAAAAAAACAGTACATTCGCAAAAAATTAACAAAATACACAAACAGTTATGTTGAAACGCTATTTTACCATTTTAATGCTTGTCGTATTTGCGGTAACCCTCAACGCCAAAAAGAACGACATAGAAAAGATGCTCAAGAAGATTGAGAAAGTCAGCAGCTTCGAAAAAATCGAAAAGACAGACACCCTGCGCAGCTACTACTCACTTAAATTCACCCAACAGCTCGACAAGGACAATCCCCAGGCAGGAACCTTCGAACAGCGCATTCTGTTGGGACACCGTGGATGGGACCGCCCCATGGTCATCATCACACAGGGCTACGGCGGTGGCGGCAGCTTCTCTTCCAACCGTTTCTACGAAGAGTTGACAACCCTCATCGACGCTAACGTACTCTTCGTTGAGCACAGATACTTCGACGAGTCAACCCCCACTCCCTGCAACTGGGACTACCTTACAATCCCCAATTCAATGGAGGACTATCACGCCATCACCACTGCCTTCAAAGAGTACTACAAGGACAAATGGCTGGCAACAGGTATCAGCAAGGGCGGTTCAACAGCAATGTTCTATCGCGCATATTATCCCGAGGATGTAGACGTATCAGTACCCTACGTAGCACCCTTGTGCGTAGCACTTGAGGATGGACGCCACGAGTCGTTCCTCGAGCAGGCAGGCACACAGGCACAGCGCGACGCAGTCAGAAACTTCCAGCTGCTGCTTCTCGAGCGCAAGGAGGTATACATGCCCCTCTTCGAGAACTATTGCAAGCAGAAGAAATACACATTCCGTCAGCCCCTCTCAGTCATCTACGACTACTGCGTACTTGAATACGCATTCTCATTCTGGCAGTGGGGTGCTCCTGCAGACAAAATCCCCACAATGGCAGCAGGCGACGATGCCATCTTCAAATACTTCATGTCAAGCTGTGACCCCAGCTACTTCTCACGCGGCAACCGCCTCGACTCATTCTCGGTACAGGCTGTTAAGGACTTCGGTTACTACGGCTACAACATCGAGCCCTTCAAGAAGTACATCAAAGAGCCCCTTCAGGACTACTACAAAAAGATTATGCTCAGCGAAGAGTGGTACGACGTAGAGTTCGACGGCAGCACACACCGCAAGGTTGTGGACTTCCTCACAGAGAACGACCCTAAGATGATATACATCTACGGTCAGTGGGACCCCTGGACAGCCAACGGCGTAACATGGCTGCGCGACCGCAACAAGCAGAACATCCGCATCTTCATCGAGCCCAACGGCAGCCACAAGGCACGTATCGGTACAATGCCCGAGGCTACCAAGAAGGAGATTCTCGATCTTTTGCAGGAGTGGACAGGATATCGCAAGTAACATGCATAATCCGGCACTGATACTCTCGAATCTTACCATCGGATACACCGATGGCAAGTCAAGACATCAGGTTGTCGACACGATAAACGCATCGCTCTTCGACGGCGAGCTTGTATCGTTGATAGG
>JAEIGA010002805.1_pt1 | contig 27568 bp, 26 predicted proteins | sample 9270691 | NCBI WGS metagenome assembly JAEIGA01 (sample SAMN17057246, study PRJNA624740) | gut metagenome | biome: biome; isolation source: fecal sample | host: Bos grunniens | place: China: Xizang | collected 2019 | reverse complement strand
TTCCCACGATAAGGCAGCATCTGCTGCCGCTAACAAAAATAAATGCGAATGGGCAGTACGCCATAGTACAGCCCATCCGCATTTTTTTTGCCGAGCGTTGCATCTGCTACCTTCTCCTGAGAAATTAAATTTATTGTGATAGTGGCGCTACTTCGCCACCTCAATCAAAAGAGCGAATGGGAAATACGCTTAGTATGTCCCATCCGCTCTTTCTCTTTATCGGCGGTAAATTAGCGCCACTCTGACAATAAATTTGGTGTGGCGCTAAAGTAAGGTGTTCTACTCTGACAATAAATTTGGTATACCGCTAATGTTAGGTGTCCTACTCCAATACCAAAATTGTACCTATAACCAGACGTGCTCAATGACAATCTTGATGCCGATAGCAATCAATATCAGGCCACCTATGATGCCCGCCTTTGAGCCAAGGCGCGAGCCGAATATCGAACCGAGATATACTCCCGAGGCTGAAATAATCAGCGTTACAAGGCAGATGACTGCCGCAGATATCCAGATATTAACATTGAGGAATGCCATCGATATGCCTACGGCCAGGGCATCGATGCTTGTTGCGATGGCCATAATCAGCATGGTGCGAAAACCGAAATTGCTGTCTTGCTCCTCATCCTCGCCACTCATTACCTCGCGTATCATGTTGACGCCTATAATAGTCAAGAGACCAAAGGCAATCCAGTGATCGACGCTCACAACGTAGCTCGCAAAGCTGCGACCCACAAAGTAGCCGATAAGTGGCATAAGACCCTGAAAAACGCCAAACCACACGCCTGCGGTAAGCGCATGACGAGGGCGCACCTCTTTGAGTGTCATGCCCTTGCCAACAGATACCGCAAAGGCATCCATGGCTAGTCCAACAGAGATTAACAATAGCTCGATAAATCCCATTGCATTACTTTTTATCTATTATAATCGTCAAGTGCGGGTGTTGCTGCACCATGTTCGTCGAAGAGCTTGCCCCACTGGGGTGATGTGGCCTCCCAGATAAACGTGCCACGTCCCATGCCATTTGGCAGGTTGCGAACGATACGCTCTATATCGAGGTAGTGGTCGCGGTACTCAACAACGATAAGTGGCTTGTTGTACTTCAATACAAGCGCATTGGTGTTGGCTTCGAGATCCTGCAATGTGCCATGCCACTCGGGGTAGTACGACTGGCCGATAAGGTCGTAATCTATGCCGTACTTATCCATAGCATCAAAGAAGCGCTCCGACTCCTCCGCCTGACCGCCAAGCGCTACGTGAATCATAACTTCAGCATCGGGGGCGCACTCGCGTACGGCACGTACACCATACTTCAATAGTCCGCAAAGACCCTCGAACGAGTGGCGCACAGAGCCATAGGGCCATAGCATACCATTGCTCACCTCGTTGCCCACCTGCACCATGTCGGGCAGTGTGCCCTGTGCCTTGAGGGCGAGGAGTGTCTCTCTGGTGTGGTTATAGACAGCGTCGCACACCTCATCGTATGAGAATGTCTGCCATGCCTGTGGCATAATCTGCTTTGCGGGGTCAGCCCAGTTGTCCGAGTAGTGGAAGTCGAGCAGGAACATCATGCCAGCATCCTTGATGCGCTTAGCCATTTGCAGCGTATGCTCCAAATCACAGTAGCCATCACGCTGTGAGTAGCCCAGTTCTGACTTGGGGTTTACAAAGAGACGCAAGCGGATATAGTTAAATCCGTTGTCACGCATTATGTCGAGAGCATCACCCTCAACGCCTCCGTCACTAAACTTAATGCCGCGATCCTCCTGTGACTGTAGCCACGATATATCAGCACCCACAGCGTAAGGTTTCTCGATTGCTATCTGCGCCGAGGCAACACCGAGGGTTGCGAACACCATAATAAGGCAAAATACTCTCTTCATAACTCATATTTTTATTGGTTTGCAATCTTTTTCAAAGTGGCAATCTCCTCTGCCCAGCGAGCCTCGTCGGGAGTCTCAAGGATGAGGGGTATATTGTCGAAGCGGGGGTCTGAGGCGATATAGCGGAAGCACTCCCAGCCAATCTCGCCATCACCAAGGGGCGAGTGTCTGTCTATGCGGCTGCCCAGTGGACGCATGGCATCGTTGAGGTGCATGCCGTGCAGATATTTGAAACCTATGATGCGGTCAAACTCTGCAAATGTAGCGTCACACGCCTCGCGAGTGCGCAGGTCGTAGCCCGCGGCAAAGGTGTGGCAGGTGTCGAGACATACGCCTACGCGGCTCTTATCCTCCACGCGGTCGATGATATATGCGAGGTGCTCAAATCTATATCCGAGGTTTGAACCCTGACCCGCGGTGTTCTCCAATACGGCGGTTACACCCTTGGTGTGTGCCAGTGCCATATTTATAGACTCGGCGATGCGGTCCAGTGAACCCTCCTCGCTGATGCGCTTGAGGTGGCTGCCAGGGTGGAAGTTGAGGCGGTCAAGGCCAAGACGCTCACAGCGCGCCATCTCCTCGAAGAAGGACTCGCGTGACTTCTCAAGTCCCTCCTCATCAGGGTGACCGAGGTTGATGAGGTAGCTGTCGTGCGGAAGAATCTGTGCTGCGGCATATCCCGCCTTTGCAGCGGCCTCCTTGAATGTCGCTACCTGACTATCGGTGAGTGCGGGTGCTATCCATTGACGCTGATTCTTCGTAAACAGCGCAAAGGCTGTCGCTCCTATATCCTGCGCATTCTTTACGGCATTCTCCACACCTCCCGATGCGCTTACGTGTGCTCCAAAATATTTCATTGTATATATCTTTTTTTCGTTATTACTACTTAATCATAGGCAAAGATATAAAAAATTGAGAAAAGATTAGTATATTTGCGATTGTAAATACAAATCCGAATATAAGAATAAACTATAAACAGAGTTGCTGTTATGAAGAAAATCTATCTAACACTTCTTGCTGCGCTATTTGGTATTACTGGTGCAGTGGCTCAGGTATCTATGGATGATATCAATACCGAGGGAGATAAACCATCTTTCAACAATGATATGAAGGTTCAGGAACTCGATCCCGATTATGTGTCAGAGGCTAAGTTGCGTGCCGATCGCATTGCAAGACGCAAGGAGCACAACACTGTCGATTTCTCGGCTAACCTTCATGGATCGCTTACGGCGTATAGCAAGTCGTGGCAGGCAGCGGGTGATAACACCGTTACGGTACTCGCTAATGTAAACTTCTTGCACACATACAAGAAGAATAAGTTTACGCTCACCAACAACGCATCTGCAAAGTTCGGTTATAACAATATGAAGACGGAGCTTGGCGATGGTGTGCAGAGAGGCGTGTGGTTTAAGAATGTTGATGAGATTGTGCTCTCTACGGCTCCACAGTGGGTGATGGTCAAGAACTGGACCTATGGTGCCAATGTTAAGTTCCGTACTCAGTTTGCTCCTGGCTATGAGGCGCGTGGCGACAAGCAGAAGGGCGTTAGCCGCGTGTCTAACTTCATGACTCCTGGCTACCTGGATGCTTCACTCGGTTTCACCTATGTGTTGCCATCTGAGAAGTTCCCATTGAAAGTCAACCTTGCGCCTGCAGCGATGAGTGCTACGTATCGTCACGATCTCGGCACATCGAAGGACTATGGTGTGCCCGTTGGTTACACATCTAAGTATGAGGGTGGTCTCTCTGTGCAGCTTGACTTCGACCGCACATGGGGTGATAATGGCTGGCTGCGCTATCGTACCACAGCATACTCATTCTATGGCTGGATTACGGACATCTCATCGAAAAATAAGTTTGTGCCTACGGAGGATAAGCCCGAGTATGAACACGTTGTGCCTACGCTCCGTTGGGAGAATACAATCGACATAAAGGCTACAAAGCATATCTCGACACAGATCTATTTCCAGCTCTACTACAATAAGGCTGAGTACGCCAAGTTGCAGGTATCGTCAATGCTCTCAGTGGGCCTTACCTATACATTTAAGAATAAGTAGTGGCGACGGTGGTGTTGTAGTTGCACGATAACTGCAATAGAGAGGTGATAGAAAACAAGATGAGTATGTTCGATAATATCGGTAAGGGTGTTAAGTCTCTGGCGGCTTCGGTGGCCGTTGTTGCTATTGTTGCTTCATCCGTATGGTTGGGTGTTGTTATTGGTCGTGGTACTGAGCATCGTCGCATGCAGATGGCTATGGAGTTGCAGGCGAAGAATGACGGTACGACGAACGTAACCAAGAGGGAGTATGCCCGAGATATGGCTGCTTTAGAGCAGTATATGGCGGGCAACGACAAGATGTTGCAGACGATAGCCGCCATGCGTAACTACTATGTCGATCCTATCAAGCTCGAAGATATCTACGAAAAGGCAATCCCTGCGCTGCTCTCGGAGCTCGATCCGCACTCGGAGTATATCCCTGCTAAGATGTTTTCGCAGGTTAATGAGTCGTTGGAGGGCGAGTTCGATGGTATTGGCATCGTGTTTAACGCCTCAACAGATACCATAACCGTTTTGAGTGTCGTGCCTCAGGGTCCCTCTGCGGAGGCTGGTGTTCGCCCTGGCGACCGCATTGTCAAGATTGACAATCGTGTGGTTGCGGGTCAGAAGATTCCTCAAGACTCTATGGTAAAGCTCATGCGTGGCAAGCGCGGAACACGTGTTAAACTCTCTGTCAGACGACATTCGCTCGACGAATTTGTTGAGATGGAGGTTACACGTGCACCCATCGAGTTGCATAGCATAGAGACGGCATTTATGCTCGACCGCGATGCAAGAATCGGATATGTGCGCCTATCGCAGTTTGCACGCACGTCGCATGCCGAGATTATCGAGGCAATAGCCAAGTTGCGCAGAGAGGGTATGCGCGGCATCATTATAGACCTTCGCGGCAATGGCGGTGGCTTTTTGGATCAGGCAATACTCATCGCAAACGAGTTCCTGCCCGAGAACCGTCTTATTGTCTATACGCAGGATCGCTTTGGTGAGCAGGTCAAGCAGTATAGCCGTGGTAATGGCACTGCAACCGACCTCGAGTTGGCTATCCTGGTCGATGAGACAAGCGTCTCTTCAAGTGAGATTCTGGCGGGTGCTATTCAGGATAATGACCGAGGTTTGATTATCGGTCGCCGCACCTTTGGCAAGGGCCTTGTGCAGTCGCAGTTGCCATTTGGCGATGGCTCGGCAATACGCCTTACCGTGGCACGCTACTATACGCCTTCGGGTCGCTCAATCCAGCGTCCATATACCAATGGTGATGAGATGACTTACCATATGGACATTATCGATCGCTTTAACCGTAACGAGATGTTTACTGCGGACTCCATCCATTTCGATGAGTCACAGAAGTTTACGACCGTAGGTGGTCGCACGGTATATGGCGGTGGCGGTATTATGCCCGATATATTCATACCGCTTGATACGTTGGGCACGAATAGCTACTATCGTAGCGTGTGGGATGGAAATGTGCTCTATCGCTATACCATGGAGTTTACTGACCGCAACCGCGCGAAGATGGATAAGATTGTGACTCTCGATGAGCTTGATGAGCTGCTCTCGTCGAGCAATCTGCTGTCCGACTTTGTCGCTTATGCCGAGCGCAATGGCGTCAAGGCCAACGAGTCGGAGATTGCTGCGGCTCAGGATGTTATCCTTGCGCAGTTGCGTGCCTATATCGGCCGCAATGCACTGCATGACGAATCGGGCTTCTACTACAATATCTATCCCATTGACAACACACTGCAGCGTGCTGTGGAGGAGTTGCGTATTAAACTGAATAAAAACGAAAAATAGGCAATGATAAAGAGAGTATTTGGTTGGTTGTTCACCCTTGTCGTGATTGTGGTAGTGGCGTTTGCTGTGCTAAACAGGGGTAATTATACCTCAATGTGTTTTGATAAAACAGAGACTATTGTAAACGAAATTGAGGAGCCCGTTGTTGAGCTCCCCGATGTTACTGCGGATGATGTGAATAGTGAGGAGGCTGTGGTTGATGCAGATGTCGCTGCCGATGCCCCCATTATTGAGGCCGATACCACTAACGTGCAATAATATCCTTGAGTTGCTGACCGAGGTCGGCATTCTCCATAATACCATTTATAAGTTCCGCGCCCGCGCCATAAAGGTAGATGGGCACCATCTCTCCTGAGTGACCTCCCGTTGCCCAGTGGTACTCTACGCCCTGCTCGGAGAGGTTGAAGTCGGCATTGCCGCTGATGATGGTTAGACCGCCTGTGCCATGGTCGGCAGTCACCACAACAAGCGTCTCAGGATGTTCGGCTGCATAGGCCGTTGCTACCTCGATGGCCTCCATGAAGTCGCGCATCTCTGCGCGCTGACCCTCGGCATTGTTGCCGTGACCCATGCCGTCAATAAGCGAACCCTCAACCATAAGCACAAAGCCATTGTCGCAGTCGTCGAGGTGGTCTATAGCCTCGGCTGTAGCCTTTGCAAGGTAGCCCGTGCGGTTATCAATCTCATAGGGTGCAAGAAGTGCCAGTACACGTTCGCCTGTAATCTCAGTATCGAGACTTTCAGTAAGCGTAAATCCGCTCTCTGCGATTGCCTTGAGTGCATTGTCGCGGTTGCCGTAGCGCTCCTCGAAGAAGTGCATGCCACCGCCAATGGCGATGTCTATGTCGCTGGCGAGCAACTGCTCCGAGATTGTGGCGTACTCGTGACGAGAGTCCACATGAGCATAGAATGCTCCGGGTGTGGCGTGCTGAATGTATGTCGTAACAACAAGCCCCGTCGCCTTACCCTTTGCCGATGCAACTTCCATAAGTGACTCTACTGCAGTGCCATCGGGTAACTGGCCGAGTACGGTGTTGTTTGTCTTATGTCCAGTTGCAAGTGCAGTGCCCGATGCTGCCGAGTCGGTGACGCGGTTGTCGAGCGAGTAGGTCTTTTGCAGTGCGATATTATCTGCCTTATCGAAGATGGTAGCTTCGTAGTTATTGTCAATCTGCATCATGGAAACAGAGGTGAGTCCCATGCCGTCACCAATAAGGTAGATTATGTTTTTCACCTCCTGCGCCTCTGCGCTTAGGAGTGTCGTGAGGATAATCGATAGGGTGACTATAGCTCTTTTCATAGTTGTAGTATTAATTGGTCTGTTTTGCAAAATTAATTAAAAAATTATATCTTCGCAACTAATTACAAATTTTCAACCTAATAGTAAACTATCATGGCAGACGTACGCATAGCTGAGGACTGGAAGGAGATACTCAACGAGGAGTTCTCGAAACCCTATTTTGAGGAGCTTATCTCGTTTGTTAAGGGTGAGTATAGCGGTGGCGTGGTCTATCCCGCTGGCAGGAACATTTTTCGCGCCTTTGACCGTTGTCCGCTTGATAAGTTGAAGGTCGTAATCATCGGTCAGGACCCATATCATGGTCCTGGTCAAGCCAATGGATTGTGTTTCTCGGTGGGCGAGGGTGTTCCGTTTCCTCCTTCGTTGCGTAATATATTGCAGGAGGTGCATGATGATGTCGGTGCTCCAATACCTGTGTCGGGAGAGCTGGAGCGTTGGGCAGAGCAGGGCGTGCTGCTGCTAAATGCTGTGCTCACGGTGCGTGCTCATGAGGCTGCATCGCACGCGGGACGTGGCTGGGAGCGTTTTACGGATGCTGTGGTTAAGGCTATTGCCGAGCGCAAGCAGGGTGTTGTCTATATGCTATGGGGTAGCTACGCACAAAAGAAGGGCGCAATTGCAGACCCTGCAAAGAATCTGATACTCAAGGCTGTACACCCATCTCCGTTATCTGCTTACAGAGGCTTCTTTGGTTGCCGACACTTCTCGGCTGCCAATAGCTACCTCGTTTCGCAGGGCAAAGAGCCTATTGTCTGGTAGTCGGGACAGTTGCCTACTTCGTCTGACGATACTGTTTGGGAGATATGCCCGTTGCTCGCTTGAAATATTTGCCAAAGAATGACTGGTTGGGGAAGTTGAGCGATGCGGCAATCTGCTGTATGGTCATGTCCGAAGACTGAAGCAGTGCTCGTGCCTCCAATATAACGTGATTTTCGATCCACTCACCTGCTGAGCGACCGGTATTCTCTTTAACCAGCTTCGAGAGATATTTGGGCGTAATGCACAACTTGTCGGCGTAGAAGCCTATGAGTCGCTCTTCGCGGTAGTGCTCTTCAACAAGCTCTATGAAACGCTCTATAACATTGTTCTTTAGGGGTACCTTGTCATGCTCCTTGTAGTTGAACTTGTTGATCCCACCATAATAGAATGCACGGATAAGATTCTCGATTACCTGCAAGCGGAAGGGGTTCTCTTCGTTTGCCGCAGCCTTGTGGAGTATAGCAAAATAGATTTGCAGATTGAGTAGAGACTCTGCTGAAATCTCGTTTACAGGGTTGTGGTACAGAACCATGTATTGCTGCTGCCAGCCAGGAAGGTTTACCATGTCGATAAATCGCTTTGACAAAACCACAGCATGTCCCTCAAAGTTTGCGCTATACCTAACATCCTCAATAATCTGTCCTGGCATGAATGTTATTATTGCGGGACTTTTGATTTCATGCTCCTTAAGATTGAGCTTGAATTTGCACTCTCCTTTTGCGCAGATGCCAATCACGGCATGAGTGAGCTTGTATGGCTCGCTGGGTGTGCAGGTTTGCTTCACACAGTCGTATGTTAAAAGTGACAGGTCATCTCCAATATATACTCTCTCTGAAGGAACCTTGTTGCCGCAGAGGTTTTGTAAAAATTGTTGCATGGGCAGTAAACAATAGTCTTTGTTATGGAATAACAACGCAAAGAAAATAATTATATTGGGTTGTTCCAATTATTATTCTACCAATTGACCAATTATTCTGTCCTATGTGTCTAATTTTTCGTGGATAATATGTATAAAAGGAGAAAATGAGTGCCAAAAAGCAAAATGGTCAATAGGGAGGATATTTTGCGATTGTTGAAAACTTATTGTCGTATAATTTGTTGTTGTTGCACAAAATTTCGTATCTTTGGTAAAAATTTTTCGTTATGGCAAAGTTTATAGTTGAGGGCGGTCATCGCCTTAAGGGTGAGATAATGCCGCAAGGTGCCAAGAATGAGGCACTTCAAATTATATGTGCAGCGCTGCTTACAAAGGAGCGAGTAGTCTTGCATAATGTGCCTATCATCGCCGATGTGATGCAGCTGTTCGAGCTCATGTCGCGTATGGGTGTCAAGGTGGAGCGTCTGTCGGATGATGACTTCGCATTGCAGGCCGATGAGATTAACCTCGAATACTTGCGTTCTGCTGACTACCACAAGCGTTGTCGCAAGTTGCGTGGTTCGGTTATGATGATTGGTCCATTGCTCACGCGCTTTGGCGTTGGCTTTATGCCTAAGCCCGGTGGCGATAAGATTGGCCGCCGTCGCCTCGATACGCACTTCCTCGGTTTCCAGAAGCTTGGTGCAAATTTCAACTTCGATATCAGTGACGAGTTCTATACCGTTGAGGCTAAGCGCCTGAAGGGTACCTATATGCTCTTGGATGAGGCTTCGGTTACGGGTACTGCGAATATCGTTATGGCAGCGGTATTGGCCGAGGGTCGCACCACCATCTACAATGCGGCGTGCGAGCCATACTTGCAGCAGTTGTGCAAGATGCTTAACCGCATGGGTGCCAAGATTTCGGGCATCGCCTCTAACTTGTTGGTTATCGATGGCGTGGAGTCGCTCGGTGGTACGGAGCACACTATGCTTCCCGATATGATTGAGGTGGGTAGCTTCATCGGCATGGCAGCCATGACACGCTCAGAGCTTACCATCAAGAATGTGTCGTACGAGAACCTAGGCATCATCCCGCAGCAGTTTGCACGTATGGGTATCCGCTTTGAGCAGCGTGGTGACGATATCTATATTCCACAGCAGGAAAACTATAGCATCGAGAGCTTTATTGATGGCTCTATCATGACCATCGCCGATGCTCCATGGCCAGGCCTTACGCCCGATTTGCTCTCTATCTTCCTTGTGGTGGCAACGCAGGCCAAGGGTGCTGTGCTTATCCACCAGAAGATGTTTGAGAGTCGCTTGTTCTTTGTTGATAAGCTTATTGATATGGGTGCGCAGATTATCCTTTGTGACCCACATCGTGCTACGGTTATTGGTCACGACCACCAGCATCCGTTGCGTGCCGCGAATATGACCTCGCCCGATATCCGTGCGGGTGTGGCGTTGTTGATTGCTGCTATGAGCGCGGAGGGTACAAGTGTTATTCAGAATGTCGAGCAGATTGACCGTGGCTATCGCGATATCGACAAGCGCTTGAACGCTCTTGGTGCGCGTATTACTCGACTTGACGAATAAACTCTTTGTTGTGATAATAGCGCATCTACTTCCGCTAACGAAATATCTCGCCAATGAGCAGTACGCCTTGTACAGCCCATCGTCTCGAATTTCGCCGAGCGTTGTATCTGCACTATTCTGACAACAAATAGTGATTATTATTTAATTAGAGAAATAGGAACGCAGTTGTTGCCTCTTGATAAGTTTAATTAGAAAGAAGGGAACACAGTTGTTACCTCTTGATAAGTTTAATTAGAGAAATAGGATTAAGGTAGCCTAAAAATATGTTTTTGGAGAATAATAAGCATAAGGGATGGATTGAGGTTATTTGTGGCTCGATGTTTTCGGGTAAGACTGAGGAGCTCATCCGTCGTATGAAGCGTGCGCAGTTTGCCAACCTGAAGGTTGAGATTTTTAAGCCATCTATCGATGTGCGCTACTCGGAGGAGGAGGTTGTGTCGCACGATGCCAATGCTATACAGTCAACTCCCGTGGAGTCGGCACAGAATATCTTGCTCATGACCTCGGATGTCGATGTTGTGGGTATTGATGAGGCTCAGTTCTTTGATGAGGGTATCGTTGATGTGTGTCGTCAGCTGGCCAATAGTGGTGTGCGCGTTATCGTTGCGGGTCTGGATATGGATTATAGGGGTGTTCCCTTTGGCCCTATGCCTGCGCTTATGGCTACGGCGGAGTATGTCACTAAGGTGCATGCAATCTGTGTGCGTTGTGGCGATCTTGCTCATCACTCGCATCGCCTTACGGCTGATGATAAACAGGTTGTGCTCGGTGCTCAGGATACCTACCAGCCTATATGCCGTCACTGCTTCAATGAACTCACTAACAAATAGGTCGATATGCTAAAGAATGTTGAGAAGTGTGTTGAGGTGCTTCGCGCTGGAGGCCTCATTCTCTATCCCACCGACACGGTGTGGGGTATCGGTTGCGATGCTACGAACGAGGAGGCTGTGGCTAAGGTCTATGCCTTGAAGCGCAGCGAGGAGAAGAGATCTATGTTGTGCCTTATGCGCGATGCCGATATGATTGTGCGCTATGTTAATAAGGCTCCGGGTATCGCCTTTGAGGTTATGGAACTCTCGGATAAGCCCTTGACGGCTATTCTTCCGGGTGCTGTGGGTGTGGCCAAGAACCTCATCCCCGAGGAGGAGACCCTCGGTGTGCGCATCCCTCAACATGAGTTCTGTCAGGCTCTGTTGCGTAAGTTTGGTCGCCCTATCGTCTCTACATCGGCGAATATTTCGGGTGAGCCTGCGGCAAAGCGCCTGAAGGATGTCGATGAGGAGATTATCAAGGGTGTGGACTATGTTGTTCATCCACGATTGGAGGGTAAGCCTACGCTCAAGCCAAGTTCTATAATTGCCTTTGGCGAAGGTGGTGAGGTTGAGATTATTAGAAGCTAACGACTATGGCAGAGAGACTTATTACACCTGTGCAGAAGCGATTCTCGGATGTGGATTCGTTTATGCATGTAAATAATATCTGGCAGCAGAGCTACTTCGATATGGGTAAGACGGAGTTCTATACCAAGGTTTTGGGTGTTACTGGTGTCTTCGATAAGTTGCGTATTATCACAGCATCTACGCATACCGACTACATCGGTCAGGTGCGTCTTACGGACGATATCGTTGTTACTACGGATGTGTCGCGCCTTGGCAACAAGAGTATGACGCTGCATCAGTGCATCATGTGTGGCGATAAGGTGCTCACGGAGAGCTCTTCGGTGATGGTGGCCTTCGACTTCGAGACGCAGCAGACGGTGCAGATTCCCGATGAGTGGCGCGAGAAACTAAGCCCATACTTGTTGTAGGGAGAGAATCAGATATGATTAACGGGATGTCCGAATGGGCATCCCGTCTCTGTTTCTGGCGTTAAGTGCTACCTTGTCAGTAATACGCCTATCTCGGCTACCGAGGTGGCGTTCATGTTGTTTACCTCGCTGAGAGGCTCAATGCGCAGGTATCGGGTGCTGTATGCGCGACCAAAGTTTACGAAATAGGGGATTGGGTTGTGCTTTATATTGCTGAACTCTCCCTCGCAGATACACTCTGTCCATCTCTCGCCATCCTCGCTGATGTAGGCGTTGTATCTGTATATTGTGCCCTTGCCACCATCCGCTATTGGGGCGTAGCAGAAGCCTGCAATATCTATCACCTCGCCCATATCAATGGTTATGGGGGTGAGCTCCTCGCTATACCATGCGGTGGCGATGTCGCCATCTATAGCCTCGTGGGCATCTATGCCAACCGTCAGCCAGCTGTTGGTGGGTATGTCGCTTGTCCTTATTATGCGTCCGTCATCGTGCAGCGGCGCTGCATAGTAGAGTGCTACGTTCGAGATGTTGGCTGTCGTGCGACACTCGTTTATGGTTACCCTTATGCGCTCGGCTCTGCAGTCCGAGAAGCGCAGAAGACGTTTGTAGCCTATGGTTGTGCCCTCGGCAATATGGTGCCATCTGCCATTGGTGTATGCCTCAATTGTGAAGCGCTCCACGCGCTGACCACGCTCAATATCCTCCGATATAAGCAGTGTGTTGATTATCGCACCACTCTCAACCTCATACTCGTGGCTCTCGCCCGCCTCGGCATGCCAAGGATGCACCTCGCCTGCAATCTTACTGTTGGTGAAGTTATTGGCGATGTAGTTACCCAGAGCCTCAATGCGCTCGGCATCAATCTCGTGAATAAGACCGCGCCTGTCGGGTGGAACATTGAGTAGTAGCACGGAGTTGCGACCCACCGAAGTGTAGTAGATATCTACAAGGTTGGCGAGCGAGCGTACCTCGTCGTCCTGCCACTCATGGTAGAACCACCCTGGACGAATAGATACATCGACCTCTGAGGGGTACCAATAGACCCCATTTGCCCTTGCGACAAGCTCGCGGCTACCCAGGTCTGACGACATCTCTTCCAGACCAAGTGCTGCATTTGCGGCATGACCATCGTTGTGTGACAGTGGTGTGTAGGGCGTTGCGCTCCACTCGGTCAGTCGGCCTCTGCCGCCCTCGTTACCTACCCAACGCACATCATCACCCATAATCGCTGTCACGGCATGGGGTTGCAGTGTGTGGATGGTGTTAAGGATGCTCTCCCAGTCATAGACCTGACGCTTGCCATTGGGTCCTTCGGCACATGCGCCATCAAACCACACCTCATCGACTCTGCCGTAGTTGGTGAGTAGCTCGGTGAGCTGCGCAATGAAGAGCGCGTTATAGGCGGGTGAGTCGCCATACGATGGGGCGTTGCGGTCCCATGGCGAGAGATAGACACCGAACTTCATGCCATGCTTGCGGCAGGCGTCGCTCAGCTCGCGCACCACATCTCCCTTGCCATTGCGCCATGGTGAGTGCGCTACGGAGTGGTCGGTGGTGGCTGTCTGCCACAGACAGAAACCATCGTGGTGCTTGGCGGTTAGTATCACCATCTTGAAACCACCCTTTTTTAGCGTCTGCACCCACTGTTCGCAATCCAGCGCCGTAGGGTTGAACAGCGCGGGGTCCTCCTTGCCACTTCCCCACTCATTGTCGGTGAAGGTGTTGATGCCGAAGTGGATAAAGGCGGTGAGCTCCAGCCGCTGCCATGCCAGCTGCTTTTCGGATGGCACTACGTGCGCTGCCATCTCTATCTTCTGCTCCATGGTAGCACCCTCAGGGAATGTGACATGCTGAGTGTAAAACACCTCCTTGGTGTGTGCGCATCCGAGCAACGAAAGGGTTAGGATAGTCGTTAGTAGTCGTCTCATGGTATAACATATTTAAGTAATGCCCCTAAAGTGCCCGCGTAGAGCCTTTAGGGGCATTATGCCTAAGAATGGAGTATATTACTTAGTCTCTGCAAAGTACTTGTAGAAGTAGGGCAGAGTCTCCAAGCCCTTGTCGAACTGGTCGAGACCGTAGCTCTCATTAGGAGAGTGGATGGCATCCTTCGAGAGACCGAAGCCCAACAAGATAGACTTGATGCCGAGGATGTTCTCGAAACCAGAGATGATAGGAATAGAACCACCTGAGTAGAATGGCAATGGCTTGATGCCGAATGTAGCCTCCACGGCCTTCTCTGCTGCCTGATATGCTGGAAGGTCGGTAGGAGATACGTATGGAGCACCACCATGCAAGAACTCCACCTTAACCTTCACGCTCTTGGGAGCGATGCGGCGGAAGTGCTTCTCGAAGAGCTTGGCAATCTTCTTGAAGTCCTGGTTAGGAACAAGACGCATCGAGATCTTTGCGTATGCCTTTGATGGGATTACGGTCTTGGTACCCTCGCCAGTGTAGCCACTCCAGATGCCGTTTACGTCGAGCGATGGGCGGATACCTGTGCGCTCCAATGTTGTATAGTCAATCTCGCCAGCTACGTCGCCGAGGTCGAGAGCCTTCTTGTACTCATCGAGTGAGAATGGAGCCTTGTTCATAGCCTTGCGCTCTGCGTCGGTGAGGATGCGCACGTCGTCGTAGAAGCCAGGAATGGTCACGCGGCCAAATTCATCAGTGAGCGATGCTACGAGCTTTGCAAGCACGTTTGCAGGGTTGGCAACAGCACCACCGAAGAGGCCAGAGTGCAAGTCCTTGTCGGGACCTGTAACCTCTACCTGCATATATGTCAAGCCGCGCAAGCCCGCAGTGATGGTAGGTGTGTCGAGACCCAACATAGAGGTGTCAGATACAAGAATGATGTCGGCCTTGAGGAGTTTCTTGTTGTCAGCGCAGAATTTATAGAGGCTGGGTGAACCAATCTCCTCCTCGCCCTCGAGCATGAACTTAACGTTGCAGGGGAGGGTGTCTGTAGCAACCATAGCCTCGAAAGCCTTGGCGTGCATGAAGAGCTGACCCTTGTCGTCGTCAGCACCGCGGCACCAGATGCGGCCATCCTTAATCTCTGGCTCGAATGGGTTTGTCTTCCACTCGTCGATAGGATCCTCAGGCATTACGTCGTAGTGGCCATACACAAGGACGGTCTTTGCCTTTGGGTCGATAATCTTCTCGGCATATACTACGGGGTTGCCCTCTGTAGGCATCACCTCGGCACGGTCAGCACCCGCCTTTACGAGCGATGCTGCGAGCCACTCTGCGCAACGTACCATATCCTGCTTGTGGATTGATGGCTGTGCGCTGATTGAGGGTATGCGAAGAAGGTCGAAGAGCTCCTCCAGGAAGCGCTCGCGATTCTGCTTGATGTAGTCGTTTGCAAGTTTCATAATAGTAGGTTTTAAGTATGTTAATATATATGTATTTTAGGCTTTGCAAATCTGTTCTATTCCGGAAATGAAGCGCTTTGCCAATGCGTCTGCCTCGGCCATGGTTTTAGCCTCGGTATAGACACGGATAATAGGCTCGGTATTCGACTTGCGAAGGTGTACCCAGTTCTCGGCAAAGTCAATCTTAACGCCGTCAATGTCGTTGACCTTCTCGTTTGAGTATCTGCTCTTTATGGTCTCAAGAATAAGGTCCACGTTAATCTCGGGTGTAAGCTCAATCTTGTTCTTTGAAGCGTAGTACGCAGGGTATGTCTTACGTAATTCCGACATACTCATAGAGAGACCTGCGAAATAGGTCAAAAAGAGAGCTACGCCCACCAACGCATCGCGGCCATAGTGCAACTCGGGGTAGATGACGCCACCATTACCCTCGCCGCCAATCACAGCGCCCGTATCCTTCATCTTCTTGACGACGTTTACCTCGCCCACGGCAGCTGCTGCATAGGTGCAACCCTCGTAGCGTGAGGTCACATCACTAAGTGCGCGTGACGACGACAAATTAGAGACGGTGTTACCCTTGGTGTGCTTCAACACATAGTCTGCCACAGCCACCAATGTGTACTCCTCAACAAACATCTCGCCATTCTCCATCACGAATGCCAGACGGTCAACATCGGGATCAACGACGATGCCGAGGTCGGCACCCTCTTTGCGTATAACCTCCGAAATCTCGGTGAGGTTCTCGGGTAGTGGCTCGGGGTTGTGGGCGAACTCGCCTGTGGGGTCGCAGTTGAGCTCTACAACCTCGCAGCCCAACTCCTTCAAAAGTGCTGGGATGACAACACCACCAACAGAGTTTACAGCATCCACCACAACCTTGAACTTGCGCTGGCGCACAGCCTCCGCATTCACAAGCGGTAGCGCTAAGACCTGCTCAATGTGCTTGGTGTTGAAATCCTCGCGAAGGATGACCTTGCCGATGTGGTCGATGGTGGGGTAGTTCCACTCTGTGTCATCAGCCAAGGCAAGCACCTCTTTGCCCTCTGCGTCATCGAGAAACTCGCCGCGCTCGTTCAGGAGCTTGAGGGCGTTCCACTGACGGGGGTTGTGCGAGGCCGTGATGATGATGCCACCATCGGCCTTATGAGTGATTACCGCCATCTCGGTACCAGGTGTTGTGCAGAGACCAACGTTGATAACGTCAACGCCGCAGCCGAGCAGTGTACCCTCAACCAACGAATCTACCATTGAGCCCGAGATGCGGGCATCGCGACCCACGACGATTGTGATGCGCTTGTCGGGGTTCTTATCTTTGATAAGTCGTGAGTATGCTGTTACAAACTTGACAACATCAATGGGTGTGAGGTTGTCGGCAGGGCGGCCGCCTATTGTTCCGCGGATGCCCGATATAGATTTAATAAGAGTCATATTTGTATATTTGTAATCGTTCGTAGCCTAAAAAATCCGTTAAAGATTTTGCTATTTCCTACAAAATTATTAATTTTACGCGAATATTAAAAATAAATTAGAGATAAAATATTTCAATATATGAGAACGATCCCATCTTCTGAGCTGATTATCAATGGCGATGGCTCAATTTTCCATCTTCATCTTAAGCCAGAACAATTGGCCGATATAGTGATTCTTGTTGGCGATCCTGGCCGTGTGGCGATGATTGCTGAGTACTTCGATACAAAGGAGTGTGAGGTGTCAAATCGCGAGTTTCTTACTGTGACAGGTACCTACAAGGGTAAGCGCATGACGGTCATGTCAACGGGTATCGGTATCGGCAATATCGACATCTGCGTTACGGAGCTCGATGCCCTTGCAAATGTCGATTTTGAGACACGACAGGTGAAGGATACATTCCGTCAGCTTACTCTTGTGCGTCTCGGTACTTCGGGCGCTATTCAGCAGGATATCGAGGTCGGTGAGGTTCTCTTTGCCCGCACATCGCTCGGTTTCGATGGACTCCTTTCCTACTACGCTGGCCGCGATGCTGTCTGCGACCTCGCTCTCGAGGAGGCCTTCTCGGAGCATACGGCATGGGATAAGAAACTCCCTGCGCCCTACTTCGTGGATGCACACAAGGATCTGTTTGAGCTCTTCAAGGACTCTACGCGCGAGGGTATAGCAATCGCTGCTCCCGGCTTCTATGCGCCTCAGGGTCGCTGGGTGCGCCTCCAGCCACACGACCTCAAGCTCAACGAGAAGATTGAGTCATTCCGCTTTGGTGAGCGCCGCATCACAAACTTCGAGATGGAGGGCTCGGCACTTGCGGGCCTTGCAGCACTCATGGGTCACCGCGCAGCAACCATCTGCACTATCATCGCACAGCGAGTAGCTAAGGATGCATGCACCGACTACAAACCATTTGTGCGTCGAATGATTGAAATGGCGCTCGACAAATTGGCTTCGTTGTAATAAGAGACTATCTGTGGCATCTAACCACTTCTGACAGCAAAAAGTTATTACAGGAATAAATTAAATTAAAATAAAATAGACTAAGATTATGAAATTTACAGTATCAAGCTCGGCATTGTTGTCGCTTCTCGCAACAACAGGTAAGGTTATCAGCAACAAGAACACACTCCCAATCCTCGACTACTTCCTCATGGAGCTTAAGGGCGAGGAACTCACCGTTACCACTTCTGACCTCGAGACAACTATCATCGGTCACCTTAAGGTGGAGAGCGTAGAGCGTGAGGGTGTTATCGCTGCGCCTGCAAAGCTTATGCTCGACTCACTCAAGGAGTTCCCCGAGATGCCTCTTGAGTTCGATGTGAACGACTCTACATGGGAGATCAAGGTTAAGTGGGCAAGCGGCTCGCTCTCTATTCCTGGTGCAAGCGCTGTGAGCTACCCCGCAATGCCTACTATCGGCGCAGAGCACAGAGATATTCTCCTCGATGTAGATATGCTTATCGCAGGTATCAACAAGACCATCTTTGCAACTGCTGATGATGAGCTTCGCCCTGTGATGAATGGTGTATATTTCAACTTCGAGCAGGGTAAGCTTACCTTTGTGGCAACTGATGCTCACAAGCTTGTGCGCTCAATGGTTGAGTGCCCCGATGTTGATTTCAATTCATCATTTATTCTGCCCAAGAAGCCTGCAAACCTCCTTAAGGGTGTGCTTCTCAAGGAGGAGGAGCCTATCCGCGTGATGTTCGACGCTAAGAATGTTACTTTCGAGCTCAAGAACCACAAGCTCGTGTGCCGTCTTATCGAGGGTAACTACCCCAACTACAACGCCGTTATCCCATCTGCAAACCCCAACAAGGTACTCGTTGACCGTGTATCACTCGTAAATGGCATCAAGCGTGTTGCTGTATGTTCTAACCCTACAACCAACCTTATCCGCATGGATATCGCTGGCAACCGCATAAGCCTTGCTGCGCAGGATATCGACTTCTCTGTATCTGCTAACGAGACAATCTCTTGCAGTTACGATGGTCAGCCTGTGACTATCGGCTTCAAGTCAACATTCCTTGTTGAGATTCTCTCAAACATCGATACTCCTACCGTTATGATCGAGCTTGCAGACTCAACACGTGCAGGTGTATTCAAGCCTGTCTATGATGACAAGCACGCAGGTGAGGTGTTGATGTTGTTGATGCCGATGATGATCAACGCATAATTTGCAGAGATAAGGCATCATCTACTGCCGCTAACAAATTATCTTGGCAATGGGCAGTACGCCATAGTACAGCCCATCGCCTCGAAATTTGCCGAGCGTTGTATCTAATGCCTTCTATCTGCAAATTGCAGTAGTGGGTCGGGAGAGTGCAGGTGTGTCAATTTTGACTTGACCCCACATCTACCCCCTTCTGACAACAAACTTAGGTGCAGCCCATCGCTGAAATTTTTGCTGAGTGTTGCAGTTGCCCCCCCCCTTCTGATAACAAACCGAAGACGAAAGGTCATTTAGTGAGATTAGAGAATTTAGGGAGGTTATGGAGATTAGTGTGTCTCTATCTCGATTCCCTAAGTCCCTTAATTTCCCTAAATTCCCTAAACCAACAACCATAAACAGCCAACGGACTAAAACTCCATACAACAATGAATTTAAAACTTAAACGACCAATAATCTTCTTTGACCTTGAGACTACGGGTGTCGATGCGTCGAAGGATCGCATAGTCGAGATTTCGATGGTGAAGATTGATACGAATGGTGAGAAGCAGGTAAAGACACGACGTATAAATCCAGAGATGCCCATACCTGCTGAGGCAACAGCTGTGCATGGTATCACGGATGAGGATGTGAAGGAAGAGCCTACATTCAAGCAGATTGCAAAGTCGTTGGCTAAGTTTATCGAGGGTTGCGACTTTGGAGGTTTCAACTCCAATCGCTTCGATCTCCCTGTGTTGGTGGAGGAGTTCATACGCGCAGGGGTTGATGTTGACTTCCGCAAGCGAAAGTTTATTGATGTGCAGAACATATTTCACAAGAAGGAGCAGCGCACGCTCGTAGCGGCGTATAAGTTCTATTGTGACAAGGACCTCACCAATGCACACTCTGCCGAGGCAGATACGCTTGCTACATACGAGGTGCTTGAGGCGCAGATTGAGCGCTATGGCGACATCGGCGATACGGTGGAGGAGTTGGCGGCATTCTCGACGCATAATGAGGTGGCCGATTTCGCTGGTCGCATAGCTTTTAACGAAAAGGGTGAGGAGGTATTTACGTTTGGTAAGTACAAGGGTCGCAAGGTGGAGGATGTATTCCGTGCCGAGCCAAGTTACTACACGTGGATGATGGATGGCGACTTTCCACAATACACCAAGAAGGTGATAACCGAGATACGCCTACGAATGAAGTAGTGCGCGCAGAGAGTATCAAAATAACCGCAAGATGAAGCAACTACGATTTATAATGGTTGGACTTGCCCTTATGGTGGCGGCAGTGGCGATGGCGACGGAGCCATCGAAGGTAACTGTCAAGTATAAGGGTAAGAAGTACTATGTTCACACAATTGCCGAGGGCGACACGCTCTACTCGTTGTCAAAGGCATATGGCGTAAGTCAGGAGGCTATAATGGAGGTTAACGGCCTTGAGAGTGAGAGTGTAAAGCTCGGAGAGTCGCTCTATGTGCCCATGGAGGATTTGAAGATCGAGGGCAGCAAGGGTAGTAAACTGCGCTCAAAGAGAGAGGTGCGTGAGGATGAGCATCTGGTTCGCCCTGGCGAGACGCTCTACTCCCTGTCACGAAAGTATGGCGTTTCTGAGCAGGAGTTGCTAGATATCAATGGCCTGGAGAGCTACAAGGATATCAAGGCAGGCATGACGCTAAAGCTCAAAGGTGATGCTGACGCTGTGTGCGACGTGCTCTATATCGAGTCGGAGAGTGGTTTAAATAACCTCAGCGATAGTGAGGAGAGTGATGAAGATGCGCCTGCTGGCGATGAAGGCGTGGTGCGTATCGTAGAGAATGCTGACTCTATCTCTATGTGTGATAGTGTCGCCATTATAGAGGAGGCAACGTTGTTTGAGGCGGTGCCTGCAACGGCTATGCTGAGGGCTACGCTTATCTTGCCCTTCCATGTTCGCGGTGATGCTAAGGAGAACATTGTGGACTTCTATCGTGGAGCACTTCTCGGTTTTGAGGATCTGAAGGCTGAGGGTCGCTCGGTGGAGCTTACTGTCGTGGACTCGGAGCGCAGCGTGGAGAGAATTAATGATATGATTGCTAATGGTGAGTTCGATGCGCAACTTATCATTGGCCCTGTATATAGTGAGGAGTTTGCTCCTGTGTTGGCATACGCGGAGCAGTATAACATCCCAGTTGTGTCACCTTTACAGAATGTGGAATACGACAGCGCGGTGCTCTTCAATATGCCACCTGCAGCAAACCTCAAGGGTGAGCCCGTGAAGGAGTTGCTGGATGGCAGTCGCGAGGTGGTGACTATCTACGCATCGAAGAATGACAACAACTTCATTCAGGAGGTGCGCTCTATGGCTACACACGAGCGTGAGAGGGCACTAAACTTCTCGTTCGACAGGGGTTCATACTTCCGCAAGCGTAATAGCGACGGCACGAGTGGCTCGATGGTCAATATCGAGGATTTGATGCGCGAGGGTAGTGATAAGGTCTTTGTTGTTATGGCGCTGTCATCTACGGATGTAGATCGTATTTTGACCACCTTATCCTCAACAAAGTCATCTATACGTGGTCGTGGTCTCACCTATGGCGACTATACGGTTGTCGGCAATCGCGAGTGGCTCAAGATGACCAATATTGACCGCGATATCTTCTTCCATAACGATGTGGTCTTTGTGGTGCCCTATTATGCAAATCGCATCGACGAAAAGATGCGTCTATTCGATGGTCGCTATGTGTCGAGCTATGGCGCACTGCCCTCGCGTACATCATATCGCGGCTATGACGCTGCTGTGATTTTCGGTCGTATGATGTTCGACGGCTTCGACAATTTCCTCGGAACAACACATGTGCCACTCACTACGCCATACCGCTTTGAGTATCGTGATGGCGCGTATGAGAATGTCAACTGGGTACGTCAGCATTATCGTCACGACTCCAAAATCGTGGTCGAGTAAACACTATAGACTCTAACTAATGGCAAACAACAATATAACATCTCCAATCCCCGAGAAGACAATCGAGCGATTGAGCGAGTATCGCCGTACGCTCTTGAAGTGTCACGCTCAGGGTATCACACACATCTTTTCGCACGTCCTGGCAGGTATGCACGGCATAACTGCTGTTCAGGTGCGTCGCGACCTTATGCTCATAGGCTTTTCGAGCGATACCAAGAAGGGTTATGACGTTAAGGTGCTTATCGACTTTATCACCAACATCCTGTATAGTGAGCAGCCAATGAATATGGCAATCATTGGCATGGGTCACCTCGGTCAGGCGGTTACAAAGTATTTCAACGGCAAGGGCCTCAAGCTGCGAATTACAGCGGCCTTTGACATCGACCCTAACAAGGTGGGTACAACGATTGATAATATCCCATGTTATCATATCGACGAGTTTGAGGAGCGTGTAGATGAACTCGATATAAGCATTGCCATTGTGTCGTTACCCACTTCGCAGGCCTCGTCGCTTGTGTTGCCCATTATCAATGCGGGCATCAAGGGTGTCTTGAATTTTACCTCTGCGCCGCTGAACTTTCCTCAGGGTATTGTTGTGGAGAACTACGACATCACAACCCTTCTGGAGAAGGTTGCCTACTTTGTGAAGGTTACGGAGGAGAGTAACAATTAGTTTGTGGTTAAGCATTTCCCTATGATAGAATACGGCTTCGATAGTGGCATTACGCCGCGCCGTTCGGTGGTCACCATAGGCTCGTTCGATGGTGTTCATCAGGGGCATCGTGTGCTTTTGGAACACCTCAAGGCTATGGCTGCAAGGCTCGATGCCGAGAGTGTCGTTGTGACATTCGATCCGCACCCACGCATCGCAATGGGCCATGCTGAGGGTATGAAGCTGCTTACAACCATCAGGGAGCGTGCCCGACTGCTTGAGAGTGTGGGTATTGACCGCATGGTCGTTGCGCACTTCGATGAGAAGTTCCGCAGTCAGCCCTACGAGACCTTTGTGCGTGATATGCTCATTGGGCGTCTCGGCATGGTGGGCATGATTGTGGGTTATAATCATCGTCTGGGACGTGGTAGTGAGGGTAATTTCGATAAGTTGCAGCCGTTGGCCGCGGAGTGTAGCTTTGAGTTGGATCGCGTGGCACAACATCGTGAAGATGGCGAGGAGAAGGTAAGCTCCACGGTTGTGCGTAACGTCATCGCTGAGGGCGATATGGAGCGCGCCAGCAGACTTCTTGGCGCGCGTTATATGCTCTCAGGCAGGGTAGAATCAGGTCATCTTGTAGATATCTACGAACATAAGATGCTGCCTCCATCGGGTGAGTATCGTTGTACGATGGAGTGTGAGGGCGCGCAGGAGTCTGTCACAGTCGTCATAGCCGACGATGATGTAAAAATCGGCACAACCCTTTCGGGTCATGCCGTTCTTATCTTCTAATCTCGTTCGAGATTATTTTTGCATCATTACCTTATTTCTCAAAATAGTTTAAATACCAGCGCACAGTGCGGCGGAGACCCTCCTCAAACTCCATGGTGGGCTTCCAGCCTAAATCGCGCTGTAACTTTGTGGAGTCTATGGCATAACGCAGGTCATGGCCCGCACGGTCCTCGATGTGGGTGATAAGTGTGAGGCTCTCGCCCTCAGTGCGCCCTAACTCGCTGTCCACGACGGCAATGAGAAGCTTTATAAGCTCAATGTTTGTCCACTCATTATCACCTCCCACGTTGTACGTCTCGCCATCGGCACCACGGTGGAACACCGCATCGAGAGCTGCGGCATGGTCGCCAACATATAACCAGTCGCGCACGTTGCATCCCGTGCCATAGACGGGTAGCGGCAGGCGCTTCACGATGTTATTTATAAACAATGGTATCAGCTTCTCGGGGTACTGTCTCTCGCCATAGTTGTTCGAGCAGTTGGTTATAACCGCGGGCAGACCATAGGTGTCGTGATAGGCGCGCACGAAGTGGTCTGACGATGCCTTCGATGCTGAGTATGGTGAGTGGGGCTCGTAGCGCGACTCCTCGGTGAACTTGCCGCCCTCGAGGGGTAGTGCGCCATAGACCTCATCGGTAGATATGTGGTGGAAACGCTTGCCTGCGTAGTTGCCTGCCCACGCTTTGCGTGCCGCCTCAAGCAATGTTATGGTGCCGAGGATGTTGTTCATGGCAAAGAGCATGGGTGCGCTGATGGAGCGATCTACATGGCTCTCGGCTGCGAGGTGCATTACGCCATCTATGTGGTGCTCTGCGAAGATGCGCTCAACAAGCTCCTTGTCGCAGATGTCGCCCTCAACAAATGTGTGGTTAGGGCGCTTGATAGCCTCGGCAATGTTGTCGAGACTTCCCGCGTATGTGAGCTTGTCGAGGGTTACTATATGGTAGTGGGGGTACTTCGTTGTCATAAGCTCCACAACGTGACTTCCGATAAAGCCCGCACCGCCCGTGATAAGTATATTGCGCTTCTCCATAATTACTTCTTTATTAGTGATATAACCTCACTTAGTCGCTCCTGCCAGGGAACTATCTCTATGCCCTTTATGGCTGCTATACGCTCGGTGTTGAGTACCGAATATGCGGGTCGCTGTGCTCGCATATTGCGCTCGGCAGTCGTGCATGCCACAACGTGACACTCAAGGTCTGCCCGTGCCATTATCTCGCGCGCAAAGTCGCACCATGTGCACTCGCCACCATCGGTGTAGTGGTAGATGCCGTGCATAGTCTCTAACGCGCCACTCTCTACAATTGTTATAATCGCGCGCGCGAGACCCAATGCCGATGTGGGCGTGCCTCGCTGGTCATCTACGACGCTTATCGCCTCGCGCTCTCGGCCGAGGCGTAACATTGTCAGCACGAAATTCTTGCCCCACGGAGCATATAGCCAAGAGGTGCGAATAACGATGCCATCGTGCTCTACAACAGCAACTTCGCCCTCGGCCTTGCTCTTGCCGTAGATGTTTAGTGGCGCTGTGGCATCACTCTCCGTGTAGGGTGTTCTTCGCTCGGTGTCACCACCAAAAACGTAGTCAGTGGATATGTGTATTAACTTGATGCCAAGTCTTTTGCACATATCTGCCAATCCCGCAACTGCGCTGCTGTTGATGGCGTATGCCATATCTGCATTGTCCTCTGCACCCTCCACATCGGTGTATGCCGCGCAGTTGATGATGGTATCTACTTTTTTCTCAACGATATAGCGCTCTACATCTGCGCTATTGCAGATGTCTAACTCGTCAATGGTAGCAAAGGTATAGTGGTTTGCGCTACCCTCCGCGGCGCGACGTATCGCCTCGCCAAGCTGTCCGTTGCCGCCCGTAACAAGTACCCTACGCATAGTAATCTGTGTTATAGTCGAAGAGCGTGCTGCACTCCTCGAACAATGGGTTTGCCTTATCTTTTGCCGATACGATAGCCTCGTTATTGGCTATGCGCCAGTCTATTGCGAGCGTAGGATCATCCCAGCGTATCGCACCCTCCGCCTCGGGGGCGTAGTAGTTGTCGCACTTATACTCCACGATGGCGTCGCCCTCTAAGACGCTGAAACCATGGGCAAAACCGCGCGGAATGAATAGTTGGCGGTGGTTATGCTCACTGAGTTCAACCGCGACATAGCGTCCGAATGTGGGCGAGCCACGGCGTATGTCCACCGCGACATCGAGAATCGCACCGCGCACCACGCGCACGAGCTTCGACTGCGCATGGGGTGGCAGCTGGAAGTGCAATCCGCGCACCACGCCCTTCGCCGAGCGCGACTCGTTGTCCTGCACGAAGCGTGTCTCTATGCCCGTCAGCTCGACGAATTTGCGCTCGCTGAATGCTTCGAAGAAGTAGCCTCGCTCATCCTCAAAGAGCCTTGGCTCGATGATGTAAACGCCCTCTATGTCGGTGTTAATCAGCTTCATATTTTGAGTAGATATTGTCCATATTGGTTTGCGCACATGGGCTCCGCAAGGCGGTGTAGCTCCTCGCGCGTGATCCAGCCATTGCGGTAGGCTATCTCCTCGATGCAGGCAATCTTCTGTCCCTGACGCTTCTCTATCACCTCCACAAAGATAGATGCCTCGGCCAGTGAGTCGTGCGTGCCCGTGTCGAGCCATGCGTAGCCGCGGTCGAGAATCTCGACGTTGAGCTCGCCGCGCTCAAGGTAGGTGCTGTTCACGGTGGTTATCTCCAGTTCGCCACGTGCTGATGGTGTCACGCCCGCAGCGATGTCGACGACGCTGTTGGGGTAGAAGTAGAGACCCGTAACTGCGTAGTTCGAACGTGGTACTGTGGGCTTCTCCTCTATAGATATCGCCCTGCCACTCTCGTCAAACTCCACCACGCCATAGCGCTCGGGGCGATCTACCTTATATCCGAAGACCGTTGCGCGACCCTCCTCCATAGTGCGCTTCGCAGCACTCTGCAGGCGCTCCTCGAAGCCCGCGCCGTAGAAGATGTTGTCGCCCAAGACGAGACATGCCGCGTCGTTGCCTATAAACTCGCGACCTATGATAAATGCCTCGGCAAGACCGTTGGGCTGTGGCTGCTCGGCGTATGAAAAGGCCATGCCCAGCTCCTCGCCGCTACCCAAGAGGCGGCGGAAGGAGGGTAGGTCTTGTGGTGTCGAGATAATCAACACCTCGCGTATGCCCGCCATCATAAGCACCGAGATGGGGTAGTATACCATCGGCTTATCGAATATTGGGAGTAGCTGCTTGCTCACGCCCTTAGTGATGGGGTATAGGCGTGTGCCGCTACCTCCTGCCAAGACAATACCTTTCATTGTTTCAATGCTTTGTGAGTTTATCACGCAAATATAACAATTTAAACGCAAAAAAGCAAAATGTAGTGTGGTATAACTATACAAAAGTAGGCGAGTTGCCCGCTTTGAATGTTTTCATTATGTAGTAATATTTGTAGCGATGTGCCTTTATTAAGAGTAGTCACTCATCACTATTGCAGCCGTGGTGAGTATCGATATCCAACATAAGCTCAGCCTAACTGAAAGTGATACAAACATCTCGATTTTCCTCATAGATATGCTTGAAAAGTAGGAGTGTAAAACTTTTGCTCGGAGGTGTCAAATAAATATTTTTAACAAATATTGATTTTCAATAACTTACGACCTGAAATTCATAGGTCGTTTTTTGATGTGTAAAACTTTTTCCTGGTAATTTTGTGATAGAAAAAAATGCGAAAGAGCAATGACCTATTGTTAAACCTATAAAACTTAGAACTATGAAAAAGAGTTTATTTATGTTGTTGATGCTTGCGGTAGCGGGTATGGCAGCGTCGTGCGAGAACGATGTTATTAATCGTACAAATCAAAATGCGGCTAACAACTCAACAAATGCTGTAAAGGATGCTGATGCCATTGAGATGGCAAAATTTGTTGGATGTTGGGAGTATATCTCAGTTGCGGATGAGATTGACCAGTTCCACAGCCATACAGATTACGTCTTCTACTTCTACGAAAATGGCGATGGTTATCTAACCATAGATGCGTATGATAAGGCTGACCTCGTAAGATCAATGACGAGAAATTCGTTGACATATTGGGTAAAAAACGAGAAGTTGTATGTGAACTA
>JAEIGA010002804.1_pt1 | contig 27573 bp, 18 predicted proteins | sample 9270691 | NCBI WGS metagenome assembly JAEIGA01 (sample SAMN17057246, study PRJNA624740) | gut metagenome | biome: biome; isolation source: fecal sample | host: Bos grunniens | place: China: Xizang | collected 2019 | reverse complement strand
TATGGCTAATGTACCTGCTAATTTGAAGTACTCTAACGACCACGAGTGGTGCCGTGTAGAGGGTGATGTTGCCGTTATCGGCATTACCGATTATGCTCAGTCACAGCTTGGTGACATCGTTTTCGTGGATGTTCCTACCGTTGGTGAGACTATCGAGGCAAACGAGGTTTTCGGCTCTATCGAGGCTGTTAAGACCGTTTCTGACGCTTTCTCTCCAGTAAGCGGCGAGGTTATCGAGTTCAACGAGGCTGTTGAGGGCGACTCTTCACTCGTAAACAAGGATCCATACGGCGAGGGTTGGTTGGTAAAGATCAAGATGTCTAACCCTGCTGAGGTTGAGGGCTTGTTGGATGCTGCTGCATACGAGGCTCTTATCGGCTAATCGTTTCGGGTTGCAAGATAGTTAGTATAACTAACTGATTACTAAGGGTGTGTTCTACAGGGGCACACTCTTTTTTTTGCTATTACGCCACCTTCTTCTTGCTTCCACCGCCTCTCTCTCCAGCCTAATAAAGTTGTATAACAAGAGCTAATTTTAGGCGCACGAAGTTCGAAAAAGCGGAGTTTACTAAAATGTAAATGAGCATTTTGAGAACGAGTGCAACGCCAAAGTAGCCTTGTTAGACGGCTTCGCCTGCGGAAGTAGATGCGCTGTTACCCCCTCCCACTTTGTTGTTAGAATAGTGCAGATACTTTCGCTCGGCGAATTTCGAGGCGATGGGCTGTACTTGGGCGTACTGCCCATTGCTGAGATAATTCGTTAGCGGAAGTAGATGCGCTGTTATAACAACAAAGTAACTTTTTTTTGTATTTTTGCTAAAAATATAGTACTTTTGTATTAGTGAGAGTAGTGTTATAAGAAAAGGATAATCTGAAAGATTAAAACTTATTGAAAGTTTAACACTATAAGTGATTGATAGATACAAATTTACAACTTAATATTTATTGAACCTATGAAAAAATTTAACTTGCTATCGACTATCTTGATGGTCTTTGCACTCTTAGTGGCTGGTTGTAAGGAGGATACCCCAGTTGGCCCTAACAATGGTGGCGACAATAGTGACCCAGAGAACCCTGTGGAGTTGTCGTTTGTAGCATCAGTGGTGGAGACCACCAAGACTACGGCTACCTACTCTGTTACCCCATCAGACTTGGAGGCTAACTACCTCGTATTTGTCTACAACGCTAAGGCTGTTGAGCAGTGCGAGACAGACCAGCAGATTGTAGAGACACTCTATGCAGAGGTTAAGGCATACGCTGAGGCTAACGACACCACCCTCACAGCATACCTTGGCGAGAAGGTGAAGAAGGGTGCGTTGGAGAACGAAGTAATTAGCAACCTCGCGCTCAACACCAACTACTATCTCTTGATATTTGGTGTTGATACAGAGAAGGATATGGCTGCTACAACAGACATCACCAAGGTACGTTTCAAGACTAAGGACGCTACGCAGACCGCTTGCACCTTCGAGATCACACCTAACGTATATCTCAACACAGCCTCTTTGGCTGTTACCCCATCTATCAAGACTCAGATGTGGCACCTTATCAACGTCTCTGTTGATGAGTATCAGACCTACACTAAGGCTGATGGCGAGTATGGATGGTCTCAGGAGGAGTTCTTCCTCAACTACCTCAACACCGAGATCGCAACCCTCAAGGAGAAGAACTACACCGAGACAGAGATTAAGAATCGTCTCTTCCACACCGACGTAAATACCCTCCACGTGGCTAACCTCACTCCAAAGTCTAAGTACACCGCTTTGGTTGCTGGTGTAGACTATAGCGCGGATGGTGCTTTCATTACCTCAATGATTAGCGAGAAGCGTTACAACGTTGGCGAGGAGTCTCCATCAGACCTCTCATTCGACATCGAGGTATTCAACATCGAGCACTACTCTGCTGAGGTGCGCATCACCCCTTCAGACCCTAATGCTGAGTACTTCTACCATATCGGCTATATCGACAGCAGCAAGAAGGATGCTAAGCCTTACGACATCGCTTCGGCAGCTGTAACCGAGAGCATCTACTACTGGGAGAACTACACCGAGCTTAAGCACCGCGACCCAGTTACTGGCGTTACCGACCTCACTGGCGACAACAAGTTGGAACTCAACATCGCTGAGACAGAGTACTATATCGTAGCCTTCAGCTTCGAGTTGAACCCTACCTATGGTCAGGTTATCAACGAGGAGACTGGCGAGATCGACTACAACCCAGGTAATATCACCTCTGCGCCAACCTACGTATCGTTCACAACTCCTGAGCACGGCGACCCTATGAATGCCGAGTTCGAGTTCTCTGCTACCGACGTAGGCCCATACGACTTCTACTTCGAGGTAACGGCTAAGGATCCAACCATCTACTACCAGCCAGGTATCGCTATGGCCGAGGGCTTCGACCCACAGAGGGCTATCAGCCAGTCGAGCTCTTTGCTTGCTCAGTTGAAGGAGATGTGTATGACAGGCCAGAGCCCTTGCCTCACCTTCCACGAGGCCTTGGAGGAGAAGCTCCAGTCATACTACCGCAATGGTAGTGGCCGCTACTACGTTGCCAACCTCAACCCTGAGTGCAACTACATCGGCTACGTCTTGGCTATCGATGTTAAGACTGGTACCTTCGCTCGTTGTATCTATAGCGACATTATCGCTACTACAACCTCTGTAGGCAGCGTAAACCCAACTATTGAGGTGCTTGGCGTCTACAATGGTAACGACGAGGATGGCTCTATCTTTGGCGATGCAACACTCACTGCCAACCGCCCTATCATCGCTGTTGAGTTTAACAATATCGAGGAGGCTTCGGCACTCTACTGCGCACTCTCTACAGATGCATACGACGACGTTGTAAAACTTGCTGACAACTACATCATCTCTGAGTTCCGTGGCTACTGGCAGAGTGTTGAAAGTCTTGAAGTGCCTTACCACTTCTTGATTGGCGACTGGGATTACGACCAGACCATCGTAGGCTATGCTCAGGATGCAAATGGCAACGAGGGTGCCGTAGCTCGTTTGGGCATTAAGCCTACCAGCAGCAACAACATCGAGGAGCTTCGTGGCTATGTAGATGAGGTGAACGCGAGCATCACAAGAGCTCTACCTAAGTCGTTGGTTATCGCTGAGCAGACCACTCCTACTATGGAGTGCATCTGGAGCGAGGAGGTTGGTGCACCACGTTCTGCGGAGGTTACCTTCCACGCAGTAGAACCTTTGACTACTCAGAACGATGTTATGAACCTCGGCTTCGTTAAGCAGTTCCACATCTAATAAATATAACGACACACAGAGGGGTTGCCCAGCCAAGGCTGGACAGCCCCTTATATTATAATATGTAGTATGAAGTACGCAAAAACTCTCCAACTGCTATGCCTTGTCCTCTGCTTCGAGCTCCTTGGCATTGGCTGTTGCTTGGCACAACCCAACAGCATCACCCCAGCACCCAACATCGAGTTCTGGGGCGACAAGTGCTTCGACGCTTCCGAGCGACTAACTCTATCCATCTTGGGTGTAACGGGCAACGACCTCACACACCTGAGAGGGGGTATCGATGAGTTAGGACTTTCACTCAAGGAGGCTAAGCGTCCAGCAAAGAACAACTACATAAACCTCCAAATAGTACCCATTACGGAGATTGCCGAGGCCTCAACCTTCGAGAGATTCGACGAGGGCTACCTCTTGGACATAACCCCACAAGGCATCGACATCAAGGCTACGACACCTCAGGGTCTCTACTATGGTATTCAGAGTCTCAAGGCCTTGACCCTCAACTCGAAGCAACTCACCACTTGCCATATCTGCGATGCTCCACGTTTCGAGTACCGAGGTATCCTCATCGATATTTCGCGACACTTCCGCACTAAGGAGTTCCTTATGCGCCAGATGGATGTTATGGCCGAGTTGAAGATGAACCGTCTACACCTACACCTCACCGACGCTGCGGGATGGCGCATCGAGATAGAGAGTTACCCTCGTCTCACCTCGTTCGCAGCGTGGCGTATGCCCGACACCTGGAAGGAGTGGTGGTATGGTGAACGTGGACACGTCGAGGCAGGCACACCAGGGGCGTATGGTGGCTACCTCACAAAGGAGGAGGCTCGCGAGTTGGTAGCCTACGCCGAGGAGCGATACATAACCATCATCCCAGAGATAGAGATGCCTGGCCACTCCGACGAGGTCATTGCTGCATACCCAGAGTTGGGCTGTAGCCATAAACCTAAGAATCAGGGCGACCTCTGCATCGGCAAAGAGGCAACCTTCGAGATGATGCAGAGCATCCTCGACGAGATTATCGAGATATTCCCTTCGGAGTATATACATATCGGTGGCGACGAGGCGGGCAAGAATACGTGGCCAGAGTGTGAGGATTGCCAGCGTCGTATGGCCGAGGAGGGGCTCGAAAGTGTCGATGAGTTGCAGAGCTATATGATCGAGCGCATCGAGAAGTATCTCAACGCCCGTGGTCGCCAGATTATTGGTTGGGACGAGATTCTTGAGGGAGGCCTTGCCCCTAACGCTACGGTGATGTCGTGGCGTGGTGAGGAGGGTGGCTTGGCTGCTGCAGCTGCAGGCCACAAGGTCGTTATGTCGCCTCACGCCTACTGCTACATAGATGCCCCACAGGATGCCCCCTACTCGCAGCCCGAAAGCATCGGTGGCTACCTACCTATAGAGAAGGTCTACTCCTACGACCCAGCCCCAGAGGGTATGGACAAGAGTGTGAGCGACTACATATTAGGTGTTCAGGCCAACCTATGGGCCGAGTTCATCGTCACTGACGACCACTACGAGACTATGCTGTGGCCTCGCGCTATGGCCATTGCCGAGATAGGCTGGAGCAACGCTGAAAGGAGGATCTTCGCCGACTTCCGCCAGCGCGCCGTAAAGATTGTGGATAGGATGCTCGAAGAGGGCTACAAACCCTTCGACCTAAAGAACGAGATAGGCAACCGCCCAGAGTCGTTGGAGCCAGTGGAGCACCTCGCCTTGGGCAAGAGCGTAACCTACCTATACCCCTCTTTCTATTATGCTCCTAAGTATGCAGCGGCGGGCGACGCCACACTCACGGATGGTCTGCGTGGCACGTGGACATACGCCGATAGCCGTTGGCAGGGTTTCTTAGGTCGTGGAGGTGTCGATGTGATTATAGATATGGGTGAGGTGACACATATAGAGAGCATCGCTGCCGACTTTATGCAGATTTGTGGTCCTGGAGTCTTTATGCCTTGCTTGGTGGAGATACTCATCTCCGAGGATGGCCAGGAGTATTCAAAGATTGCCGACATAGAACACGAAGTGGTCATCGACGAGTTGCCCTCGTTCAAGAGTTTCGGCTGGCAGGGCAGTGCCGAGGCGCGCTACATTCGCTACAAGGCTCACCGTAGCAAGTACACGGGTTTCCTCTTCGTAGACGAGATTATCGTACGATAGGCAACACCTAAGATATCACAAAATAGAGGAAGGGGCGTGTCCGAAGATGGATACGCCCCCTTGCCTATAAAATAGCTACTATTGTATCGGTCTTAGGAGTAGCAGCTGAGTCTCAGGCTCGGCATCGAGTTTTGCAAAGAGCTCATCAGCAGGTCTCAGGTCATCTACGCTCCACTCGATAAGTTCCGATGTCCACATAGGGGCAAGGTTACCCTTGTAGTCGAACACCGTGGCACATACATAGTATGGACCCTCCTCATAGAGTCGATCAGTTATAAACAACTCAGGGCAGGTGCCTATGAGCAAATCGAACAAGATAACATCTGTACCATAATAGTCGTAGTCCATCTTTGCCACGAAGTCAGCAAAGATATCCTCGGTAGGCTCGCTGGTCTCCACCTCTATAGATGCCACAAAGAAGGAGGTGTCGCTGACATAGGGGTAGGTGTAGTACTTAAATCGCTCAGAATCGTAGTTGTAGAGGTCCGATGGACGGTAAGGGCCACACACCTTAACATCGGTAATATCGACCTCACAAGGGCCCTCAGGCTGGGTAATAAAGACCTTAGTATATATATCTGTGGTTATAACACCGCCACTATAGCCAAAGGCTACCACTACATACTCCTTCTTTGGATAGAGGGTGTTGAGGTGCGCAGTGATCTCACCCTTGAAGAACTGCGTGCTGAGCGAAGTAACGGGGTCGTAGAGCGCCATATCAATGAGGTCGTCCTCATTGTATTTTGCTGGAAGATACTCCGTAGGGGTGATGAGTAGGGCATATAGTTCATTATCATTCGTAGGGGTGACCCTCAAGTCGGCAACACGCACATAGCAATTCGAAATCTCTATGTCGATAGACATCTCCGACTGCTCGACCTCCTCAGTAGAGAAGTTGCTGAACGATGGCTCAGAGACCACCTGCACATAGCCATCATACTCGTCGATGGCAAATACCAAGACTGAATAGAGCGTATATGAATTAAGTTCGAGATTTATGACTTTGTCTCCCTTGAATGCAACCTCATCTAATATTATATCAGTGGTATAACCATAACTTAGATTTCTGCTATAGACATCAATCCACTCATCAGCAAGCATAGCAAGGTACTCCTCGTCAAAAGAGGTACGATCACCAACGTAGAGGTCACTATTGCCATCAACGACCTTTACCAAGTAGTAGCCATCCCAATCCACTGGCTTAACATTCAACTCGACCTCCGCACCATTAACCTCAACATCGATATCGAACGAGATATCTCTCAAGGGGGCATACTCCGACTCAAGCACCTGCCATACCACCTCCGTCACAGGCTCATAGTGCGAGCCATCCTCGTTGAACTCCACACCATAGACATATAACACCATCTTGCGACCAGGCAACATACTATTCCACTGCACTCGCTTAGTGTCGCTGAACAATACATTCGCACCAAGCATATAATCCTTTAGCAACATATCCTCGTAGAGGGCGTTGGCCTCAAAGGCCTCGAAATCATCCTCCCACAACTCCTCGGCAGTGTCGATACCAGCACCCTGGAAGTAGGCAACCTCCTCCAAGTACATAATATATAGCATCTCGCCATCCTTGGGCGTAACCTCCGTCGTGGCTGTCGAGGCGTGAATCTCCTCCACATTGATTGTAAATGGAGCATCGGGCTTAGGCTCATCGGGGCGAACGACCTCTGGAGCATCGGGACCCACACACGCCACAAACATAGTGGCAAGGAGCAAGAGGGTCATCGAAAAAATAGTAGAAATTTTTCTCATATACTCAACCTTTTTTATTTACTTTTTTGCAAATATAGCCATTTCTTCGCTCTATTGCAACACTACGGCGCAAAAAAAAGATGGGCCTACCTAACAAGTTAGGCAGGTCCACCATTTTTGGAGGGTTGTAAGGGTACTATTTGAGGTACTTGTTCAACCAGCCGAAGAACTCACGATTCCAAACTACAGAGTTCTGTGGCTGGAATACCTGGTGAGCCTCATTCTCGAATGATACAAGACGTGCATCAAGACCCTGAACACGTGCTGCGGTGAAGGCCTCCAACGACTGGCTATATGGGATACGGTAATCCTTCTCGCCAGTGATAATCATAATTGGAGAGTCCCAGTTAGCAACCTTCTTGTGTGGAGAGTTGGCATACGAGCGCATTGCAGTAGCGTTGTCGCTCTCCCAGTAAGCACCACCATAGTCGTTAGTCACGAAGAATAGCTCCTCGGTGTGGCCATACATAGACTCGAAGTTGAAGATACCGCAGTGTGCGATGAAGGCCTTGAAGCGACCCTCGTGAACGCCAGCAAGGTAGTAGGTAGAGTAGCCACCATACGAAGCACCTACGCAACCACGGTGATCGGTATCTACCCAAGGCTCCTTAGATACCTCGTCAATAGCAGCGAGGTAGTCGCGGATGTTCTGACCTGAGTAGTCGCCAGAGATCTGGTCGGTCCACTCCTGACCAAATGATGGACAACCACGGCGGTTAGGTGCTACGATAACGTAGCCCTCAGCAGCCATAAGCTGGAAGTTCCAACGGTAGCTCCAGAACTGTGATACGGTGCTCTGTGGGCCACCCTGGCAGTAGAGCAAAGTAGGATACTTCTTCGTTGGATCGAAGTCGGGAGGAAGGATTACCCAAGTGAGCATCTTCTTACCATCGGTAGTGGTAATCCAGCGCTCCTGCACCTCGCCAAACTTTATATTGTCGTAGACCTCGCGGTTTACATCGGTAAGCTGTGTCAATTCACCACTCTCAAGGTTTACGTCGTAGAGCTCAACGGCCTTAGAGATTGTATTCATATTTGCTACGATCTTGCCACCTGCGAAGGTGAAGGTGTTGATATCGTGGTTGCCCTTGGTGATATGCTTCATATTACCTGCAAGGTCGATATGAGCCACCTGGTGAGTACCGCGCCAAGGCAATACGAAGTAGATAGCCTCGTTGCCATCCCACGCAACCTCAGTTACGCAGTAGTCCTGACCACGAGTGATGTAGGTACACTCGTTAGTTGCAAGGTCAAAGACCCAAAGACGCTGCTGGTCAGCCTCATTACCTGGACGACGCTGTGAGCGGAAGGCTACCTTAGTGCCATCTGGCGAGAATACAGGGTACTTGTCGTAACCCACGAACTTCTCGTCGCCCTGAGCAGCAGCCTCCTTCGAGAGGTTACGTGTAGCCTTTGTTGCGAAGTCGTAGAGGAAGATATCCGAATCGGTAGAGAGGGCATAATCTACGCCTGTGAGTGGTTTGCACGTGTAGGCAAGCATAGAGCCGTCTGGCGAGAGGCGAATCTCTGCGGTATCGAAATATGGAGCCAATGGTGCATCGTAAGCCTTGTCAGCACCGATGATATCTACGCCATCAACGATTTTGCCATCCTTGTAGTCGGCAGCAAAGATGTGGAGGTAAGAGCCATCATCCCAGTAGTCCCAGTGGCGTACCATAAGGTCGTCGTAGAGGCGCACCTTAGACTTATCCATATCGGCATACTTATCCGAACCCTTCAACGGAGCAACCTTCACACGCTGAACATAGAAGGCGTGGTCACCAGCGATGCCAAAGCCCTCGATGCCACCCTCGATGTCGGTGAGCTGAGTAAGGTTCTGTCCATCGATATCCATAGCCCAAGCCTGCATAGAGCTTGTACGGTTCGACATAAAGGCGATGCGGTTCTCAGAGAGCCACTGTGGCGCAGTGTTTGTTGAGTTGTAGTCGGTAATCGCACACTCCTCCGCAGTAGCCATATCGCGCAACCAGAGGCGTGTGATACCACGATTCTCAGCGAGGTTGTACTGAGTTACAGTGTAGATGAGTTTTGAGCCATCCTCAGAGAGTACCTGCTGACCAATACGGCTCATCTTCCACATAATCTCTGGGGTAAACTTACCCTCAGCCTTCTCCTCGGCAGTAAGTGCATTGTCAATTGCAAGAGGCTTTGGAGCCTCGCCACCATTCTCTGCACAACAGCCCACGGCAAGAAATGCTGCAAATGTCATAAAATAGAGTAATTTTTTCATAAATAGTATGTTGTAGATTAGTTTGTTCTCAACTTTAATTCGTATCTTTGTGACCAATAATAAAACGGTTATGGCGAAACACACCCTATATTTTGGTAATAATGAGGTGGTTGTGGCAACTGCCCCACCAAGCCCCGACTACACGACTATAGCGGTGGAGTCTTCACTCGCGATTCCGCGAGCGAAGTTAATAAAAAAAGTCGAGACTAACAAATTTGTGGCTATAATTACCCCCGACCCCGACCGCACATTCTCGCTCCTTCAGGAGGAGTTTGTAAGGGTCAATGCCGCGGGAGGCGTTGTGGAGAACGATTGTGGCGACCTGCTGATGATAGAGTTGCGAGATCGCTGGGATCTGCCAAAGGGGCATATCGAAGCCACGGAGAGCAGTGCTGAGGCGGCACTCAGAGAGGTCGAGGAGGAGACTGGCATAGGTGCAACCCTCTGTGGTACAGCGCCCTTAGCTACCACGTGGCACGCCTACGACACCTACGGCCGTTGGGAACTCAAGCGCACCGAGTGGTGGAGGATGCAGAGCCAAGGGGGAGAGCTACACCCCCAAGCCTCGGAGGGGATAACTCGCGCAGAGTGGTGCGCCAAGGAGAGCCTCGCCGAGCGATTAAAAACCTCATACGCCACAATTATTCAGGTGGTGGAGACGTTAGGTAGAGAGACGAAAAATTAGAACTATGAACAAGATACTTTGGGTCGATGACGAGATTGACCTACTCAAACCACATATAATGTTCCTCACCTCAAAGGGTTACGAGGTAGATACCTGCAACAACGGCTACGACGCTGTGGATATGATAGGTAGCACATCCTACGACCTTGTCATCCTCGACGAGATGATGCCTGGAATGACAGGCCTGGAGACCCTGCCACTGATAAAGGCCGCACAACCCTCGTTGCCCGTGATTATGGTGACAAAGAGCGAGGAGGAGAATATTATGGATAAGGCGATAGGCTCGAAAATCGCCGACTACATCATCAAGCCCGTAAATCCCAACCAGGTACTCCTCTCGATAAAGAAGAACCTCCACTCGGCACAACTCGTCACCGAGCAGACCACAGCAGACTACCGCTCGGAGTTCGGACGCATCACCGCACAACAGCAGAGTGCCTCTACATTTCAGGAGTGGAGTGCCCTCTACCGCAAGATTGTGGGTTGGGAGATAGAGTTGGATGGCTCGTCAGACAAGAGCATCCGCGAGGTGCTGTCTTACCAGAAGAACGAGGCAAACCAGGAGTTCTCGAAATTTGTGCGTCGCAACTACTTCAACTGGATAAACCAGCGCTGCGACGAGGAGGAGATTCCCGTGATGTCGCATACGTTGATGCGCCGACGCATCTTTCCAGAGGTGGACAACGCCACAAAGACCACGTTGCTCCTTATCGACAATATGCGTTACGACCAGTGGCGCATAATAGAGCCTCTCCTTCGTGGCCTCTTCGACATAACCACCGACGACTTCTACTGCGCCATCCTGCCCACAGCGACGCAGTATGCTCGAAACGCCCTCTTTGCAGGTCTTATGCCTTTGGCCATCGACCGTCTGATGCCCGATAAGTGGCTCAACGACAATGAGGATGGTGGCAAAAATATGTATGAGGAGGAGTTCCTCCGTAGGCTCATCACCCAATCGGGCAAGAGCTACCGTCTCTCGTTCGACAAACTCGTGCGCCCTGAGGCTGGCCGTCGTCTGGTGGAGAATATGCAACGCATCTACGATGCCGACTTTTCGGTTATCGTCTACAACTTCCTCGACATCCTCTCGCACGCCCGCACCGAGACCGACATCATCCGTGACCTGACTGACGACGAAGCCTCTTTCCGCTCGCTGACGCGCTCGTGGTTCGAACATTCGGAGTTGTACACACTCCTAAAACTACTCTCGGAGCGTGGCCACAACGTCATCGTCACCTCCGACCACGGCACAATACGTGTGGACAACCCTATCCGTGTGACAGGCGACAAGGAGACCTCCTCGAACCTTCGTTATAAGACGGGGCGCAACCTCGCGTATAACGCACGCGAAGTATATGAGGTGACACGCCCTGAGGATGTGCAACTCCCCGCAGGTCGCCTCTCGTCGAGCTACATCTTTGCCTACAACCGCGACTTCTTGGTCTACAACAACGACGCCAATAAGTTCATCCGCTACTACAAGAATACCTTCCAGCACGGCGGTATCTCGATGGAGGAGATGATAGTGCCGTTCGTAGTGATGAAACCAAAGAAACGATAAACAACACGTTACAACGACAAACGACAACATCAACAGATAATGGAAAAGATTATAGAGATCTCCTCGCTTGAGGAGTTGGATAAGGCTGCCGAGGCGGTAATCGAGAGCCTCAATGGCCGCACCGTAGTCGCCTTGGATGCCCCTATGGGTGCTGGCAAGACAACACTGGTAAGCCGTATCGCTGCGCTTCTGGGTGCCGAGGATGACGTTACAAGCCCTACATTCGCCATCGTAAACCAGTATGAGGGCCAGCGCACAATATACCACTTCGATATGTATCGTATCGAGCGCATTGAGGAGGCCTTAGACTTTGGCTCGGAGGAGTACCTCTCTTCGGGCGAGTTGTGCTTGGTGGAGTGGCCCGAAAAGATTGAGGCACTGCTACCAGACGACACTATGGTCGTGAAGATAGAGATACTCTCGGATACGGCACGCCGTTTTGTAATTCGGTAATTTTAACTACCTTTGTGCCACTTTTAACCGCTTTACGGACATATTATGGAGAAGTACGAATCAAAACAACAACAGATACACCACCCAGCAGCGTTGATATTCCCAATTATCTCGCGTATGGATTTGATGACCCCAGCCATCCAGGACAAGGTGGAGGAGTGGGAGGCTACGCCCGATAGTTGCTCATTCAAGGTCAAGGGTATGAAGGTAGCCTTGCGCATCGCTGAAAAGGCTGATAATAAGCACGTTAAGATTGTTGCCGACGAGGGAGGCATACCCATCGACTTCAGCTTCTGGATTCAGCTCAAGGAGGTTGCCGAGCGTGACACACGTATCAGAATGGTGCTTCACGCCGAACTCAATATGATGATGCGAATGATGATAGGTAGCAAAATCCAGCAGGGTCTCGACCAGGCGGTGGAGGGTTTGGCTACTGCACTTAACAACTTCAGATAATAGGCCAAAACGAGGTCTATTATTTGCAGTACAAAGGGTTGCGCAGATAAAAAAAGAAATTTTATTTCGCCATTTATTTGCATATCACCCAAAGTTGCTTTATATTTGCAGACATTTTTTTCGAAACTCACCTTGGAGTGAGCCATTCGTTAGGTGAAACACTTGTTTTTAAAATTAAAATACAATTAAATTAAATAAACTTTTACAACTATGACAAAGGCAGATATCGTAAACGAGATTGCGAAGTCAACCGGTGTTGAGAAGATCCAGGTTCAGGCTATCGTTGAGGCTTTTATGGAGAGCGTTAAGACAGCAATGGTAAATGGTGAGAATGTTTACTTGCGTGGCTTCGGTAGCTTCATCATCAAGAAGCGTGCGATGAAGGTTGCTCGCAACATCTCTAAGAACACCACAATCACTATTCCTGAGCACAATATCCCTGCTTTCAAGCCTGCAAAGAGCTTTTCAAGCGAGGTTAAATAAGAATCTACAAACCATTTAATATTATAAGTTATGCCAAACGGAAAGAAGCACAAGCGTCATAAGATGGCTACGCACAAGCGTAAGAAGCGTCTTCGCAAGAATCGTCACAAGAAGAAGTAGTTCTTCATATTAGGACATAGTTGGAGCTAAGGCACGTCCTTAGCTTCACCTATTTTAAAGAACTGATTTACATTGTATTTAAGAGTATGAACAGAGAACTTATCATCAATGTAAATCCAACGGAGGTCTCCATAGCACTTTGCGAGGATAAGGTGCTTGTGGAGCTCAACAAAGAGCAGTGTCAGACGGGTTTCTCCGTAGGCGACATCTATTTGGGTCGCGTACGCAAGATTATGCCGGGTCTGAACGCAGCATTCGTAAACATAGGACACGAGAAGGATGCCTTTATCCACTACCTCGACCTCGGTGCAAATTTCTCATCACTACAGCGTGTAGTGAGTAGTCGCGAAGCAGGCAAGCACCCCGTGAGAGTCGAGAGTATGAAACTTGAGCCACAGTTGGCTAGGGAGGGACGCATCGGCGACCACATCAAGGTAGGCGATACGGTGATGGTGCAGATATCCAAGGAGGCGATATCGACCAAGGGCCCACGCCTCACGGCAGATCTATCACTTGCAGGTCGCAACGTCGTACTGGTACCATTCTCAAACAAGGTGTTTGTATCGACCAAGATACGCTCGAATGCCGCAAAGAAACGACTTAGAAAGGTAGCGCAAGAGGTGTTGCCTCAGAATTTTGGTGTCATAATACGCACGGCAGCAGCAGAGGCCGAGGATATTGACATTATGCAAGACATCCTCTCTTTGGTAGAGAGGTGGAACAAGACTCTTAGCGCAATGCGCAAGAGTTCGGCTCCTGCCCGCCTGATGAGCGAGATGAGCCGAGTAAACACTATTATACGCGACTCGCTTAACGACACCTTCTCCCAGATTATGGTGGACGACGAGACGATGTACAACGAGATTAAGAGCTATGTACACGTCATCAAGCCCGATATGGAGCAGTTGGTAAAACTCTACAAGGGTAAGGTGCCTATCTTCGATAACTTCGATGTCGCAAAACAGATTAAGTCGCTATTTGCCAAGTATGTGTCGCTACGTCGTGGCGCATATCTCATCATCGAGCACACTGAGGCTATGCACGTTATCGACGTGAACTCAGGCAACCGCACAAAGGCCGAGGACGACCAGGAGCAGACAGCCCTTGAGGTGAACCTCGCTGCCGCAGCCGAGATAGCACGCCAGTTGCGCCTCAGAGATATGGGAGGTATTGTCATCGTCGATTTTATCGATATGCGCAAGCAACAGAGCCGACAAACACTCTACCAGGAGATGCAGAAGTTGATGGCTTCGGACAAGGCCAAGCACACCATTCTGCCACTTACGAAGTTCGGTCTTATGCAGATCACACGCCAGAGGGTACGTCCTATTGCCATTGGCGAGACCTCGGACACCTGCCCTACCTGTCACGGTACGGGTCGTGTAGAACCAACAATACTGCTCGAAAATAAGATTGAGGGTCAGATACAGTTGCTTGCCGAGAAGGGTTGCAAATATGTAGACCTCAAGGTTAGCCCATACGTAAAGGCCTACCTCAGTGAGGGTCTGCTCTCAAAGAGACTACGTTGGATTTTTAAGCACAAACTCTACATCAAACTATCTACCGACCAGAGTGTCGGAATGATCGATGTAGGTTACTTCGACCGAAAGGGAGAGTCGCTTCTCATTAATTCGTAACGCAATTATTCGCTGAAGCGATATGAACTATCTAAAATCTATCATTCGCAACTCCAAACAGGCGAATGAGCTGAAAAAATGTTTGGAAAATATAGGCTCTACCGTCCATCTTCAACAGTTGGTCGGCGGAGCCTATTCGCTTTATGTGGCAGATGCCGTAGAGCAGATGGGGGGCATACATATCCTCCTCTCAGACAATAGCGACAATGCCGCATATATGCTAAACGACCTCTACGAACTCCTTGATGCCGAGCGCGTTGTCTACTTCGCTTCGGGCTATAAACGCTCCGCAGCCTACGGCACTGAGGATGCTCAGGGAGTGGTCCACCGCACAGCTACGCTCAACGCCATAAAGAACTTCAAGGAGGGCTACTTAGTCGTCTGCACCTACCCCGAAGCGATATTGGAGAGTGTGGTGATGGAGCAGGAGCTATCCAAGCAGTCGCTACATATCTGCGTGGGCGACAGTTTAGAGCAAGCTATGCTTGTCGAGTGGCTCGTTGAGCAGGGTTTCGAACGTGTGGACTTCGTCTACGAGCCAGGCCAATACTCCGTGCGTGGTGGTATCGTCGATATCTTCTCCTATGCCGAGTCGAAACCCTATCGTGTGGACTTCTTTGGCGATAGCGTGGACTCGTTGCGCCGTTTCGACATATCGAGCCAGCTCTCTGCCGAGCGACCTGAGGAGGTCGATATCATCCCCAATATGCACCGTAGCGAGGAGTGTGAGGAGCGTATCTCGTTGGCTAACTATGCCAAGGGGGCTACGTGGTGGATTACGGATGCAGACTATGCGCTACGCAAGGTGAGCGATGGCAGGAAACGTGTGCTGGAGAGCGCCGAGGATAGTGCCGAGGCTGAGCGCTTGGCCCGCCGTGTCACCTCGCGCCAGATACTCCTAAACGACCTTATGGAGCATAACGTAGTGCTTCTCAAGGATAATATCCGAGAGCGCAAGGCCACCTCGACCATAACATTCAACACCTCGCCCCAGCCAGCCTTCAACCGCAACTTCGAGATGCTCGCCGACGACATACGTTGGAACAACGAGCGTGGCTACACCACAACGATTCTCTCGCACAACAAGGCTCAGATAGAGCGACTTACCAACATATTCCACCAGATAGGCCGTCGTGGCGTAGAGTTCCGCTCCGAGGACACGGTGCTTCACGAGGGCTTTATGGATAACGACCTCAAGGTCTGCATCTACACCGACCACCAGATTTTCGACCGCTACCAGCGCTACAAGATTCGTGGCGAGATAAAGCGTGACGAACAGATGACCGTGGCGGAGCTGAACGCCCTGAAGGTGGGCGACTATGTCGTGCATATCGACCACGGCGTGGGTCGCTTTGGAGGCTTGGTAAAACTCAACGAGAATGGTCGCACAAAGGAGGCTATAAAGCTGATATATAAGGACAACGACATACTCTTTGTGAATGTCCACGCCCTGCACCGCATATCGCGTTACAAGAGTGGTGAGGGCGAGCCACCCAAGATCTATAAACTCGGCAACGGAGCGTGGCAGAAACTCAAGGCCACGACCAAGCGTGCCGTCAAGGATATCTCTCGCGAGTTGATTGCCCTCTACGCCAAGCGTAAGGCTTCGAAGGGCTTTGCCTTCTCCGAGGATAGCTACCTACAGCAGGAGTTGGAGGCATCGTTCAAGTGGGAGGATACCCCCGACCAGCAGAGTGCCGTGGCAGCCATCAAACGAGATATGGAGTCGGACCAGCCAATGGACCGCTTGATCTGTGGCGACGTGGGCTTCGGCAAGACCGAGGTAGCCATCCGTGCAGCCTTCAAGGCGGCCTGTGATGGCAAGCAGTGTGCGGTGTTGGTACCTACGACAATCCTCGCCCTACAACACTACCGCTCCTTCTCGGAGCGACTCAGAGACCTCCCCGTGACGGTGGAGTACCTCAACCGTACAAAGTCGGCAAAGGAGACCCGCCGCATTATCGAGGAGCTGAAGGCTGGAAAGATAGATATCCTCATCGGCACCCACAAGATACTCTCGAAGCAGATAGAGTTCCACGACCTGGGACTCTTGATTATCGACGAGGAGCAGAAGTTCGGCGTAGCAGCCAAGGAGAAACTCACACAACTATCTGTGGCTGTGGATACACTCACGCTCACAGCAACGCCTATACCTCGCACCCTACAGTTCTCGCTGATGGGTTCGCGCGACCTCTCGGTGATATCTACCCCACCGCCTAACCGACAACCCATTGTCACAGAGTCACATACCTTCTCCGAGGATATCATCCGCGATGCCATTGAGGAGGAGTTGTCGCGTGGTGGTCAGGTCTATTTCATCCACAACCGCGTGGAGGACCTACACACCATCGAGGGGCTCATAGCACGTATCTGCCCCAAGGCCCGCATAGGCGTTGGCCACGGCCGTATGCCTGCCGAGCAGTTGGAGAAACTCATTATGGACTTCATCTATGGCGAGTTCGACGTGCTGCTGGCCACGACAATCGTCGAGAACGGCATCGACATCAGCAATGCTAACACCATCATTATCAACGATGCGCACCGCTTCGGACTGAGCGATTTGCACCAGTTGCGTGGCCGTGTGGGTCGCTCCGAGAAGAAGGGTTACTGCTACCTGCTCTCACCCCCCGACCAACTCATTGGCGACGATGCACGCCGTAGGCTCAGGGCTATCGAGGAGTTCTCGGACCTCGGCTCAGGCTTCAATATCGCGATGCAGGACCTCGACATCCGCGGTGCGGGCAACTTATTAGGTGCTGAACAGAGCGGTTTCATTGCCGACATAGGCATCGAGACCTACCAGAAGATTTTGAATCAGGCCATCTCGGAACTTCGTGCCGAGGGTCTCGACACGTCGGGATTATCGCAGGCCGAGAACGACGCTATGAAGGAGGTTTCGTTCGTGGACGATGCTACCATCGACATCGACATCGACGCCTCTATTCCAGATAGTTACATCCGTTCACAGAGCGAGAAGTTGCGCCTCTACCGCCAAATCGACGCTATGCACAGCGACGAGCAATTCGAGGCTCTTATGGGCCATTTGCAGGACCGCTTTGGTGCCGTGCCACAACCCGTCAAGGAGCTTATCGACGTGGTGAAGTTGCGCCACGAGGCAGTAAACCTCGGTATGGAGCACGTCAAGGTGAAGAACGGTCTAATGATTGTGCGATTTGTGGGAGATAATAACTCGCCATTCTTCAAAACCGAGACCTTCCTCAACCTATTGAGGTACGTGGTCTCAGACCCAGAGCGCTTTGTTGTCAAGCAATACAATAATCGCCTCTCGATGACCGTTAGAAAGATATACACCATTGCCGAGGGTGTGGCTATGCTACGCACCCTTGCCAACACAACAACTAAAGAGCAGACGAAATGAGACTCATTGTAGATGTCGGAAATAGCCGAGCCAAGGTCGTAGTTCTCGACAATCGAGGCACCACGCTTGAGGAGCGCATCACGGAGAGTATAAGATCCGAGGATGTGGCGCAACTCATTGAACGTCACCCCGATATACGCAAGGCTATAGTAGCTACAACACGTGGTAATGGAGCAGAGTTGAAGGCACTTCTTAAGGAGCATATCGACTATGTGCTACACTTCGACCCCGCCACCACGCCAATCCCCATTGGCAACCTCTACCACACCCCAAAGACTCTGGGTGCTGACCGTCTGGCTGCGGCTGTGGGAGTGGCTGCGATGTACCCTGCTACGGACATTATGGTCATCGACTTCGGCACAGCCATAACTATCGACTATGTGGTTGGTGGAGCCTTCGTGGGGGGTAACATATCGCCAGGCGTGACAACGCGCTTCAAAGCCCTTGCCGACTACACAGCCTGCCTCCCTCTTTGCTCCGCTACGGAGGAGGTTTTGGACTATGGCGCAACGACACGAGAGGCTATCGAGCAGGGAGTAATGCGAGGTGTTGAGCACGAAATTAGGGGTTATATCGAGGAGTTTCTAAGAAAAAATAGCGAAAATCGCATAATTTTCACCGGAGGTGACGCAAAATATTTTGTAGAGAGAATAAAAAACGCGATATTTGCAGACTGTGAGCCCGTGCTTTTTGGACTCACCACAATTTTGGAGTATAATGCAGAAGAGTTTTAGACATATAATCCTTGCCTTGGTTGCTGCAATGGTTCTACCATTGGCGATGGCTTCGGCACAGACGAGCAGCATCAACGCCTACTCGCCATACTCGATGTATGGCCCTGGAGAACTCACCACCCCAGGAAGTGTGCAGATGCGCTCGATGGGTGGCATCGGTATCGGTATGCGCGCCCTTGGCCAGATAAACTTGCTCAACCCTGCGGCAGCGAGTGTCATCCCAAGCAAGAGTTTCCTCTTCGACGTGGGCCTCGACGCTACCCACTTCCGCAACAACCAGGCTAAGTACGACAGTAACGGTGTGGAGACATCAAAGGCTCGTACCGCCTACAACGGTGCAAACATCCATAGTCTGGCATTCGTATTCCCCTTGGCGAAGAGTGTCGGTATGTCGTTTGGCGTGTCACCCTACAGCAGTGTGGGATACAAGGTCAAGAGCATCGACCAGAATCAGGACAACTGGGCAGATATCGGCCGTGTAGCATACGGCTTCGAGGGTGAGGGCGACTTGACCGAGGTGAAGCTCTCGGTGGGCTGGTCCCCTTGGCAGAGGTTGGCTATCGGCGTGGCAGCGAAGTACTACTGGGGCAGTGTGACCAGAACATACAAGGCGGCGGTTACCGACCTTATCACAGGCTCAGGCACCTACAGCCCTACCATTGGCGAGGACAACTACGTGGTCAATAACTTCAAATTCCAGGCGGGCATCCAGTGGAACATCATCTACAACGAGAACCGCATCCTCACGCTCGGTGCTACCTACGACCTCGGAGGAAGACTCAACCCTAAGCTTGAGAGTTATATCTACAACGAGAACTTCATCACCAGCATCACCTCGAACTCTGTGCGTGACCAGATCGAGAGACTCGACCTCAGAGTGCCACATCAGGTGGGCGTAGGACTCTTCTTCCGCGACCGCTCCGTGGCCTTTGGTGCTGACTACAACTACGCCATGTGGCAGGGGGGTAATGAGGGTTATCAGGAGAATACCAACCCTAACACCATCAGCGTAGGCTACACAGATACCCATACCATAAAGGTTGGTTTTGAGATAACACCCCGTGCATCCGACGTGCGCAACTATCTCAACCGAATGACCTATCGCGTAGGAGCACGTGTGGGCAACTACTACCAGACCTTCGGTGGCAACCAGATTAACCAGTTGGCCATCACAGCGGGCTTGGGACTTCCGGTAAAGGTGTGGGGTGCTTCGTCGGTAAACATCGGCTTCGAGTATGGCCGTATGTCGTCGCCTAAGAGCGCAACGATAAATGCCCAGAAGGTGGGCCTTGTGACACAGAACTACTTCAAGCTATCACTCGGCTTCTCGCTCTTTTCGGCAGATACCTCGGACTACTGGTTTGTAAGACCTAAGTACGATTAACGCAATAGACTGACTACTAAACAAATAAACAATAAATCAAACACAAAAAACTTATGAAAAGTGTAAAATTTCTATTGGTCGCTTTGGCTATGGTCGTAGCATTTTCGGCAAATGCTCAGCAGGACTTTAGCGACGACAGATTGTATGGTAAGTGGGGTGCTACCGTTGAGGAGCGCGAGTCGAACATCGGTGCAAGTAACTACCTTAAGGAGGCTATCGACGCTAAGGATTTCAAGCGCGCTACGGAGTACTTCCAGCAGTTGCTCAACAACTGTCCAGCAGCGTCTCAGCAGACCTTTGCTCGTGGTGTAACCCTCTACAAGAACAAGGCTCAGCGTGCTCGTAGCATCGACGAGAAGCGTATGTTCATCGACTCAATCCTCTTCATCTATGACCAGCGTGTCATCTACTTCGGTGACCACCAGAAGAATGGTAAGGATTACATCCTCGATATGAAGGCTCGTGATATGATGAAGTACTGCACAACAAACCGTCCTTTGCTCCGTGAGGGTCTTAAGGAGGCTATCGATGCAGGTATTGAGGCTGGTCGTACACACCTCGACATCGTCACCTCATACTTCCGTTTCCTCTGCGAGGACTTCGAGTATGATGATAGCGTGACCAGCGATATGATTCTTGCTGAGTACGAGCGTCTCTCACCACTCTTCGCTGATTGCGCAGCAGAGGATGAGCAGTATCGCGACCTCTTCGAGACAAGCTTCGGTACAAGTGGTGCTGCAAGCTGCGAGAACCTTGAGGCCCTCTTCGCTGCTAAGCTTGAGGCTGACCCAGACAACGAGGCTATCCTCTCACAGGCTGTTGCCCTCATGTCTCGCGCACAGTGCTCAAGCGACTTCTTCTTCGCCACAACCGAGAAGTACTACACTATGAAGCCATCTTCTGAGGCTGCACTCTTCCTCGCTCAGGGCTTCAAGAACCGTGGCGACCACACCAAGGCATTGAAGTATCTCCGTGAGGCATTGGCAGTTGAGACAGATCCTACAAAGAAGGAGCCTCTCTACGTTCAGATCGGCCTTATCGAGATCAGCAGCCACAACTACGCTGCTGCTGCAGAGGCTGCACGTGAGCTCCGTGGCATCAACCCACAGAACGGCTACTCTTACTTCATCCTCGGCCAGTGCTACGCTTCAACTCCTTGTCCAGAGGATAAGGTAGGCGGTACTACCGTTTACTGGGCTGCATACGACGCTATGACTCAGGCTGCATCATTGCTCAAGGATGAGCCAGAGGTACTCAAGGCTGCTCAGCAGATGATGAACTCTTACCGCGCAGCATTCCCTCCACAGGAGCAGTGCTTCTTCGCGGAGCTTAGCGCAGACGACACCTACACCATCAAGTGTGGCTTCGCTGCTGGTCAGACAACACGTGTTCGTTACCGTTAATCCAACCCACGGACAGCGTAATGTCAGGAACTATAAGAAGATATGCAATGATAGCACTCTCCATCGTGGGGAGTGCTACATTGCTACTCTCTTGTAGCAAGAAGTCGGATCCCGTAGCCTTCGACTACGAAACGCTGATGACCGAATCGAGCCAAAACCGTACTATCGTAATGATGGACAACGGCAAACGCTCCTACACCTTCACCTCTCCACTTATGGAGGGCTACAGCCTGGCGACAAACCCCTATCAGGAGTTCCGCCGAGGTATATCAATGACAACATACACCGACACCCTCTCGTTGGTAGATGCCACAATCACAGCAAACTACGCCATCTACTACGAGCGACAGCGACTCTGGGAAGCTAAGGGCAACGTGGTGATTATCAAACGCCTACGCAATGGCGCAGATACCACCGTGACGGGACTCACGGAGATCTACACACAGCAACTATTCTGGAATGCCACGACAAAGAAGATATACTCGAATGTCGATACAAAGGTGCTACAACCCGATGGCTGGCACTTTGGCGTGGGATTCGATGCTGATGACGACTTGAAGAACATCCACTTCCGTAAGTATAGTTCGGAGATGGAGTTCGATATGAGTCAGCCTACCCCTGAGGAGCGCAAGGCTCGCCAAGAGGCTAAAGCCAAGGAGCAGAACGAGAAGGGGGCAACGACAACGAAGGCCGCAATGACAGAGAGGGGTGACAAGAGTTCACCCAAGGGCGCGATAACAGGTGGTGCAAAACCCGACATTCGCGACTTCAATAACAGCCGCAACAACCAACAGAACAAGGGGGCAACACTCCGTAGTGGCAATACCGTGGGTAAGAGCGATAACCCTCGCCCATCCTTGGATAATAAGCTGCCTATAGCAGAGCCACAGCGTAATGGGGATGCTAAGTTAAAGAGCCCCGTACGCCCAGGCGAAACACCATCAATGGGTGGTGGTCTACGCAGAGAGAATAGCGCACTGAGCCAAGGAAAACAACTAAGTGTGAGCAATAGCGCTGTAAAAGAATAAATAACCCATAACACTAAGAGAAACAGATAGTTATATCTGCCTAAGAGACCTATGCAAGAGGTAACCATTACAACGATAGTTACTATAGCCATAATGCTTCTGCTTTCGGCCTTCTTCTCAGGAATGGAGATTGCGTTTTTGGGACGCAACCGTCTCAGAGAGGAGATTGACCGCAAGCAGAATCCTCTTTTTAACCATATAGCCGAGCGCTTCTCGCATAACGCCAGCAACTACATAACCACTATCTTGGTGGGTAACAACATAGCCCTGGTACTCTACTCTATGCTTATGTCGAAGATGCTATTGGGCAGTTTCGGAATAGAGAATACCTTGGCACAAACAATCATATCGACCGTGGTGATAATCTTCATTGGCGAGTACATCCCCAAGTCGATAGTGCGTCACAACCCCAACTTCTACTACGCGACGCTTGCTCCAGTAATCTACCTATTCTATATAGTATTGTACCCCATCTCGCGCCTTACCACGCTACTGTCGTATGGTATGCTACGCCTAACGGGCAACAAGGTGACCCAGCGCGCAGAGCCTACGGAGTTCAACCGCGACGACTTAGCCTCGTTGGTGGAGTCGGAGAACGTGGCCCTCGACAGCGAGGACGAGGAGGATATTCGTCTGTTCCAGAACGCCTTGGACTTCGCTGACCTCAGGGTGAGGGATTGTATGGTACAACGTGTCGATGTCGAGGCCGTAGACCTTGAGACAACGACCATCGAGGAGCTGACACAACGCTTCGTGGAGACCAAGTACTCTCGTATCTTCGTATGGCACGACACCATCGACAACATCATAGGCTATGTAAATTCTAAGAGCCTCTTCGAGAAGCCTACCGACCTCTCGGACATCATCATCAAGACCATCTACGTAGCCGAGACTATGCCTCTACAGACTATGCTTGAGACCTTCACCAAGCGCAGGGCGAGTATCGCCGTGGTGATTGACGAGTATGGCGGAACGGCGGGTATCATCTCGTTGGAGGATGTCTTGGAGCAGATTTTCGGCGAGATCGAGGATGAGCACGACGTGCAGGAGCTCATCGAGAAGCGCATAGACAACAACACCTGGTTGCTCTCCTCTCGTCTTGAGGTGGAGTATCTCAACGAGGAGTACCACCTAAACATCCCTGAGAGCGAGGAGTACGACACCTTGGCTGGCTACATCATCAACGAGTATGGTGGCATCCCACAGCAGGGGGAGCAGTTCGAGAACGATAGTTTCAAGATAAAGATTCTGCGCCGCGAAGGTTCACGCCTCGACCTTGTGGAGATAACGAGTAAATAAAAACCCTGCAAAAAAGGGGGCTTGGAGGGGGTATAAAAGAGACCATATTCATTTTTACTATATAATATGGTGTTGTTTAATAAAAATTTACTACCTTTGGAGGCTTATTTGAAAATAACGACAAAAAACAATAAAACAGTATGGCATCATTAAACACACTAAGAACCAAGTACGGCATTGTCCTTTCAGTGGTAATCGCCCTCGTACTTGTAGCATTCATCCTCGGTGACCAGCTCTCAATGAGCAACCGTCAGAGCGAGATGCCCGAGGATCAGGCCGTTATGACTATCAACGGCGAGGAGGTTTTGGCATCAGAGTATGCTAAGTATCAGGAGTTGTATCGCGACACCAACCTTGAGGAGGATGGTAAGTCTGACTACGCATACACCTCTGCAATTTTCCACAACATCACAGGTCCTGCATTGGCAGAGGCAGGTCTCGGCATCTCTGAGGCCGACATCAAGGCTTACGCCTCAGTATTTAGCAAGCAGCGTGCCGAGATGTACAAGATGTATGGCTGGCCAGCAGACCAGATCGTGGGCATCGTGCAGAACGAGTGGGTTTCAAACCTTCAGACCCTCGACCTCGTTCTTGCATACCAGAAATTCTCTAAGGCTTACAGCGCAGGTAACTACGTAAACCGTCTTGAGGTTGAGCAGGCTATGCGCAACAACAACTTCACCTACGACGGCCACTTCCTTATGGTACCTTACAAGGCTATGCCTGAGGTAGAGGTTACTGCAGAGGAGATCGACGCATACTACGAAGCTAACAAGGCCGAGAACAAGAACTTCGGCGCTCGCACCTTGCGTTACGTAGCCTTCGAGATCGCTCCTACGGCTGAGGACTTGGCTGAGGCTGAGGCTCAGGTGATGGAGGTAGACAACCTCGTGAAGGAGGCTCAGGGCGACAGCAAGGCTATCAAGCAGGCTGTACGTGCTATCGGTGGCAAGGCCGACACATACAAGACCTACGCTTCACTCGACGGCAAGGTTCAGGAGGCTATCAAGGGTGGTAAGAACTATGGCCCAGTATTCGAGAACGACGCTTGGGTGGCTACATACCTCATCAACGACGTGACTGCTCCAGCATCTTACGACTTCGAGGTTGCCGTAGCAGAGAACATCATCGAGGCTAACGCCCTCGTAGAGAGCCTTAAGGCTGTGGGTGGCGACTTCTCTAAGTTGGAGACTGCCGTAGACTTCACTACCGACACTCGCACAATGGTCGCGATGAACGAGAGCGACGCAAGCAACTTCATCGGTGCAAAGGTTGGTGACATCTTCACCTACACCTACAACCACAAGCCTGCCGTAGTAAAGATTACAGGCCTTGGCGAGAAGGAGCGTTTCGTGCTCACTGCCGATGTGAACAAGGTTGTTAAGGCGAGCCAGCTCACCAACAACACCATCGTTGAGAACGTAGAGACATTCTTGGAGAGGGTTGGTAACGACGTTGAGACCTTCAACGCTGCTGCTGAGGAGGCTCAGTACCAGATTCTCGCTACCACTGCTAACCGTAACGACTATACCCCAATGATGGGTCGCGCACGTGGCGTACGCAACATCCCTAACTCACGTAACATCGCTGTTTGGGCTTACGACGCTGAGGTAGGTGCTGCTAAGAGCTTCCACGGCGAGAACGTAATCTACGTAGTTATGGTTGCAGATATCGACCAGAACGAGTACGAGATGAAGAACGAGCGCAACATCGAGAACATCATCAAGCGCGACAAGCAGTATGAGGCTATCGCTTCACAGTTGGCTTTGGGTGCTGAGATCGAGGGCGCTGAGAGCGGCGAGTTCGCTGGCATCAAGTTTGGTGACAATGTTGTAGCAGGCAAGTACGAGCCAGCATTGGTGGGTGCTATCGCATCATCACAGGCTACAGGCGTTGAGACTAAGGTTAAGGGTAACAGCGCAGCATACGTATTCGTTGTGGATGCTATCAATGGTGAGATCGACCCTGCAGCAGTTGCTGAGGAGCGTACCCCAGAGATGACTCAGCGTGAGTCTGCTATGGGCCGTGTTGCTGTAGAGGCCTTGACCTCTAAGGTAGATGTCGAGGACCTTCGTGGCGAGGGCACTATCTAATTGGAGAGGCCTTAACAAGGTAAAAACATAGATAACCTATCGGGTATAGGGGCTGTCCAAGATTTTCGGGATGGCCCCTTTATCATTAGGTGGAGAGCCACAACACTATTATAGGGATAACAAAAGATATAACTAAGGTATGATTAAGCGCATTATAGGCATCGGCAACGCCCTGACCGATATGTTAGTAACCCTGTCGGACGATGGGGTGCTGGGCGAGTTCCAGCTCGAAAAGGGCTCTATGAGCCTTGTGGATAGCCCCCTGCAGATGGCTATCTCCAAGAGCGTGGCAGGCTCTCCCTACTCCCTCTCGCTGGGAGGCTCGGCAGGAAACACCGTACGTGCTATGGCACGTCTCGGCACCGAGGTAGGCTTCATCGGAAAGGTGGGCGAGGATACCACGGGAGAGTTCTACATCGAGGCCCTGAGAAATGTAGGTGTCGAGCCATTCATCCTTGCGTCGGAGTACCCTTCGGGCAAGTGCCTCTCGCTGATATCCCCAGACGGAGAGCGTACGTTGGTGACACACCTCGGCGCAGCGGCCCACCTCAGTAAGGAGGATATAGATCCTGCGGTCTTCGAGGGCTACGACTGCCTCTATGTTGAGGGTTATCTCGTTCAGGACCACTCACTTATCCGCACAACCATAGAGCGCGCAAAGAGCGCAGGGCTCAAGGTGGCCATAGACCTCGCCTCGTTCAACGTGGTGAGGGAGAACCGCGACTTCTTGACCGACATCGTGGCACAATACGTAGACATACTCTTTGCGAACGAGGAGGAGGCAACGACATTTAGTGGCAAGGAGAGTGCCGAGGAGGCTTTGGACTATATAGCCTCGATGTGTGAGTTGGCTGTGGTGAAGATAGGTATGAAGGGAGCGCTGATTCGTCGTGGCGTGGAGCGTCTCCACGTAGGCATTATGAGTGCTGCGAAGCGTGTCGATACCACGGGCGCGGGCGACTTCTACGCTGCGGGATTCCTCTCTGCCTTGGCCGAGGGTATGACTCTAAGGCAATGTGGCACCATAGGCGCTATCACGGCTGGCAAGGTTATCGAGGTGGTAGGTACTACCTTTAGTGAGGAGGCCTGGGACGAGATCTTTGCCCTCAGGGAGCAGGTACGTAGCCAGCAATACCTCTTCTAACAAGAGGCTACACATAGGTATAAAGTAAAGGCGTGCCTTGCGGGACACGCCTTACTTATTTAGGTAATGATGCAAAAAGTGGCGCTTTTCGGCGCTAATAATGGGCGGGAGATTTATTTCTCTCGCTCATTCTTTTTGGCGATTTTCCCCTGATTACTCTGAAGGTATAGATACCATTTAACAAAATCTTTGAAATGCTCATTTGAAAGCCCTCGATGCAATCGTAAATGATCTTTCAAATGACCAAAAAATGATTCTATAGAG
>JAEIGA010002803.1_pt1 | contig 27574 bp, 76 predicted proteins | sample 9270691 | NCBI WGS metagenome assembly JAEIGA01 (sample SAMN17057246, study PRJNA624740) | gut metagenome | biome: biome; isolation source: fecal sample | host: Bos grunniens | place: China: Xizang | collected 2019 | reverse complement strand
TATCTCCTACAAGTCTTACTTCTTTAAATTTAAGTAAGTCTTCATTGAGAAGTGTGTTCATTTATATTTAAGTTTAAGATACTCATTATGAAATAAAGGTATTTTAGATTTAATAGTAAATTCTTTTATTATAAAAGCATATGACATACATATCAGACTTGAAAATCCATATGTAAATCTAAAATCCTTACCATAAATTAATGCATTTCTTATTTGTACACCTCGAGTATACGACCATGCTAATAAAGCATCACTATGTAAATCCGTACATCCACACAGCAATTCCCATCCTAGCAGTCTACATTCCACATCATCAGACTCTAACATTAGTAAACACTTCTTAAATTCTTCTTGATTAGTTACTTTGATCATTTTCTATTAATTTGTAAGTTATCCAAGGTTTGCGATATACTCTGTAAAATGTTAAATTATATAAAATATCACCTAAATAATTGTATGAAGGTTGATTTATAACCTTACTAATATAATCAATTAAGTGATAAATTTGAGGACTTGGAGATCCAAGAACCCGGGTTTCAATAAAAGGATTTGAAGATAAAATTTCAACACATTCATTCATTAACGAAACTCCCAAGTGTCTAGATTCAATATCTTTAGAATTACACATCTCACAACACTTCTTAAATTCTTCTTGATTTATTATTCTTATCATAATATAAAATTTAGAGCGCCATACCGGTACCGCCCCGGCGTCTGGTGCTTGGGAAGCACCCATAATAGCTTTTATACGAATGGCGCAAAAGCCGCATTGCGCGGCTGTTAATTAATAAATGTATTCTATTTCAACTTTCTCTTCCCCTTCCATCATACAACGTTGACCATGAAGACGAACTTTGTCCTTAAATGAAAGTTTACTCCATTGACGTTCGCTCATACCAACAGGTACCTTTACCATTTCTGATACTTGTTCCCAAGTCCAACGAAGTTTACGTTGTACAATTGAAGGTTTAGGTTCTTGATATTCAGTTTTACTCCACCAATAACCTTTTGGAAAAGGAAGTTTATTCTTCAGATAATAATCTAGATTCAATATTGGTTTCCATTTACCGTCAGCTGGATCTACATCACCTTTAAAACGCAACATTTTCTTAATTTCTGCTTTAGTAGCAGCATTCGCTCCCTTAGAAACGAGCCTACCTCTTTGTGTAAAAGTCAGTAGGACTTGACATTCTTTTGCCATTATTTAAATTTAATTGGAATTATATAATTATTTTTTTCATTAAGTTTTCCTTCATATATATAAGGAAAATCTTTTAAATACTCCTTAGTAGCCAAACGAAGATAAAAACATCTACAAGTTCTCACATTTTTAATAGCCAAACAAGACCCATCAGGAGAAAACCAAACAATTAAATCTTTACTTTCTGCTCTATAAGTTGGACTATTTTCAATGAAATGCTTAATACTTTTAATCGGATAATATTGATTATCCAAACTGTGTGTAGACATTACTAATTGTACATCTTTAAAAATTTCATCTAATTTTTCTATGAATTTAGCTCTTTCTGGCTCCGGAGTAGAAATTTTTGTTAAAGAAATCTCACTCATACACCTGATTCTATATTAACAATTTCATATTCTATAGCAGATTCCCATTCTCTATTTTTGGCTTTATGTTTGGCCAACAAACAAGCATCTAATTTTTCTACAGCATCTACAATTAAATCTATTGTTTGAGATTTTTTAATCGTAACTTTAAATTTTGCCATTACCACAAAACTATTTCAAGAGTTTGATAAATATCTATCATTGGAACTTTTCTATCATAATACACTTGTAAATGCTCGATAACTTTATCTTTCCAACGAGAGTCGATTAAATCGCTCCAACCTAATATTTCTAAAACTTTAAGCATATTACTAACTGTCTTAGGATTAGATTTTTCTAAACACACTTTACAAGCTTGTCGATGTTCTACATCTGTTTCAAATGTATTACCGCATATTGGACATACTTTTATATATTTCATAACACTAAATACTCTATAATTTTTTGTTCTACTATTGGTACAATTTCATTAAATTCCTCTTGAGATAAATAACTTCCTTCATAAGTAGTTTTATCAAGATAAATTAAATCGTCTCCAATTTCATCCCCATCGTAATTATTAACTGATAAAATACCTCCTCTAAATCTAAAATATGCAATTCGGTCGTCGTTATGATAAATATCAAATTGGACGGGACAAGCTTCGCAAGTTTGACACCATTGAAATTTACTTAATTTTGGTATAAGACTACTCATAATCTTCTAAAGCTACATAATGTAGTAATTTCTTTTGTTGAAAATCAGTTACTAAATCATCAAAAGCAACAGGAGTATAATTATGAAGTTCGGTATTTACATTGTAGTATAATGGTCCAAAGTTAAAATCGGTTTGATTACAATGTATGTGCCCGTGAATGTTACCTCGAAACAATTGTTTATGCTCTCGTTCAATTTCATATGGATGTACAGGTACATGAGTACAAAGAAACCCTTTATACTTTAGGCATCCCATTACTGTAATACCTAATTTTCGGTATACATCACAACATTGTTTAGTGTCATGATTACCACCAATTAAGATAATTCGTCCATTTAACTGTTTTATATACTTAGGGATATCATTTTGGTTTTCCATAGTAATATCCCCAAGTACATAAACTAGATCGCGTTTTGTGACAACTTTATTCCAGTTGTCTATAATTAATTTGTCGGATTCTTCAGCAGTCATTCCACGTAAACCTTGACAAAGGTTTTTGTGTCCAAAGTGAAGATCTGACGTGAAAAATACTCTTGCCATATTAAAACTCTTGACCTACATAAATATTCTCATCTCCTTCTAACCACTTGACTAATAAATCTTTAACTGTATTATGATGCTCAGATTTATCATCTCCTTTTTCATTAAGAAACCAATCATCGATAGTTTCATTGAGCTCATAAGCAATCTTCAATGTATCATCTTGATACTTTTGAATAGATACAATACAAGTAGTATATTGAGGGTTAGATACTTCCCATCTTTCTCCCCATACACTATTTTGTAACAATCCTTTAGCCAATGCTACTGCTTCAATGTCTGAAGATTGACTCAATTGGGCAATTTTTAACAATTCATCTTTTTCTGATTCTAAAAAATCTAATTTTCTTGCAGCCATATTATTTTTGTTTTGATTTATATAATTGATAAATAATAATTACGATTGGAATAAAAATCCAAAATATCCCAAGCATTATACTAACTAAAGTAATTCCGAGTATTCTTTTCCATTCTTTATATTCTCCATTAGGGATATAATTTTCATAAAAATAGAAATAACACAATGTAAAAATAGCATAAGCTATTAGATAATAAATTATAAACCACCACATAATTGTCTATATGATAATAAAATAAACTGATCGATTAAGTCATCATTATGAAAACAATCGACCTTATCAATAAATTGAACTCGTCGAGCTACATTATATACATTATCAATATAATTAAATACAGCCTGACCACGTCTCCATTCTTTAGGCTTACGATTGTCTGCCCAACCTAGTACTTCATTTCGAAATTCTTCAAATGTTTTCATAATTCTTATTAAGTTGTTCTACAATATAATCGCCAAATTCATCTTGAATCTGAGCTGCAGTATTAACATCTAAATGCAATCCTCCAATGCTTGTTAAATAACCCCAACCTCTAATTAAAAGAATAGGTTTTCCTTTAAATATAGGATTTTCAGAATAGATTTTAATACCTTCTCGATAGAATTTATATTTAAATTGGCGTTGTTTAGTTCCGTTAATCATATCGATTAATTCTTGTTGTTTTTCAGGACTAACATCAACACACCAATCAAAGGCTCTTTGCTTATTATCTGTCCATGTTATTATAGGACAATACTCATCCACTTTTAGTGGGAATTTATACACTTCTTTAAATGTCATATCGGTTTGTATAATTTAAAATTTTTATCCTTAATTAATCGATGAAGAAAGCACAAAATCATAAATTGTCTTCCAGATGACTCCTCAACAAGCTGATCACATTTTGTTATTAAAATATCTCGAATAGTAAGATCTATATAATAATAATCCGCAAGATAAGATGTGTCTGACACACATTTCGACCATACATATGTATCTATGTATTGTAAAGTTATTTTATGATTTTTATACCATTTTGAAGTTCTAATTAATCCTCCTAATAATTTAAGGCTGTCTGAATCTTTCACATTTTTATACGTGTTATACAACTCCTTCAATTCTTCTCTTTCTTTGTCGGTTATTTTCATATTCTATTTTTATTAATGACCCATCAACTAAATATCCAGAATCACATTTTTGATTAATTAATATATTAAATATTTCAATTAACTCCCATCTAGAATCGTCTATCCAATCGACAGCATCGTTGAAATATATAGAATGCTCCATACCTTCACAGCATATATATAATAAAGTACTTAGCATTCCTTCATTTCTTTTATAAAAAGAAGACGACAAAATTAAACTTTTTGCTAATTGCCAAGCTTCTTGATCTGGACTTTTAATCATATTAATCCAAGCTTGGATTTCATCTTTCTCGTTTTGATTTATCTTTATCATATTGTTTAAATTTAAATTGTAGTGCTGGTCAAATTCGAATTGACATATTCCATTTTATGAGAATGGCGCTTCTAACCTATTGAGCTACAGCACTGTAGAGGACTTTCGCCCTCAATTGTTACTTATTAAAATTAACCATTGGTACCATATTAGAGTTACCTTGCATTTGAGGGAGCTTACCATCCCACTTTTCAATCCAATCCTCTAAAACGATGTTATGAGTCAACGAAGAACTAATCTTCATGTTGTAATAAGCCTCAGCGTCTGCTTTAATTCGCATTGCTTTTGCCTCACCTTCTGCTTTTGCAATTGCAATCTCAGCTTCGGCTTTAGCTTTCTCTACTTCATTCTTTGCTCTCAAACTTTCTTGAATAGCTTTATTCTTGCTGTCAATAGAAGCTTGCAAGCTTTGGGGTGGTGTAATTTGACTGGTAAACTCATTAATATCAAATCCTTCAGTTCCTAGATTTTCATCCAGCATTTTACGAACCTCGGCTTCGAATTTACCACGATTAGCCATCAATTCATCAGAGGTGTAATTATTCGCAGTAATACGATATGCATCATAGATACAAGTACGCATATAACCAGCTTCAATATCATGCAATGGTCGGCGATACTTTGCAAAAATATCCTTTGCTTTATCGCGATTCAATTGATAAGCAATTTGCGGATCCATTGTAAATACAGCAGCATCTTTAGTAGTTACAGTAAAGGGCTTGTAATCAACACGTTGAATAAATACCGGATAAGTGTAAACACTCTCAGTAAATGGATTATAAGTTACAAATCCACTGACTGGTGTTGCAGACAAAGTACCTTGCTCTGTCAAACTAAATTTCTTGAAACGAATACCTACCTCGCCTGAATCTACGAGTGTGCAGGATGTCATAGTTGCTACAACCATGAGCATCAAAATAAAAAATTTCTTCATAAATTAATTAATAAATTGAGTCTTCTCCAAATAAAAATTTCCAAAAGTTTGTGCATTTCTTAAATATTCGCACAGGTTCAAACATCATATATCCTGTGATAAAAAGATATACAAGTGCAGGAACCCAATTGAAGCCAGGAATAAACATAAACAAAACTGTTAAAACCATTCCTAACTTTCCTTCTGGTTCAGTACACCATGCACCGAATACGCCCAATGCATTTATAAGCATTGCTAATACGTAAATAATAAAAATTGTCATAAATTTAACTAAAATCGTTAGTGCTTGCAAATCTTAAACCTTCTGTTGTAATCCTATCGTGATGACTTTCATACATCCAATTATCTTCAGGATGTTCTTTATTCCAGTCTTCATCCGTCAATCCATCACAACCTGCATAATCATCCCACACTTCTTGTGGTGTTAAGACATCACCATATTCATTGTATAACAAGACATCCTCTCGATGAAGAAATAAATCAATTGATCGTTTATTATCATGATAATATTTTGGATTTGGAGCCCATAAGAATTTCCATCCAGCGGAGCTTTTACCAAGATGTATTACAGGGTATTTTTCTTTATATTCTTCAAGAATGTTTTCAATCTGATAATACATATCAGGTTCATTTGTCATAATAGCATCTTTAATTTTAAGAGCTAATTTACTTCTTTCCTTATTGTCTGGATGAAGCCTTGCATAAATGTTAGTTCCCATTACCAATTAATATTTATAAATAACCATAATAATGAGATATGTAAATAATGCTTACCTTTATCCCAATTTGAATAATTAAACCCAATACCAAATTGAGTTAGTTTAAAAGATGTATATATTTTCATAATAATTTTGATGCGTTAATGATTGCAGCCTCTTCGGCTTCCAATCGGGTTGTAAAAGATTCAAAATCAAAATCTGTATTAGTCAAGATGTCTTCTCCGCCTTTCATGTATATAGAAAATACCCAATGACACAAATTATGAGTTACAGATAATTCAATTATTATCCCCTTGCTCTCCAGCCAATCAATGGCTTCGGCTTTTGTAATAGCAGGAATTTTGTCGGATAAATCTTCATGATTTGACCAATAAAGACATCCATTTTCGTTATAAACAGGGGTTAGAAAATCTCTTTTTATATCATATCCTTTCTCCTTCAGCAGCCTTGCCGCCTCAAGAGATACATAAAATTTGCTATCCATAATTATTCCCAATTTCCAAATGATGCACTCCAAAACAACCACTCAAATGTAATAGCCCCGAAGTTATTTTCAGCGTAATCATAGAATATTATTATTTGAGGAAACAACATAAACCGTTGTACCTTCTCTATATAAAAGGTTTGTTTTTCGTTAATATAAATATGTTCATTCTTTCTGAACCAATCTTTTAACTTGTTCGTACTATTCCTTCAATTTTGAAAAGTCCATATTCTCTGCATATGTTTCAAACTTATCCATCATTTGTTGTAGGAAGGTTATTCCATCTGCATATGTGTCAAAATGTATAAAATCTGGATCAAAGCATAGTGTAAAGATTTTCATTAACTCACCTACTGACCAGCAGGGAATATAATGCGGATATTCTATTAAGTGTAATCTTGCAAATTCCAAATCTTCATTATAATTTTCTTGGAAAGTTTTACCATTTAATATTATTACGGAATCACCATTCAAACAGCAATCTGCACTATTCGCAGGCACTCCTAACTCAAGCAATCTTTTTGACTGCTCTGGGGTTGTAAAACCATTTTGTAGTTTACTCATATTATAAAATTTTAGAACCACACTCAGGACTCGAACCTGAATCTCTTGATAAAAAGTCAAGGCTCTACCGTTGAGCTAATGTGTAAGTTTGTTAATATTTAAAAAACAATTTATAATACCATCTCTCTTTATATCCACATTGTTTAATAAGATATTCTCTTACTTCTTCAATAGGACAATGCCAGAGAAGGTATTTATCTTCTTTACAAGAGAAATTGGTCACAGGAAGAGCAATATTTTCAATATAAGTTGTTTTATCCTTTAGTTTTTCAACTTCTACTAAAACACCAGCTACTTCTTCTTCTAATTGTTCAAGAGATGGATTATATCCAGACTTTTTATAGTGTTCTCTTAACAATTTGACCGTAGAAGCAAATTTCAATTCTCTATCATAGATTTCTTTACGAGATTGATAAATATCCTCTTTCCATTTTTCCCATGCTTGTGCTGTTAAATTCCAATAATAGAAATGTCTAAACAACTTAGGATTATGAATTAAACACCATAAACGAAACTCATCAAAGACATAATAGTCTTTTAAATACATTTTATCAATTGCTGCCATTTTTCTCTTTAATTGCTTTACATAATTCAGAATAATCCCAATGGATTCTGATAAAGTTTAGTTGTTCTAATGTAAAATCGTTGTATGACATATTTATAGAAGTTAAACCTACTAGTTTGATAATCTTTGGCTTAAGGGTATCTAGAATAGCCAGAAGCATTATCAAGTCGATTATCAGTGACTAGTAGGTCCTAGGGAGAGCCCTAGTATTTTACCATGGTTTAAACAAGCACTTTAACTCATCACCAAGCATTTTAATTGCTTGTTCGGCGTGTTCTTTAGTATCAAAAATTACCCTTTGATCGTTACTTGGATATAAAGCCGGCGTAGTATGAATACCTTGCTCTATAGTATAATATAAAGCATGTCCATAAGTATTATGTTTTGGTTTTCCAAAATAATTTCGGATATTGATAAGTTTACGTAATACATTGATTTTTTTAATAAACAATGTATTTAGCTCATTACTTGGACCATGATTTGCAGGATAATGTATTACTTCTTTATTTTTATAAAGGTGATCGAAAATTTCCTCATAAGTCAACTCCTTTTCTTTCCAAGTAATAACTACTCCATTTTCTGTTTGTTCCATGATAGGCATTTTACCTTCTGGAATATCTATTTTAACTTGTTTTTGCATATTGTCTGGAATAAAATCTATAACATCATTGTCTGTTACACTTACACTACTACTATAACAGTTTCCTACAACCGAATAACACCACCCTGCTATACAGTATGGGAGTGCGTAAAGGCCTGTTGTACTTAAATGTGTTTGAGAATGAAACACTTTACCATTTCTTAACACAAAAGTTCCACTTAACTCACCCACTAAGCATTTCTCAGCAATTTCTTTAAAGTTTTTCATATCAAATCAATATTTTAGCTTCCTCAATTAAATCACGGAAGGTTTTTAGAAATTCTTTAGCCATTTGTTCAGTTGGAAAAGATAGTCCACCAGCTGTCATAATAGTATCAAGTACACGTATTTCATTTGCTGATCTGTATAAAATAAATTTATTATTATAGTCTGTCCAATCAGGCTCCCATTCTCCAATCCAATCTCTTCTTAGTTTGAGGAGTTTTGAGAAGGCTTCTAGAGCATAAGATTCTCCCAAAGTTAATTGAGTTCCCACATTATGAAAACCTTGAGCCAAATATTTTTCTTTAAATTCGACCCAACTCTTCACTTTCTTCTCTTTAAGCAGTCCTAGTTCTTTTGCTTGTTCAATATCAAGTTGATATTCTTTTCCTTCTAATGTTATATTAATCATATCCATGTTCTATTACCCAATTATTATAAGATTCAGTTACTATTTTTGCTTGTTCTTTAGCGATTTTTAGATATTTTCCTAAAAAGTTAGACACTTCTTGATAATTATTTATATCACCATTAAATTTTGTGCACCATTGCTCACAGAATTGAACAGCTCGCTTCATTTTATCTGTTATCATACTTCTTTAATTTCAATTACTTCACCGCTATCTGCACATCTTAATGCTGGGCTAGTATATACACTCCAATGTTCATCATCTTTATGCAAATGATATAACATAGTACGATAAAGATAATAAGTTTCTGCAATTAATTTCCTTTGTCTTTCATTAGGACAATCACTTCCTGTCCATCCATAAGAAGCATTTCGTTCAAGTTCAGGAGTTACAAGTGGTTTTAGCTCTTCTAATTTATCTGCAATTTGTCTATAATTATCAAGATTACTAGTAGCGTGCCATAATTCCATTTGTCCACCTAAGAAACGAGAAATATCTTCAAGACAGTCTGCAATTAATTGGAGTTGATGCTCATTTACTGTTATTTGGAACTTTCTATCCATATTTCTCTTTAAGTTTTAAATACAATTGATACTCTTCTTCATCACGAGGTTCGACACCAATTACGTCAGATTCTGCTATTACTAAACAGAAGGTTTTATCGCCTTCACAATAAAGAGGTTCTCCATTCCTTTCCTTTATAAAATCTACACGATGAATCCCTATAGTATTATCGGAATAGTAGAATTTAAGGAAATCTCCTACTTTGTATTTTGGTTCCATACTATCTGATAAGTTTTATAAATATTTATTGTATCGTCATTTACTACTTCAATATGGTTTTGTTCTATATAATGAGCTTCTTTTTCTCTAACATCTTTGTTCATTGGAGTTGAATCTATTACTGCTATCCCTCCTATTACACAAAATAACGAAACAATTAAAAATAATAACCACATATCTGATTCAGTAGTACTGCTCATTGTAATACACCACACAGCTATTACTACAGCTACAGAAAATAAAATTATTGCTGCTATCATAATAAATAAAATTTTAAAAGTTTGTACCGCCAGCGGGACTGGCGGTATATGAAAAAACCTCTGACCAAATTAATGATCAGAGGTTTGTGCCTCATCCCGAAGTCGAATCGGGAAATTTCCTCTCGGAAATGCAGCATTTTAAGTGCTGTGTGTTTCGATTACTCGGACTGTACCTTCAAAGCGCGCTGTCCAGTCTCTACACCTTCCTATTATAGGCTTGGCTCGGTATTACTACAGCTATCCATATTTCAGGATCTGTTGCTCTCTTAGTCAGCTTATTCGTCTATACTTATCTAACTGATACCGACTTTGACGCGTTACATCAACGTTGTGATGGGCAAACATTTACCAATTTCACCAATGAGGCATTATTCTTTATATCTCCAAATGAATCCTCCTGCAGATTTTCGTTTAGCTGCAGCTGCTTTGCGTATATCACTAATATGCAAAGTGTTTTCTGCATCTGTTGCAGAAGGCCATTCTTTAATTAAATTCATATTTGAATCATACTAAAGTACTACTTTAGCTCTAAAATCAAATTTAGTTTTGAAAGTATCTAATAAATTATATTCTTTTAAATACTTTCTAATAGTTGTTCTCGAAACTTTTAAATGAGTGCTCAATTCAGTCATATTACTAAATTGTTCACATGCTTTTTCTAAAGCTTCTTTATCTAATCCTACCTATTGATTATTGTTTTGTACACATCTTTTATTAAATTCATGATAGCATTCAACAGAACAAAATCTAATTTTTTTACTTTTTCTATGAGGATCAAATTCTTTACCACAATTTTCACATATAACAATATTTTTTTGTTTTTGAATATCAGGTATAATTACCGGATGGTTTTTCCTACGTCTATGTCCTTCCTACTGACTATGGCAATTAGGGCATAATATTTGTAGATTACATAATCTATTGTCATAATGATTTGCATTTTTATGATGTAATTCTAGAGTTATAGGTTTACCATTCCATATATTAGTACAACCACACTCTTCACATACATTCTACTTTATTCCCCAAGCTATAAGCTTTGCTTTTAAATGAGTCGATTTAATGATTGTATTTTCATTTAAAACCTCTTTTAAAGGCATATTTTCTGTTTCTTCACAACCACTCATTCCTTTATTCCAAGTTTGTCCTGTAAAATGATCTGTATTTAAATTATATTTCTAAATATATTTAGACACAGTTTTATAATTACTACCTTTTTCCGCTAAAGACAATTTTCTACATACTTCAGCAATCGATTTGCTCTATTCTACAATAGGCTAAAAATTTTCTTTTAGATACTTTTCTTTCATAATTTTAATTTTTTTATCTATTATTCATTATTTTAAATTTAAATAAAAGTGTAAATGAGTTTCATCAATCTAATGAAATTACCTGTAATTTAAAATAATAAATAGTGAAACATGGTCTCAAATTAAAATTTAATAAAATATCTACCTATTTCATCATGGCGGCTTTTATCATCAATAATGATAATGTACATGAACCTTACAACTGTCCATTTTATGAACATATTGTTTCAATTCTTTAATTTCTTTTTCTTTTAATTTTAATTCTTTTCTACAATTCTTGATCTCTAATTCACAACAGTGAATATTAATGTTGACCCAAGGAATGAGCATTACCATAATACAGGCTAATACTATGTTACAAATTGTATTTCCATTCATAATTTAAATATAGAATTATTACAATTTTCAAATATATAATTTGGTCTACCACATAGATCTTTATAAAATACATCAATTTTACATCGTGCTAAATGTAATCCACAAGGCGTTAACAGATTACAATCTCCACAATATGAATGCTCTTTATATATTCGATTATACGATAGTTCATTCAAATTTATTTTCATAATTTAAATACTTGATTAGAATAACAGTCGGTATAAATTTTATTAAAAGGTAAAATACAACTCCCTTTTGAATCAGTGGGGCATTTTAAGTTTGTGCTTCCATCCATGATACACCCGGCACAAGCAAGCGGTCCTATCCTATTTCCTATATTGTAAGAACTACCATTATATTCAATTTTCATACTTTAAATATATCATTTTCCGTTTCCTCAAAAATAGTACCATTACAATTTAATACAGAATATGGAAAACAAGGCCTTTCATCAAAATCAAAGCAACAACACTCACAACTATTATACCATTCTTCCGGCGCAAGTTGCCCTGTAATTGATCTATATTGGATTTTCATAATTTAAAAACATCATCTTGTTTTATGGGACGTATCATCTTATTGCCAAACCAATGTATTTCACCAAAAGGAAATTCACACCAAAGACCATTTGAATAAAGCTCGTAAAACTCACAAGTTTGACACGATCTGCATAAACCGTATGTTTTGTTTTTGAATGATATCCTCATACTTTAAAAATATAACCTGGATCTTTTTTAAATCCATTAAAAATACAAAGCATATCGTCAAACTTAGGTCTAATTGTACATACTGAAGTTTGTAAAAATGCGCATCTCGTACATGGAAGAGGGTGATGTCTTAATATGTTAGCATAAATCCCATCGTATTCTACTTTCATAAGTCAAATATTTTAGAAAATTTTTGAGAATGATGAAACAATTGACGACACCCGAAACAAGATGTATATATAGAATCTGGTGCTTCACATATTGCATTATTGTCAGAAAGAAAAACACAACCTTTACAGGTAAACCTTTTAGTAGATGTCGGTATGTACATGTTTTCTCGTAACTTTACTTTCATAATTTAAATATTTGAGTATTACTCTCTTTATAAATATGTTTAATACATTGATGTAGATGATAAGGCATACAATCCCATCCTAGACAAGCAAAACAACATTCCTCACAAAAGTGAATTCCTTTAACTGCAATCCCTGTTATATTCTTATACTCTATTTTCATAATTTAAATATTTCTGAAGTATCTAAAGTAACCATTCCTGTAACAGAACAAGTATATGGAATTTTGTTAACATAGCACGGATTTGTATCAAAATAGTTTAAAGGGCATTTACCACAAAACGATAAGCCTAAATGTTCTTTCCTCCGCCGATATATCTCATTTCGATACTCTACTAACATAATAAGAAAACAAGTGATATGTATTAAAAAGACACCATCAACAATACCAAAAGCAAGAACAAAAACGAGTTCGACGACAAAAACAAAAACAATGTCTAAAGACTTATTTTAAAATGCCGAACTCTCAGATTAATATGCTAACAAAAGCTTATTAATTAATACTTTTTAATAATGTAAATTTATTCTTTCTAATACATATCTACAAGTTAATTTTGGTAAAATAACCTCAGTCTAACTTTACTTGCCTAATTTATTTACAGTTTCGTAAATATCTTTCAAGTGATTAGGAATTTGAATCTTCAATCCTCTGATTTTCACTGTCATCTCTTGATGCTCCTTTTGATATTGATTCAGATATTCCTTCATCAGTGCATTACTTTGAGTTCGAATTTCTTCATTCGCATCAATTTGCTTTTGACGATACTCATCGGCAGCAAGTTCGTATTCGTGTTTAAGTTTGTTAAACTCAGCTTGAGCAGCACGATGCTTTGCTTGAAGTTTATAGTATACCTCATCTACTAGAGTTTGTTCAATAGATGGAGTAAAATAATAAACTAAACTATCTCTGCCAGAACCTGTTACTTCTACTGGCTCATTAATACGAGTTTGAAGGTATTTCTTCGCCTTATCCATCGGCATTTTAGGATGAATAAACTGTCCATACACTGCACAAATGGTTTGAAGAGTTAGATATTGATTACGAGTTTTGATATCTAATGAATCCAACCATTCGGCTTCAGTCAGCAATTCTACACATTTAGTCTCTGGCAATTCCAATCCATTATCAATTAACCAAGTTCTAAAATCGTACTTTTGAATATATTGAGCCAACATATTCTTTACTTTAATAGCCTCGCCTAACCATGCTTGAAGTGATTGTGCTTGAGCAATGGTATCCAGAATATTTTCTACTTGTCCAAGTTGAGATACATCCCAACCTTTTGCTAACACCTCTTTATCTTGAGATCCAAGAAGTTTTATTTCCTCAGTAACAAATCGAATTCCATTCAATTGTTCTTTCAAGTTCTCATTCATATGACCAGACATATCCTTGATATGCTGTGCAGAAGTAGATGTCAATCCCTTCTCTCCGAAAAATACGGAATTTGTTTCAATTTTTATCATAGCTTAAATATTTTATCGTTATATAAATTACTAATAGGACATTTGGTTTCATAATCTCTGCATTGTAGAAACATAAGAGATGTGAGAGGAATACTTTCAAATCTTGATTTGCTACATATAAAACATTTTGATGTTACTTTTCTATACACTGAGTTTTGTGATTGAACTTTCATAGCTTAAATATTTTATCATTAAATAGTTGCTTTTTAAAAGCATTGTGACATGATTGTGGTATAAAGTCAGGGCATATGATTTTATTGATAATCCGATCTTCGCTATAAATTTTAGCAAGATGACAAGAACAACATCCTTCATACGATTGATGATACGTTCTATTAGCTAATTGAATTTTCATAAATTAAATATATCTAAAGAAGTTTTTATATATATTTCATTTCCACACCATCTGTGAAATGGATGGCTTAAACGTAAAGAATTGCACCATTTGGAGTAACAAAATACACATTCTTTACAATCCCACATACCATTGTTAAATTTCCTCCCTTCAATTTCATTAAACATCAGTTTCATATTTATATCCGCGAAGACATACGTTTATTGGAGCATGTATGTCACAAAGTATTGCTAAACATTGAAACGGATCACCGTATAAAACACACTCTTGACAATGAGTATACCCAGAGTCTTTAACAACCCTTTTATCATTACGCCATATTTTCATAATTATATCCATTATAACACCACTCATGATCACTTCTTAAGTTAAATGTTCGAAGTAAACAACGACCTACAAATTGATTATATGGAACATTTCTATTAAATATACAACGATAGCAAGGTATATAAACTTCAGATTTTTTTACTTTTCTACCATTTAACCATATTTTCATATTTAAATATCTCTCCTAATTCCTCAGTTTGTACATAAATATCCAATCCAGCACATTTTAAACCAGGAATTAAATCACAAGGCCAAGTTTGATAACCTGGTGTTTCTTGTTCAAAAATACACCCTTTGCAATCTTCCCAATTTCCAGCTTGAATTTTCCAACAATCTTTATCTTGATATGCTATTTTCATAATGTAAATATCTCTTCGTTAGTATTTTGAAATCCTCCATATAGTACACAGATATCTGTTGGAATATGTGTACAATTTGTATGACAATACATGCATAATTTACATGGACTTATGTCTCGAACTCGAGTTGTATATGCTTTATTTAAAAACATTAATTTCATAGTTCAAATATATTACTTAAAGGTTTTGGAATAAATATCCCATTCCAACAGCCAGGTAAGTCATTGAAACTATCCTCACCGAAATTAATTAATTGACAAATACCCTCTTCTGGTCTTAGAAATATACAATTTTCACAAGTGTCTTCATAAATTTCACTCGATAGATAGAATCCTAAATCATTTTGATTATATGCGGCTTTCATAGTCTAAATACATCAGATAAATTTACAGTTGGTACATATACTTGTGAATCTACAAGACATGTTTTTGGTAATCGAGCACAGAACTGATTATTTAATATTTTATCAAAAACACATTTTTCACAAGGTTGATGTTTTATAGTTTTTAATTCAGTTGAATTAAAATTGATTTTCATAATTCTAATACTTCACAATCATTAATCATATTAAGCCCTCCAATTGACTTTACTTTACAACACAACCCAAAACAAGTTCTATGGGCTTTAGTATATTGGTAAATAGCACAGTTAATACAATATGGGTTATTGTTAGGCTGTAATGTTTCATTTCTATATTTAATTTTCATAAGTCAATACATCTGATGAACTTAATGCAAATTCATAATAATTCGCAATACCTACACATAATTTCATTAATCCGGCTTTTTTACATCGACTTATAGAAGTATGTTTAGGATAATAGATACAATCTTCACAATAAATATCATTCTTTAATGGGATTAGCTGCCCTACTTTATTTTTATATAATACTTTCATAATTTAAAAATATCATTTACTTTATTTTGTAAAGTGTAAGCATACCCTTGTGTACATTGCTTCTCAAAATAATTACATATTTGTAATGAGTGCCCCATATAAAGTAAGTGAAAACAACATGTGTCTGGACAACTCCAGGACGGTTTATCTTCTTTTGTTAATACAGGAGTTTTACTATTTAAAAATAGTTTCATAATGTAAATATTTCTGCTAAATCAGTATTTTCAAATATTCCACCACATGATATATTACCACAATATACAAGTAAACAAACTGGGCCATGTATTGTTTTCCTTCGAAAAGCACAACCACCACATCCTACTATAAATTTTTGTATAACATTTTTATTATTAAGACTGATTTTCATAATTTAAAAATACCTTCTAAAGTTCCAGGTTGATAAAAAAGTCCATCTATACCACAATCCATAGATATACAAAATATCAATGATTTTGAATAAAATGCACATTTTTGACAATGACCATCATGTATCATATCGGGCAGCTTTCTGATTTCCTACTTTTACTCTCATAACTTAAAAATATCAGAAATTGAATTTTGTCTTATCCCTCCACAATTCAAGATGCTCTTACCAGCTACTCTTAACCAAAGACAAGGACTTCTATATATTCTAAGAGCACATTGAGAACATTTAGTAACAGGATATAATATTATATCAAAGTGATTTTTACAAATTTTCATACTTTAAAAATATCTAATAATTCTCCGTCAATCCACCATCCTTTACTATAACAATCTAGAATTGTTGATGTACCAAAGGGACAAGAAACACTCACAAATGGGCATCTTTTACATGTTGCAGCTGAACTACTAAGTTCTAATTTGGCGGCTTTATTTCTGAAATATATTTTCATAGTCTAAAAATACCTGAATTAAATATATCTTTTATCCATATTTTACCAGAACGACAAAATAATCTGCAACAATGCATACTAGGATAAGAATTAAATACACATGAAAAACAAGTGTATCCACGATTACGATTAATGATTTTAAGATCTTGATTATTACAATTTACTTTCATAAATAAAAAAATTAGAAAGTCACAACCGGATTCGAACTGGTATCAGAGGTTTTCCCATTTAAACTATGTGACTTTCCTTAAAACAAAACAATAAACAAACGTACCTTACAAAAGTAAGCATCGTGCGGTGTATACGGGACTCGAACCCGTGGCGCCAAATACTCAGCATTCTAACCAACTGAACTAACACACCTGACCATTAAACCGTTACCCACTTTCCATCCACGAAAGTATACAAATACTCTTCGTTTAGTTTTGAATGGTCTAAAATAACTGGTTTATTTCTTTCATATCCTTCATCTGATCGAGAAGCATAAGCTTTCGTACTATGTTTATCTACAAAAGATGTATCTCCTGCAAGAATTAAAGCTAGTGCTTTTTCATAATCATTATAGTACCTGTTCAAAACAGTACCTAAATGATCTGGATAACCATCGTGATGATTGTAAATTTGTAGAACTGGTTTATTGGCAATAATATCTGTAAATTCAATTTCAGATTCTTCTCCAATATCTACCATTCCTACTTGAGGTCGGACATCTTTGAAACGATCCGACATAAAATTAAGAGGAACATTTTGATCCTCTGGTTTTAATACAATTGCTATATTTGCTCTAGTTGCCATATCAATAAGATTTTACTTTCTTAAATTTGCCACATTTTTTACATTTAAAATGGTATATGTGATAAGAACCGCCTATATCATCGGTAACATGAACTATTTGCCAACGTTCCCAGTTATGTTTACAAGCCCATTTTTCAAAGAGAGCTGATATAAATTCTTTAAATGTCATATCTTTAAACTTTTTATAGATTCTCTTGATTCTGATACTCCGAACATAATTAATAATTATTATATATTAATTTAGGAATTGTATTTAGTCCAAATTCTTTAAAAAATATTTTTCCAGTACCTTTAGGTCTATACCAATTTGAGCATTCTTTTAATGCGTCTTTTGCTTCTTCTAATGTATTAAAGAAACCATCAACACCAGATGTCCATTCATTCTTTGTTGTTTCTATATAGTAAATTCCATTCATGATTAAATTTCTTTATTCTGATATTCCAAACATATTAAAATAAATATACTAATAACATTCCACCAGCTATACACATCCAACAGAGGAATATAAGCCACATTGCTACGTCAAATATAGGATCACTAACAAAGACGTTTCCATACTTTATATCTAGTATTAGATACATAATAAAAATTATAGGAAGTAAAAACAATCCTAATAAAAATATCCAAGCTCCAAATACTTCCATATTATTCAATATTAAATCGCTCTTTAAATGATTGAAAAAGTTCTTCTTCTGATTCAAAATTCATTACAATTTCATATGAAGGATGATCATCCTGCATTAAAATTGAAGCAATTGCTTCTCTCCTCCAACAATGTTCTTTCAACCATTCAAGAACTTCTTTTAATGCTTCTCTTCTACCTAAATTAATAGCCCTGTTAAGTCTATCTTCGATAGTTTCTTTTTTAGTTTCTTGACCTAGTTTATATATTGCCATAATTATCGTTTCTTTTATTTTTACTTATTTTCTATCCAATCATAAAATTCATTTGCAATATCATCAAGGATATCATTGTTTTCATCATTGTGTAAGGAAAATTCAGTTAAATCATGTGTTTTTAATAAACAATATATACTATTATATGCAAAATGGTGAGCAATATCTATAGTATTTGGATATTTTACTTCAGAGATAATAAAGTCAAAGATTTTTTGAAAATCTATGTCAACTTCTTTATATGTGATTTTTTTAAAGTTTACTTTCATATTAATTATTTAATATTATATATCCTCGTTTTGCGTACATCTCTCGTACATAATTTGGCGCCCATTCATCAACATAAACAATTGTGTTTGGTCGTTCGGCATGACTGTCTACTGCATTGAGCATCTCTGTACAAATACCTTCTCTACGCCAGTATTCATTTACATAAACATTTGATAGATACTGAACATTCTCTCGTGGATAAAAGGATAATCTACAATGAGCATGACCACCTGACTCCATAATTTCAATGTGTGTGACTGTGGTGTTCCCATCTTTGTCTTTCCAGTTTTGTTTACAAAAGATAAATTCCATAATCAATAACGTTTATCAATTAAATACCCTTTAACAATAATCCTACTGCTATAACAAACAATATACCACATAATGTTTCAGTTGCAGCATCTTTACTGTCATGTCTTATAGGATAAGATATACTCATAAGGCACATAAAAGTAGTAAAGAAAACTAGAATTGCTTTTATTAATGTTTCCATAATTAATAACTTGAATCAATTAAATAACCTGATCCTAAACCATTTTCGAGTATATGTCGTCCTTGTAATATACAAGAACTATCAGTATCAGGTTGCCAAGACCCCTCTTTTGCAGAAAATTGGAGACCATCTACATTAAATTCAACTATTTCTATTTGTTTTACTTGTTCATCATCTTTATGTTCATTGATAAAATCAATGCAAGTTTGAACAAGTCTTTCTTGAAGTTTTAGCGCTATTTTGTCCATGATTATAAATAAACTTTATTTTGATGTGGATAATAATCAGGATCAGGATCACATACAAAATTATCTCCATATAAATTTGGACGAGTAAGTACTACTTCTGCATCTTTAGGCAATTCTTGTAATAATTTGATTAATTCTTCTATTGTCATAAATAAACTGTGTTTTGATTTTCGTAATATTCTGGTTCAGGAATATAACATTGGAGATCTGTGTCAGGTCCAACTTTTATAAGAATCAAGACTTCTGCATCTTTCGGACATTCTTGCAGTTTTGATATAAATTGTTCTACTGTCATACTTCTATTTATTTACCACATGGAGAACCATCTTGCCATGTATAATATTTTTTTAAAACATCATATTTTACAAATTCGGGTGATTCCATATATCCATTATATAATGTAATTCCTTCATCTGTCACTTCAATTGGATATTTCAATATTTTTGGTTGTATATTTATAGGAATTAAATATGGACCATGTATTTTAGCACCCTCTAATAATTCTTGTATAGTTTCGTATGGTTTCATATTATTTTCTACTTAAACACCTTTTACTTATTATAATAGCTTTATCAAAAACAGAACGCCAATTAATATAAGTAGGTTGATAATACTTACATTTTTCTTTTACCATAATTACTTTTCCTTAATTTGTTGTTTAATGGTATTATAAACATCAATAGGCATAGAGTAATACTCACAATTTTCTTGTTTAATATGTACTAATGTTTTACCTTCAGAAACTGTTATAAGTGGTGTATCACTTTCGTAATTATATCTAGGAGTCCCATCTTCATTTGTAATATGAGCTTCTTGACAGTATTTGCTATTATTAAGAAATGGTAATATTACTTTAATAAATCTTCTGATTGGAATTTGTAAATCCGTATAATATCCCATTATATTAGAAGCAACAGATTTAAATTTACCATAAGGTTTCCAATCTTTAGAAGATTCTACATTCATGTATGTTCTTCCACTAAATTGTACATAATCATGTGCAATACGTATTGAATTTTGTCTATCCAAATCGTAATCATCCATTTTGATTACGAATTCATCTTCTGATAATTGTTTTATTATATGCATAATTATTCTTCTTTATTAAGTTCTTCTGTAGAAATATATTCAATTAAACATTCCATATCACCAAATACCATTACTTGAAGAATAGTAACTGGTATTTTAATATTTTTCCAATAACCTCTAGCATAATCATAATCATTCTTATCCTTTGACCATACTTGTTGTACTATATGAGAACCTTCAGGATGTAATAATGTTTCTGCTAAAGGTGATTTTAGATGACATCGTGTGATTATACTTAATGGAGAACTCTTTTGAATTAATCCTGTACAAGCAGGTTTAATATTTACTTCTTGATTATATCTTTGATTATTATTTATTTTTGTATCAAACATAATTCTTAATTTTAAAAGTTAAAAAGAACGAGCGAGATATATTTCAATCTCGCTTGTTTATTGGTTATTTAAGTGATACCCTTTCACTAATGGACGGGGCCCGCTGACTAGGCGGGAATCTACCCCCCGATATAAATCAGTTTAGCCTTCTCACTGACAAGGTAAGAACTTACAAAATTCTTCAGGGACTAAAATTGGTTTCAATAAATCAACTAATTTATTTATCCAATCAGTAGGAATAATACCTAAAGGTTTGAAGAATTTTGTAAATTATAAACTCTCAGAAAGTTCAGTTTGGTACTTTTACCTGAACTTTGAGCCATAGCAGTACTTCTGGCGTATTCTGAGAATTATGGTTTTTTAATATTACCTATTATTCGAACTATTGGAGCAACAATAACTGCAATAAGTCCTATTATATTAAATCCAGGCACAACTGTTGCAAGTAGAACATATTCATTATTACGAAAATACTCTGCAAAAGTCTCTCCTGAATCTAGCTCCAAATAGTATACGGCAAATAGAACAACAATAAGTGGGATAAAATATCCTAAAAGAATAAATAACAAAAACATAATCTTTAAAATTTATGCTAATAAACAAGCAATAAACAACAATAATGCCGATATACAAGAGATACCAATAGCTACATATTTGTGAAAATAACTTTCTCTAATTTCTCCGTATATCATCATTCCAATTGCTATAACACAGACGATTAATGCTGTCCAACATACAATTGCTACAGAATTCATTGTTGGCCTCCTTTCAATCTTTTGATTTCAGCTAACAATTCTGCTCTTGTTGCTTGTCTGCGAGATGTTGTGGTATATCCTTGCTGTGACTCACGATAAGCATATCGATCAAGATGTGATAGAATAGCATCTCTTGAAATTGCTAATGAGACACTTGCTCCCTTTCCTCTTGTTGAAGTAAGAATGCCGGTATCCAATAACCACTTGTACAAGGATTGTGAAATCTCTACTTTCTTAATTGAGTTTAGTAACTCTTGTTTTGTCATGTGTGACTTGCTAGCAAAGCAAGCACAAAGTTCAGACAGTACTATTCTTCGCATCTGAACAGTTGATGGGTTTGCCATAATTTTGTTTTGTTTTAAATTAGTTTGTGAGAGAGGCGAGACTCGAACTCGCAAGGCCAGCTGGCAACAGTTTAGAAGACTGTGACGATATCCAGTTACGTGCTACTCTCCCTTGAACTACGGAACCATTTACTTTATTTCAATTCCTCTTTAACGAAACAAACAGCATCATTAATCAAATCGTCTAAAATAGAAATAAAATTATTATATTTAACTATGTTATTATCATCTAAGTAATATCCTATATCTAGCTTTAGATCATGGTCTTTCTTACGTACTAGCCGCATAGTAGGTTTGATATTAGATTCTTTAACATAGTTAGAAGTCCAAAATAAATTTATAGCTAAATCTTTTGATTCTAGATCATCAGACTGAGCCATTTCATATATCGATTGAAGTTCTTCTTTATATATGTCTTTCATATTAATAACAGAAACCCACCCGTGTCTCACGACATGAGGTGGAACAATCAACATTATTATTATTTATTAATTCTCCTCTCACTAAATATAACCTACAGCACAAAAACTTTAAAAGCAGTTATACCGATAGCCCAATCGTTAGTTTTTGTTTCGGGTGAGAGGAGAATATTTTATCCAAACAATTCTGTTTCCAATTCTTTCAAGCGTTTCAATCCTTCTTGATAAGCCTCCAATTCAAGTTGGCTATCAATAATGTGTTCAGAATTAAAAGGATAAGTTTGCTTTGCCAATTTGAGCTTTGCTTCTCCTTCGGAAATTAATTGTTCTGTCTTCAAGATGTCCGCTTGCAATTGTAACTTTGCTTGACGTACATTGAATTCTACTTGTTGGTTGTTGATCTCGTCTGTCGAGATTAGTTTCTTGTTTTTGTAATCGATTAACATGTTCTTTAATTGTTTTTACACTGATTAATTCAAATTGATATTTACTAGTTTTATCATATAATATAGATTCCGATTTACACGTGGCTGTACCAGACTCAGGATCTATATAATAGATATAATTACTTTTAGCAAATTTCCAATTGACTTTAAAATACTGTTGAAGAACTTCAACTTGTTTAGAAGTCAAATATGGATCGCCAAAAATACATTCAACAGTTGCTTTACTCATAATCTGGATCATCCTCATCACAGAGGGTAAAATAACGTTTTCTCATATTAATTAACTTTAGGAACCCATAACCAAAAATGATAAGCATTTAGTGTTGCTTTAGCTAATTTAAGTTGTTTAATTTCTTCTTGATTAGCAAGAATGATATCAATTTGCTTATTCAAGAAAGAATTAGCTTTCAAATCTGGATATAGTTGAGTAAAAGCAATAATTTTGGCTGCATCGAGTTTGAACTCTTTATAAGTATTAGATTCATACTCAAGTGCTTGTTGCACTAAGGGTTCTATTTGAGATAATACAACTTGATTTTGCTCTTCAAGTACAACTAATCGACTATTAATAGTGGTTTTGTCATAATTATATATTCCAACTACTACAGCTGTAACGAAGAAAAATACTGCAAAGATGGACACACCTAGATATACTAATACATCTTCATAACGGATTATGCCTACTATAAGTAGAATTAATCCTATAATTAATAAAATATATAACATAATTACATTTCTTTAATTGTCCAATCTGGACGGTTTGCTGTTAAACGAAATTTATTTGCTTGTTCAAATGTGGGGAACTCTCTAAGAGTTCCACCACATGAATCTAATACTTTGTACATTAGTATAAAGGTTCTAATGCTAGTTTAATTGTTTCTTCTCCGAGGATTTCGATAGCTTGTTGGGCTAGTTCTTTAGATTTAAATAAAACATTACTGTTGTGAGCACAATCCTGTATTTTTGTATATCCAATATAATCCTTATTAGGAGTAACAAATAAAACATATGCGTTAAAATGCCCCAAATTATTTTTACCTGGTTTCCAATCACCATTCAAATATCTTGCCACGTTTGCTAATTTATTTTTAGCCGATATGCATACAAGTTGGTACTTGGTTTTAGCATTAAGAGGAGAATCAGCCATATCCATATTTATTCCATTTGCTAGAATTTCATAAGAATAGGCATAACAATATCCGTTTTTAAACAATTCTTTACACATATCTTCATATGTAAGTTGTTTGTTTTTAAAAACTATTTGCTTTTGTTTAGCACTAGCTTCCCAATCAATCTCTTTGCCGACTGGGATTTCAATTTCTATTTTATTCATATTACAATAATGATTTTGCTATTTCAAGAAGGTTTTTAAAATTGGTTAGGAATTGTTTAGCGAGTTCATAGGTTGGGAAAGACATACTTTTATAGACAAGTGTATATGGTAGAATATCAAGTCCATTAATATTATAAATAATTCCATAATACTCCTGTTTGTAATCAGGTTCCCAATCTTTTACATACGCTTTACGAAGTTGACGAAGTTGCATAAGAGCAGTAAAGGCTTCAGCTTCTTGTAAAGAAACACAGATATTTTTGTCTCGATGTTTGTGTCTTTTTACTTCACATCTATGATGACAGTACCTAGAAGATACCGTTTCTATCCAATACTCATCTGGTGTAACAGGATTTCTCTCACAAAACTCTTCCCATGTTTTAGGGAGTTCGTTTTGTTTTTCGTATTCTTTGAATAATGCAGAAACGATGGCAGTTAATGCTTCAAGAGATTTTACCTCTGGGAAATCCCATCCTATAGGCAAAGTATCAATTCTTAAATCCTTAACAAAATTTCTTTCAGATATATTTAATACTCTGAATATTTTGCTATTGTATTCACTGATGTTTTTATGTTTTAGACTCAAATAATAGCCAGATGTTATAGCTACTTCATATTCCAAATCACCAAATACTACTTTATCACCTACTTCTAAAGTAGTGATGTCTTTTGAGTTTTTAATTGTTTTCATCATGTTCTTGTTTTAATATTTCTAAATCCTTTTGGCAAAGTTCGATAACTTTTTTAGGTGCTTGATAGTAACATTCACCAGAACATCTTGTTCTACGGCCTCCTAACAAGTCATCCCATTGTCTATAAACATCTACTAAATGTTTATAAGTTCTTCCTTTGAATTCTGCTGCCCATTCTTGAATATAAGGAATAGATTCATCTTTTGAAGTATCCAATCTTTAGCTAATAGTATACATGTTCTAAACCTCATCCAACCTGGTTGTTTAGAGAGAATATAAGTTCCTTTTTTGTAAATCATTTTGTTTTAATTTTGATACAATATAGTTTAAAAACATCAAGCTAAAAAAGACAGTGTCCACAAAATACTTGATTACTTAGTATTACCTACCCTACTAAGCTTTTGTTATACACCTGTTTCCGTCGGTCAGTATTCTTACGTGGTGGTTTCGATACATTAAAATCCACTAAAACCTTGCCTATCCGTCCGGCTAACGACCTAACTCCTGTTAGGCGGGAGTGAGGAATTTAATTACTGATAAGAGTTGAATTTTCACTCTATATTATTTTACGTAAAGCAGTCTTGTTAGGTAAGTCATAATTTCTACACCACTTACGAATTGCAGTTTCTGTATTTCCATACATTTTTGCAATTTCTGTATAAGTTTTAGTTTTAATCAATTCATATAACTCTTCTTTAGTGGGTTTATCGGAACGAGTCTATAATTTACGATTATGCTTGGCACTACATGCCTAACAACGGGTGCTCTTTCTGCTAATTTCTTTTCCACAATCAATACATTTATTCTTGGGTTTTTTAGTACAAAATGTATCAGTCTGAGTATGACAATTAGGGCATACAATACGGAGATTTTCTATACGATTATCATAATGATCTCCATTTATATGATCTAATTGTAGTACTAAAGGCTTCCCATTCCATTCGGGTAATTGTCCACAAATTTCACATTTGTCTTCTTTTAAACCTTTTTTAATTAACAGATTTTTTAAATCCTGAGATTTGACATTTGTTCCTAACTGTAATTTCTATTCTAATGGAATAGCTTTTGGTACATACTAAACAGGCATAAATGCATAATTAATCCCATATGCTTTCAACTTTTCTTTTAGTACTTTAAAAGCTGCTCCACTTTTTGCTTTACCTTGTTTTCTTAGTATTTCACTAAGAGAATTACTAGTGTTTACTAGTTGCTACAATAATTCTTTTTCTTTCATAGTAACTAAATTTAATATTATCAGTAAATTGTACTGCCACGGAGAATCGAACTCCGATTTTATCCTTGAAAAAGATACGGCCTAACCGTTAGCCGATGGCAGCAATGTTGCGTATTTATAGTCACCTCCTATCGTCTCCTCGGTATGATTTTAGTAATTTAAAATAATACTACCATTTGGATAAGTTACTGATAGTGTAACACTTTCAGAATAACACCCATTGGATGTCCCATACCAACGCAGTTTCATAGTTCCTTTAGATGTAATAATGGTATAAAAAGTCCAAGTATATGAATAATCGTAATCATCTAATGGATTGAACTCCCCATCATTTGCGTTTGAAATACATTCTTCAATTCTGATTATGTCTCCTCCGATTAAACTTTGAGTATCATTATCAAAATCTTCTAAAGTTACTGATTCACAACAATCTTGTTCATGATACATAGATAAATATGAACCATCAGTAAAATGAATTTGAACACATTCTGAATCTTTTCTTAAACCTTGGATATCTGCAATTGTTTTACCCATCAAATGGTCTGTGTACCTGTTTATAATCATAATATTTAAATTTAAAAATTAAAAGTTTTCTAGGTCACCAACCTAGCTATTCCACTCACTTCAACTTTAAAAGCAAGCAACCCTTCTATTTAGACAGAGTTCACGTCATCACTAGTCTTTCCCAGTGTCAACCTTGGTTAGAGGATTTATCTCTATGAAAACGAATCCAGAGTGGAGCTTCCTATCGGACTCGAACCGACATCTTTCAATGCATAGCAGTTGAGTGCTCTCCAGTTAAGCTAAGGAAGCAAAATTTACAGTACAATCTGTGCTTTCTAATTAAAAAGCCCGTTGAGCCAGATCTTCCACTCTACTGGTCTCTCTTATTACATCAGACGACTCGTACAGTAGGCTAACACTGTCTTATTATTATGCAGCGAATATGTAATAAGTTCGGTGGAAAAGCTACGACTTTTAATATTAGTCACTATTCAAATTTAATTGAGGCCTC
>JAEIGA010002802.1_pt1 | contig 27582 bp, 40 predicted proteins | sample 9270691 | NCBI WGS metagenome assembly JAEIGA01 (sample SAMN17057246, study PRJNA624740) | gut metagenome | biome: biome; isolation source: fecal sample | host: Bos grunniens | place: China: Xizang | collected 2019 | reverse complement strand
GTGGACTTCTGGGCGGGTATTTTTTCCGACCCCCCTGCCCCTTTTCGGGCGCTATGCCGTGCTATCGCGCGTTAAATGCCTTGAAAACGGGTCTATGCGCCGCTGTCGCGCCGTCTGAGGGCGGCATCGGCCGCGCGGTGGCATCTGGTGCACAGCAGCACGCGCCGCCCCTTAGATTCGCCCCCACGCCTTAGCGGCGTCTCGTGGTGCAATTCGCCGCCCCGCCATTTCTCGCCGTCGAACACGGCGCACACGCGCCCGCAATAGGCGCAACGCCCGCCCTGTTGCTCGGCCACGCGTTGGCGCTCGGCGCGGTGCCCGCGTCCGTATCCCGTGCGGCGCCACGGCTCGCGCTCGGCGCGCTTGCGGTCGTCGGCGGCGTACGGCGTGGAAGGGCGCGGTTTGTCCCACGCCCGCAACTTGGCGCGCGTGCCCGCGGGTTCGAGTCTCGGGATCCTGTAACGTTTCATCTGGCCGCCCCCGTCTCCATATACGTCCCCGCCCCCGTAACCCCGCGGGCGCTGTGAGAATATCGGCGCGGAGGAAGGGATGGAAAAACGCGCCGCCGGAAACACCCGCGGGGCCTGGTAGGAGGCGGCCGCGGGCGTCTGGCTCCCGCGGCTGTGGGCGATATTCCCGCGCGTGTCACTCGGGGCCGCGGCGGGGGATGCGCTGCCGATTGTGGATAACTTCGGGCGCATTGTGGATAACTTCGGGCGCATTGTGGATAACTTCGGGGCGCCTAGTATCTACCCAGATAACGTTCTAAGTCTTAATAGATAAATATATATATAAATAGGTTTTCGCTTGGGTTTAACCCCTGGGTTTAACCTGGGGGTTTTAGCTGGGGGTTTAACCCCTGGGTTTTACCCCTGGGTTTTCAATTTCCCCGCCGCCCGCCTTGAAAATGAAACCCGCCCAGGCGGTGTGGTGGATTGACCTGGGCGGGCTGATTGGGAAGACGCCCCTATGTCTAGGGCGCCCGTTATGTTGGGCGTGGTGTCACGCGCCGGCGTCCTTGCGCGGTCGGCCGCCCTTGCGGCCGTTGGCCTCGGCGTCGCGGCGGCGCTGCAATTCCTCGCACGCCCCGCGCGATACCACGGCGCCGCGCTCCAATGCGTCGGCATCTATCAAACCGCACGACGCGCACGCCCCGAGGTACGGATCTAGCTGGGCGGGCCCCACGTCCAACTCGTCGGCCAGGAAACGCCGCGCGGCGTCCGTCAACTCGACGCGGCCGGCCATCTGGTAGATGGCGCCCAATAGGATATGCCAGCGCCCGTACGCCGTGGGGATGGCGTCGCCCGTCGCTATCGCCAATAATCGCACGTCGGCCCAGTGGTGGCCGTCGTACGGCACGCTGTAAAACTTATTCGCCTGCATGGCCTGACACCTCCACGACGCGGGCGCCGCAGTTGGGGCAATAGTTCGGGATACCACTTCCGCCTGCCAACCATTCAGTTACCGAAACAAAACTGCACTCTGAGCAGGTGAACCAAGGCGGGTCATATTCGAGGTTTTTGCACGTCCGCTCGCGTTTCCACCCGTGCCGCGCCATGTTCTCTTCGGTCATCGGTTCCCCATCATCGTATGCGCGGGTGTTCCATGCCGTTTCAATTTCCTTCTTCGAGACGTTGCCAATCAGAAAAACGTCGGCGAACAGGGTTACGAAACATCTTTCATCGTGATCGATAACCCCGTTTCCGTCTTGCGTGCCGCCGCAGAAGGGGCAGGGTTTCAACTTATGGCTATTCCCGCCCCTAAACATTGCCGGCCCCCTCGTCTACCGCCTCGACGGTGACGCGCACGCGGTCGCCGACGCGTACGGCGCGCGCCATTGCCTCGGGCGCGGGCAGCTCTATCGTGTGCGGCCCCATTGCGGGGCGGCCGTCCTGGGCGGCGTACGACCCCCGCACGCTAACCGTGGGCGGGGCCGTGAACACGTCGGCGTCAATGGCCACGACGCGGCCCATGAAGGTTGCTTTCATCATTGCGGATGCCTCGCCTCCCATTCCGTGAACGGCTCTACCTCATGCGAATATTTGAAGAAACGCGGATCGCTGCACCAATAAACGGGGAAACTACCCGCGCCGAAACTCAAAACGCATTTGTTCAAATGCTCGCAGATGTATTCGCGGCCGTCCTCGCCGTCGATTATGCACGCCTCGGCGGGCGTGCGCTCGCAGGGCATTTCGGGCAAATCGTCGCCAAACCTCATGAGGTGGCTTATCTCGCTATAGCTGGGCATTTCCGGCCCCCTTAAAATGGAATATCGGCGTCATACAACGACGGCGCGGGGTTTTCGGTTACGACCCCCGTCATTGGCCGCACGGCGGCCGCGGGTGCGGCGAAACCCTGGGCGCCCTGGGCGTCCTGCTCGCGCGGGGCCATGATTTCGATCTCGTCGGCGATTACCTCCAATTTCGAACGCTTGCCGCCGTCGGTTTCCCATTCGCTATAACGCAGCTTGCCCTCCACGGCCACTTTACGGCCCTTGCTCATATACCTTTTGATGCCCTCGGCGCGGCGCCCGAATAGCACGCACGAAACCCAATTAGTGAAGTCACGCCATTCGTCGCCGTCCTTGCGGCGGTCGCTCACGGCCACGGTGAACGTTAGAACGGCCACGCCGCCGCGGGTTTGCCGCAGCTCGGCGTCGCGGGCGAGATTGCCGCTGATACATACGCGATTGATGCTCATTTAGTCCTCGCTTTCCCCGTGGGCGCGCGCCAACACGTCCAGGGCGTCGATATATCGGTAAATGTCTTGGATGCTGTGAACCTCGGGCCGCTCGGGGCGTTCCCCCGTGGCGTTATACGCGGCGTGCTCGGCCTGGATCATTTGCGCCCACGCGTAACGCTTGGCCACGTCCGCGGGGTCGCCCGCAACGGCCGCGGCGTTCCCGTCGTCGTCGGCCGGCGCCAACGCGAAAACTGTTAGCAGTTGATAGCGTTTCGTATAAGTCTCGGCGCTCCCCTGTTGCTGGATGTTCCCCGCCGGCGTGAACGGGCGGCGCTCCAATTCCATTGTTTCGGCGCCGTCTGTCACTACCGCCACGAGGTGGCCGTCCTCCACGTATTGGCGAAACGTCAAACCGCGGCGCGCGAGCGGCGGCTTGATTGCCGCGTGAACGGCGGGGAGGGTCGCATACTCTGAATTAAAATGCGGGTTGCTTCCATCCTTGGCGGGGTTTCCCATTTCCAACATGGCGGCGTTAAGTTTCGCCGCCAACGTCTCGGCGTTATTCATCGGCGCCCCCTTCCCCCAGCTGCAGGATCTCGGCGGGGTTCAACACGCCCGCCGCCTGGAAGGCCTCGCGCACGGTCTCGCGCTTGAAACCCGTATAGCGGACGTACGCCGCGCGGGCGGGCCCGTATTCGATGGCGTCGCAAACCTCGCCAGTGGCGGCGTGCACGGCCGCCCCCGCCACGTTGGCGAAGGCGCCCTGCCATCCCTTGGCGGGCACGGTCTCAACTAGGCCGTGGGCCTCCAAAAACGCCAACGCCTCGGCCTCGCGCCCCGGCACGATGCGCGCCACGGGGTCGCCCGTCACGACCGACGCCTTACCCACCTCGACGCCGCCCACGCGCACGGTGCGGCGGTCGGCGCCCGTCTCGGCGTACGCCCCGAGCAACGCGTCACGCTCGGCGCCGTCGGCGTCTTTCCAAATTTCGTTGATCTCGCGTTTGGCCACGCGTGCGGCGGCCAGCTTCATGTCGTGCGTGATTTCCATTATTCGGCCCCCGTTTCCGCTTGCGCGCGGTCGTACGCGCCCACGCCCTCGGCTATCGCGTCGAGGGTTTCCTGCTCGTATTCGTCGGGCGTGTAACCGCTCTCGGCCATGGCGCCCGCCAACTCAAGAAACGCGCGCCCCTCGTCAACATTCCACGATTTGAACGTGACGCCCTCGGGCGTGATGCTGGAATATGCCCAAAGCTCGGGATTAACCGCCTTGTATACGCTTTGGAAACCGACGGCCAGCGGGGCCTCGGCGATTGCGCCGGCGATTACCTCGACGCCTGCATAATCGCGATACGCGGCGGCGCGGGCCGCGTTATCGGCCCAGAAGGCGTCCAATGCCTTTTGCTTGATTGGCGCGCCCTTGGACGCGTCCGCGAGGATGCCGTCGAAAAATGCGAACATTCGCCGCGCCATACGGTCGCAACGCTCGCGCCATTCCTCGCGGGCCTCGGCGGCCGCGTCGGCCTCGGCCTGGCCGTCCTCGGCGTCCTGGGCGTCGCCCGCGTGGTTGCGGTAGAGAATCAACTCGACGCGGTTATATTCCTGGACGCGTGCCATGAACTCGGCGCCCGCGTTCTCGTCGGCGTCCAGCCAATCGCGCAACGCGTCGGGATCGGTGAAACAACGCTCATACACCCAGGGGCGCTCGGGGCGTTCCCCGTCGGGCGCCTCGGCGATATTGCCGCGGGCGGCCACGATTTCGGCGAACACGCGGCGCGTCTTTGCGTTTTGGCGCTCGCGCTGCAGGGCCTGGTAGATGGTCGGCCACGTGGCGGCGCTCGCGTTCATTAGCGCGTGCTGGTACTCGGGCGCGCCCTCGGCGTCCTGAATGGCTAGCAACCAGTCGAGGCTCATGTCCTCGGCCGCCGTCTCGTCGCCCACGGCGTCCAACGCCTTTTTAACCTTGCGGCCCGTGCCCGCGGCCAAACGCGCGGACTTATCGACGGCCACGGGATCGACGCCCAATAGCAGCATCTGTTGCACGCCGCGGCTCTTTTCCTCGGCGGTCAGGGGCTGCTTGTCGTCGGTCGCCAACATGGCCACGAGGGCGTTCGCCTCGTCTAGCGTGTCGCATACGTTCGCGTGGAATTGCGCGGCCTTGCGCAGTTTCAACGCCCTTACTCGGCGTTCGCCGTCCACGATGCGATATATCCCGCCGTCACGTACGACGATAGGCGGCGTGAACGGCTCGCCGGGCCGCTCGGCGTTGTATTCGAACGACGCCGCCAGCTCGGGGATGCCGTCGAACTTGCGCCGCGGATTGTTCGCGTCGGCGTAAACGTCGGCCATCTTGATTACTTCAAGTTTCATCTTTTGCTATGCCTCCTTTTTTGGATTGATTTTTGAAAATTCACAAATTACCCCCGCGGGCGTTTCCGCGGGTTTGCGCCCGTCTTTTCGCGTATCCGCTTTAGGCGCGTTTTCGCGGCGTCGACCCGCCGCTGCAGGTTGGCCGTCTCGGCGGCCTCCACGGCCCGCGCGTGGGCGTCCTCGGCCTGTTTGCGCCGGTACGGCTCCAAACCCGCCAACGCGGGGCGGGGCGGCGTCACGGCGCGGGATGCACGGAGGGTTTCCGTGGCGGCGTACTGCTCGCGCACGTCGGGCGGCATTGCCGCCAACGCGTCGGCCACCCGCTGCTCGGCCGCGTCCAACTGGGCGCGCAAACGGCATACGGGGCAGCGGCCGTCGGCGTCCAATTCCGTCCGTTTCGTGGCGCATTGGTCGCACCATTCCAACGTGGAAACGTAGCAACGAACGGACAGGCCCAACTCATGGGCCTTGGAATAAACGGCCGCGCGGGATCGCTTCAACGTGCGGGCGATTTCGACGAGGGGGATCTCCCCCGCGTTGGCTCGCAAATACGCCAGGTCGCCCGTCGTCCATTCCACGCGCTCGGCCCCCCTACGCATGGCGCACGGCCTCCACGCTGTAACGGATGCTGTCGCCCGCCTTACGGGTGCGCGGGTGCTTGATTACGTGCAACTCGACGACCTGGGCGTCGTCGTCGTACGCGGCGCCGTTCAAACCGTCTAGAATTGCCTTGGCCACGTTGTCGGCGTCGGGCTTGAACGTGTCGGCCTCGGCGTCCACTCGGCGCGGGCGGCTCGCGGGGAGGGCGCGGTAGATGTCGATACGCACGCATACGGGTCCGTCGAACTTCGGGCCCTTATAGGAGCGTCTTACTGCCGCCTCGTCGGCCTCTGTCCGCGCGTCTGTGTACGCGCACGGGCGCCCGCCCCTCATGGCGAAACGCGGGCGGCGTTTGATGGGTACGCGGTTCAATACGTACGTTCGCATTACAACAACCCCGCCGCGTGGATCGCGCCCAACACGAAAAACGACGCATACGCCAACGTCACGCCGCCGACGATTACGGCGAACATCGCGGCCATGTCGTAAACCTCGGCGCGGGTCAGCCGTAGCCTATGGGCTATAATGTCTGCAACGGCGTCCGTGGCCGTGCGGCGCGGCGTCACGCCGTTTCTTTTCGCCGTAGATACTCGGGCAGCGCGGCCGTGCGTATTAGGATCTTGCGGCCGCTCATAATGTGCGGTATGGGGTCGCGGGCGTCGTGCGCCCATTCGTACAACGTCGCCGCGCTGATACCACTTAACGCCGCGGCGCGCTTCACGCTCACGTAGAGCGGCGCCCCTATCAATTGCCATTGCTGGCCCCCTCTCTCGTCGTTCATTCCGTCGCCCCTTCTTGCTCGCGCCCCGCCAACGCGTCGAGGCTGCATTTGTAAATGTCGGCCATGGCGACCAGCTGGGGCACGCTGGGCGCATGGTGCCCGTGTTCCCATTTGCTGACCGTGTTTTGCGAAACGCCCAACTGGTCGGCCAGCTCGCATTGCTTCAAACCGGCGAACGCGCGGCGGGCCCTCATGTTCGCGGCCATCCTCTCGTAATTCATCGTTTACACCTCCTAACAAATTTCCCGCGGTTTATCGTGTCCACGTCCTAATTTATAGGTTAGGCGCATAAAGTCAATACTATTTTTTGTGCGTTTCCCTTAAACGTTGTAAAATTCCCGTGTCTAGTGTTAGGAGGTAGTTATGCCCGCCGCCTATAAAACCGCCCTGCAGAAACTTCGCCGCGAGGCCGGCTACAAATCGGCCGCCGCCTATGCGGATCACATGGGCTACCCGCGCACGTCGTATACCGAATACGAACAGGGGCGCGCGGCGCTGCCGCTTGAACGCGCCTGGGCCATCGCCGACGACCTCGGGGTGACGCTCGACGCGCTGGTAGGCCGCACGCCGCCCGCCGCCGATACGCCCGCGCGCCAGCGCGAGCTCGCGCGCCTGGTCGCCTTGGCGCTTCTCGATATAGCGGGGGATGGTGCGAACGATGGCCGTTAGGAAAACGCCCCACGGGTGGCGCGCGGAGGTTGATTTCGGCCGCGGCTACGACGGCAAACGCGACCGCCGCTCCAAACATTGCAAAACTAAAAAAGCGGCGTTGGCCGCGGAGCGTGCGTTGCTGCTCGAACGTGACGCCGCCGCGGGCACGCTGGGCCGCGTCAAATTCGCTGAATTCCTCGACGCCGTGTATTGGCCGCAAAAAACCAAATTACGCGGGTCAACCGTCCGCGGGTACAAACGCGATATAGATAACCGATTAATGCCCGCGTTCGGGTCGCTATGGCTCCACGAGATAAACCGCCTCAACATTCAAAAAATGCTGTTGGCGTGCCCCACGGAGAAGGCCGCCAAAAACGCCCGCGCCACGCTGTCGGCCATCCTGCGCGTGGCCGTGGAGATGGGGCTTATGCAAACTAACCCCGCGGCGTTTTCCTATGAATACCCCGCGCCGTCGGCGCCCGACCCCGCCCGCCTGGGCGTGACTTTGCCGACGTTCGCGGATCACGCGCCCGTGCTGCTCTATCTGGCCGCCAAATACGCGGGCGCCCCCGAGGAGCGTATGGCCGTCCTGGGGCTGTGCTTCGGGCTTCGGAAGGGTGAAATACTCGGCCTGGACTGGGCGGCCGTGGATATGTCCGCGCGCCTGATTAACGTCTCTCAAACCTACACGAGCGGCGCGGGCGGCCCGCAACTCACGCCGCCGAAAACGCCGCGGAGCGTGCGGTCGGTGCCGATACCCGAATACGCCTTTAGACGCTTGCGCGCGTGGGGCCCGTCCGTCGGCCCCGTGGTGGTCGGCCCGCGGGGCGGGCGCATGTCGCCGGCGACGGCGAAAAAACGCATGGCGGCGGCCATGTCGGGCACGTTCGCCGACGGGCGCCCGCTGCCCCGTCTTACGCTCCACTCGTGCCGCCATTCGTTCGCGACGGCGTGCATAAACGCGGGCGTGGAGGTCTCGACGGTCTCGGCGTGGCTGGGCCATCGTGACGTTAGCACGACGTATAACAGATACGTGCGCCACGGCGTGGAGGATCTGCGCGCCAACGTCTCGGCCATCGACGCCGCGTATGGCCTCGGGGTCGGTTAGCGGATGGCGCAAAATGGCGCAATTAGTCGGCGTTTCCCCTGGTCAGGCGCGCGTTCGCGGGGCTTCGAATCCCCAGCTCTCCGCCACGTATTCCCGCGCCCCGTCTGACGTTTCCGCAGGTCAGGCGGGGTTTTTCTTTCCGCGCCCGTCTCGTAACGTCTCGCAACGTCGCGTATTTTTGGCGCAATTTCACGCACGCGGTAAACTGCATGGCGCAATTTGGCGCAATAAAAATTTATTCCCGTTTGGGAAAATTTTCCCATTTCCCTATTGCTTTACTATTCCTTTTGGGGTATAAATTAACCAACGGATAAACAAACGAGGAAAGGATTGAAAATGACGAACACGAACTACACCCCCGAGGTTATCAGCTCCATGCACGCCGCCGCGGATCGCGAAACCCTCGCAATTTACAACGAATTGAAACAAATTCGCGATTGCGCCGCCGCCGCCATCGAGGCGCTGTACGCCGCCAACGGCGGGAAGGCCGCCCCGCCGGCCGATGCAATGGACGCGGCCGACGCCAGAATTTTCATCATTGGCCGCCATTGGCGGGAGGCCGAGCGGCATTTGGCGAACTATCGCGAATACGTGGCGAACATAGGCCCCGAAACCGTGAACGATTAACCGACGCCGAAACGCTGGGAGGAAACGATGGCAAACGCAAACTATAACGAGCTGGGCGGCGAACTCGCGGCCGCGCGGAAACGCCTGGACGCCGTACGCGCCGAGAAGGAGGCCACGATGGCCCGCGGTCTCGGGATTAAGGACAATTGGCGCCGCTATCGCGAATTGTCCGCCGAGGAGCGTGCGCTGTGCGAAAAATGCCACGCGCTCGCGGCCTCCCGCGACCAACTGCTCGACTCCCCCGCGTGGGGATAGCGAAACCGACGGGGCGGCGGCGCCGCCCTTCATGCCGTTGTTAGGAGGTGATGTTATGGCCGATTACTGGGCCGACGTTATCGGCACGGCCGAGGCCGCCGATTTGCTCGGGGTCACGCCGCGCCGCGTGAAGGCGCTTTGCGCGGCGGGGCTGCTCGATTGTAAACGGATCGGCGCCACGTGGGCCGTTAGCCGTGCCAGCGTGGCCGCGCGCGCGGCGGCGGGCTCCAAACCTGGGCGCCCGCGCAAAACGGAAAACGGATAGCGAACGAAAACGCCCCCCAACTCGGGGGCGTTTCTCTAGCTGCTATAAACGACGATGTAGCGGTACTCTTGGCCCGCTAAAAGGCCGTACGATGTAGACGCGGTGTAATAGCTCAGGGTCGTTTTCCCCTTGAACCTGCAACACGTGGCGCCCGCGCCCGTGGCGTTCGACGATGTTAGAACATTCGTAGTCATGGCCGAGGAGCGGCTGTACGTCGTGGCCGTGCTCGCGTTGTTCTTGAAAACCCATGTGGTAACACCCTGATTTTGTGACCCGCTGGTCGTGTACGTTGGCGTGGTGCTTTGAACTGACTTTGAAAACGTCCATTGTCCTACTGCGTAACGTTGCGTAGAGTTATACCACGTCGTGCCGCTCTCATACGCGCCGCCGGCGATAAACACCATGGCGGCGATGGGATAGCCCGTCCCCGTGTACGGCAGCGCCACGGTATGGGCGGCGCCCGTCCCCTCGTCGGCGGTGAACGTCCCCGTGATAAAGTTCGACGCCCCGCCCCCGCTCGCGGTGCCTTGCGTGCGGACGCCCGCGGCGGTGTAGAAATACTTACCCGCCGCAACGTCGGCCGCGGCGGCCGTCGTGTCGGTTACGTCCGTGAACGATGCCGACCCGCCGCCCGTCTTTGGCAATACCACGGCGGGCACGTCGGGGAAGTCGGCGCCCATTAAATGGATATTCTGGCCCATTTGCGCCCCGCCTTAGCTGATACTCAGAACTTTGGTTGTGGCGTCCTGGCTGATGGTCGGCACGGTCAAACCGCCCGCCACGCCGAGAATCGTCTTGCCGCTCAAAATTGAACCGCTCACACAATCGGCGATAGCGGCCGGCGCCAGCGTGACGCTCCCGCCCGTCGTGTATCCCGCGGGGATGGTCACGGCGCCCGCTTTCGTGGCGATGGTGCCGCCCGTGGCGCCGTTGCGCGGGATGTTCCCCGCAACGGCGCCGCCCGCGCCGTATGCCGTGGCGCCGTCAAGAATATCCGCGGCGGCCGCGGTGGCGTCGGTCGTGTCGTAGAACACGGCCGCCCCTGAACCGACGCGCGGGATCGTAATGGAGGGCACGTCCTCATAGCGAACATTATTAATGATTACGTCCTGGGCCATTTCTGAAACCTTTCTACGAAACCGTCAGAGTGTTTCCGTCCCATGTGATTAGCCCGTAATTGCTCGGGATCATGGGCACCACGGTGCCCACGTCCAACGCCCCCACGTCCAACGCCGCGGGGGCCGTCTCTAGCTCGACGCTCGGCGGCTGTTCTATGGTCAGGATTACCTCGACGTTATCCATCCAATACCCCGTTATAGATTACCGGCGCGATTTCGACGGGCGCCATTGCCGACGCCACGGCGTGGCCGTCCCTGATGGCGCGCACTTGCACGAAACCCGCCCCCGTCGGGCATGCCAACGTCTGGGCCTGGGTCAACTCGGCGGTGAGCACGGTGTCGGCGCCGTCGTAATGCGCGGCCACGCCCTCGGGGCCCACGGTCGCCCAGGGCTGGTCGCCCTTGCGTCCGATGGTAATATAAACGTCCATTCCCTCTAGGTTCGCGGCCCTCACGGTCGCGGTCAGCGTGGGCGTGGTGCCCCTTGTTATCGTCGCCATTATTCCCCCGTCCTAGAATTTGCCCGCGTTCAAACGTCTTTGCAGCGCGCGCGCCGTAGCCGGGCCAAAATGTCCATCGGCCGTAACGCCCAAATGCTTTTGGATTGCGCGGATGGTGTTGGGGCCTAATAGCCCGTCGGCGGTCACGCCCAGGCGTTTCTGCACGGCCCTTATCAGGGCGCTGCCGTGTTTGTCGGCGCTGTAGCGTATGGCGTTAATGGCGCTATGGTTGGCGCGGCTCGCGCGGCTCTGGCCGCCTATGATGCCGTCTTGCGTGGTGTTCATGACCTTTTGCCAGGCGCGCACGGTCGCGGGGCCGACCTTGCCGTCCACGGCCAGGGCGTCGGTTTTGCCGCCCTGGGGCGCTGTGGCGGGTTTTGCGGCCCCGTTTGCCTCGGCCCCGTATCTCGGGTGCCCGTAGCCCGCAATTTTGGGCGACACGCGCAGGTACTTGTGGGCTTTAACGGCGTTCCCGCTGTTACCCTCGACCGTCTCTATGCCCGCGGCGGTTACGGCGGTAACTATGCCCGTATGGTTGATGCCCTTGGAATTTTTAAAAAATACCTGGTCGCCGTATCTCGGCGTTTTGTCGAAACGCCCCGCGCGTTTGTATAGCTCGGCGCTGGCCACCGTGTAGTCGTCGAAATCGCCGCACAAAACGTATTTGGCCGTTGCGACGTCGCCGCCCGCGGCCTCCAAAACGCACGCGTCAAAAAACGCGTCGCACCACGCGGCGGGGTAGTCCATATTCGACGGCTGCAAATCGTGGAGGCGCTTGTTGTATTTCGTGTAATTGCCCGCGCCCGCGTTGGCCGTCTTGCTGTCCAAATCGCGGCCGCTGGCCTTTTCCTTATAGCCGATATACCCGCGCGCGATTTCCACGACGCGGGCGGCGGTCACGGCGCCCATTATTCGCCGTCCGTCCACTCGTCGCCGGCGGGGTCGTATCCCGCGCGGATCGCGTCGAGATACCGCTGGGCCTCCTGGGCGGCGTCTGTCATGTTGTTATTTTTCCACCACGCCCAACACGTGGCGGCCACGCCCGCAACGATGCACAACGAACAGTAAAGCAAATCGGCGTCCAATGCGACGCCCGCGGCCGTGGCGATATAGACGCACAACGGCACGGCGAGGCGAATAATTCCCATGATGCGCTCGGCGTTCAACGTGTCCCCCGTTCTCTAGTCGGTCACTATCCAGGGGTCGATCTCCCCTAACTCGGCCCATAGCCTTTTGGCGGTGCCGTTACCCCCGAGGGCCGTATATGCCTCGTAGGTCTCGGCCAGCTCGCGGTGGCGCTCCACGGTCATGTGGCGCCCCTCGACGACGAACGCCTGGTAGGCGTCCACAATCTCCTTGCGGCCCTGCGCTTGAGCCAGCTTGAAGGCCGCGCGCACCTGCTTGGCGAACTTGGTGTAGGTGGCCATGACGAAGCCGCCGAGCGCGCCGAGCGCGCCCGTCGCTATGAATATGAGGATTGATGCGGTAACTGTTTCCACGGTGCTATGCCCCTATCTCTCGGGGCTTATCATGCGCCGCGCGTCACTTACGGCAGCGCGCCGTTGCGCACGTACAGCAGGTCGACGGTCATCACGCCGCTGGCGGCGCTGCTGCCCACGTTGCAGACGCTGGCGCGCACCTCGGTGTCGCTGTACTTGTAGAGTCGCCAGACGTTCAGCCAGTTCTGGCGCGTGCCCGTGTTGATGTTGTGGCCGATGACGCCCGCGAAGGTGTAGCCGGACTTGCTGGGCACGGTCGCCGTGGCGCTCGTGTTGCTGCCCGCGCTGGTGCTCGCTATGGTGATTTCCGCCTGGTCGGTCGCCAGCAGCGGCAGCGGCTGCAGCGCGTTGCCGTAGGCCAGGCCCTCGGCGCTCGCGTCGTAGTACACGGCGGGCGCGTTGGGCTTGTAGTTCCAGCTGCCGCCCTCGCCGCCCGCCGAGCGGGTCGATCCCGTGGCGTTGGCGGTCACGTAGCGCGTCGTGTAACCCTCCAACGGGTCAATGCGCACGATCTTCTTTCCGATGACGACCTCGGCGGCGGTGCCCGTCTCGGGGTCGCTGACCGTCACGTGGTCGCCCACGTCGAACTCCAGCGTCTCGCCCGTGACCTCCACGGTGGTGGTGTCGGCACCCTGGGCGTTCGCCAGCCATTCCTCGGCGGCTTCCTCGGCGTCCGCCTGCTCGGCGGTGTTCAGGTCGTAGAAGTAGGCGCGCTCCTGGCTGCCCGTGAACGTCTGCGTGGTCGAGATGTTGCCCGCCGCGTCTGCGTAGCGGTGCACGATCACGCGGTCTTTCAGCTCGCCGATGCCGCCCACTATCACGTGGTTGTACGGCCTGCGGGATGCCAGCGTGATGGTGGCCTCCTCGTTGCTTATCTCGGGCAGCGTGGGGCGCGCGGTCATGCTCAATATCACGCGCTTGGTGCTGTGGTCGTAGGCGTGGTGCAGGATGCCGCCGCAGCTGTCGGCCATTTTCCGCAGCCCCGTGTAGGCGTCGCAGTAGCGCGGGAAGGTGAACGACACGGACAGCCCGCTGGCTGCCGCGCTTGCGCTGAAGATGTCGCCAGCGCCAAGATGCGCGATTACCTGCCCCAGCACGGCGTTGGCCTCGCCGCTCACGGTGTAGTAGTCCTGCCCGCTCGACGGTTGCACGACCAGGTTGGCCAGGATGCCCGTGAAGGTGCGGCCCTTGTAGGTCATGATGCGGTCGGAGCCCGTGTCCAGGCTCACGCTGATGTCGTCGATGATGCCGCCCAGGTCGGTGCCGTCTACGTACACCAGGCCGCCCTTGGCGGTCGTGAACTCGTCGGCGTAGGACGTGAGCGTGAAGGTGTTCTCGTCGTCGCCGTGGGCATGGTCGAACGACACGGGCGCGAACTCGCCCAGGTCGGTGCGGGTCGCGTCGGTGACGGTGACGTAGCGCGGTTCCATCATCATTGGCCGCTACCCCACTTAGTCCCCAGGCTGTTCTCGTATGCCGTCACCCGGACGGTCGGCGAACCGCTGGCCGCGCCCACGCTGTACGTGTAGGTGCCGCTCGTCGGCAGCTGCTCGAAGATGTAGCGCCCGCTGCCCCTGGCGCCGCTGTCGCGGTACTGGTAGACGTTCTCGTAATAGTCGCCGAACGGGTTGATCTCGGCTGCGTGGCTGCGGGTGTTGATGACAGCCGTCCTGTTTGCGTCGATGGTCAGCCCGCTGAACGCGTAGGTGTTGGAGAAGCCGCCTGGGCCGCCCACGGTCACGTAGGGGTCGGTGACGGCGCCGCCCGACGCCGTTATTGCGATGCGCAGGTCTGCGGGCAGGTAGCAGTCGATTCTCGTGCCCGCGGCAGCCAGCGTCTTCTCCCTGTACCATGGGCGCGGAAGCGGCTGGAAGGTGTACTCGATGCGGGCGCTGCCCTGCTTGCCCTGGTATGCGTCCACGCTGCGGCCCACCAGGTAGCCGTCTATCCTGGTATCCCTCACGCCGTCCGCATACAGGGTCAGCGTGAAGGGCTTGCCGGTCGTGATGCGTGATGCGGCCATGTTCGACACGGCGGCATCCGCGGCCAGGCCGCCGAGCGCGGCCAGGCCGTCGATGTACTGCACCGTGAAGGTGAAGGTGTCGGACGATGCGGAAGTCGCCGCCAGGCGCGACTGGCCGAGCTGGTAGCTCACCCTGTAGTCGAGCACTCCCGTTACGTCCACGAGGTAGCCGTAGATATACTCGGGCGCCAGGGGCACGTCACCCCAGCCGACGACCTCGGACAGCGTGCCCTCGTTGTCGGTCGTGTAGCCGAGCGTGATTCCGTACTTGCTACTCATAGGCCGCGGCCCTCCTAACTCGTCGTGCGAACTCGCGCTCGGGTTCTACTACCACGGGCGCGTTGGCTGCGATTGTGCGCCCGAGGTTCCTGTCCAGCTGGTCTACTCGCGCCGTCAACGCGTCAACGGCCATAATCAGCGCCGACGCGTCCGCGGTGGATCCCGTGGCCGCCTGCAGCCTGGGCGCGGCCGCCCTCGCGTTGGTCGCGTCGGCGGCGTCCTGGGCCATCGTCTGGGCGGCGCGCACGGCGGCGCCCGCCTGGTCGCGGATGCCCAACGCGAAACCCTCGGAGAAATATTCGCCCGTTTGCATCATTACACGGGAAGGTGATTTTACTTCGAGGGTGTCGTTCGCCTTTTTGTTGGCTTGCTCGGCCACGTACTGGGCGGCGCTTCTGACGTATCCGACGGCGCCGCGGATGCCGTTGGCCAGGCCCTTGCTGAAGTTGGCGCCCGTGCTGTACGCGCTGACGCCCGCGGCGGCGTCTCGCGCGTTTTTCATCAATGAAACCGCGCGGCCGTTCGCGGCGGTGGTGTCGATGCCCGACCGCGCGCTGCTCGACAATTTCGCGCCCGCGCCGCTGGCCTTGGATGCCCCATTGAATAGCGCGTTAACGGCGTTGTTCATGGTTGTGGTGGCGGCGGCGGGGAGGCCGCTGTTGGCGACGGCGGCCGTGCTGTTCGCCATTGACGTTTTCGTTTGGGTCTCGGCGCCCTTGACGTCGATACCGTACGCCCGCAGGTCGCCCTCGATGCTGGCCATGGTGCCGTCGTAGTTGGCGGCAAGCGTCGCTAGCTGTTGGCTGGTCAACGTCTTGAACTGCTCGCCCGTCACGCCCGCGGCTTTCAAGTCCTTGTAGAACTGTTTCGTGCTCTTGCCGTTGTCGCTCATGGCGTCGGCGAACCCGCCCGCCTCGCTGATGGCGGCGGCCAGGCTGTCGCCCACGGCCTCGCTGCCCATGGCCAGGACTTCCTGTTGCTCGGCGAACGCGTCGGCCGTTTTCGTGGCGCTGTCGTATGCCTTTTGCAAACGGTCGACCTCGGCCTGGGCCTGGTCTACGGCGCTTGCATAGCCGAGCATTTCCTCGGGGCTCATGTCGCCCGCGGCGGCGGCCTTGTTGTAATTCTCTTGCGCCGCGGTCAGGTTCGCCTGGGCCTGGGTCAGCTCGGCCATGGCGTCGGCCTGGGCCTTGTAGGCGTCCTTTGCCGCGCTGGCCAACGCCTCGGCGCGGATCTCGCGCTGTTTCGCCGCGACCAGCTTGTTGATGGCGTCCACGTTATCCAATACGGCGCCCGTCTCGTCGGCTATGGCGCCGTTCGCGGCGTCCACGACGCTATACGTGGTGCCGGCGGCGGCGTTCAAACCGTCCACGGCCATAACGAGGCGCGCCTGCTCTTCGGTGCTCAAATTCGATTTGTTGGCCAGCTCTCCGATGGTGTCGGCGTACGCGCCCAACTCGGCGGCGCTTCTGTTGGCCTCGGTGAAGGTGTCGGTGATGCCCCTTGCGAGGTCGGCCTGGGCGGCTATTACGGCGTTCGCGCGTTCGTGCATTTCGCCGTATCCGATGGCGGTATTGTGCGCGCCCTCGGCGGCGAGCCTAAACGTCGTAGCGGCGCGGCGCTGGGCATTCTCTAGCCCGACCGTGGCCTGGTATAGCTGCTTCTGCTCTTCGATCCATTCGCCGAACTTCTGGATGGCGAAAACGACGCCCGCGGCTACCATGGCCACGATGGCGCCTTTTGCCAACGTCTGGGCCGCGGCGAGCGCCTTGGCGCCCAACGCCTGGGCTTTCATGGCTACCGTGGCGCGTGCCATCTGGGCGGTGCTCATTGCCTGGGCGGCGGCCTCCCCCTCCGTGGCCACGACGTGGGCGTACGTCGCCGCGGTGGCCTTGGCCATCCACGCCGTTATGATGCCCAACGCCTTGTAGCCCTTGGAAACCGCAAGGGCGAACTTGCTAAACAACATGGCGGCGGGCGCCAACGCGGCGGTGAACGCCACGGCGCCGGCTATCATGTTCTTTGTCGCGCCGTCCAGGTTGCTGAACCATTCGTATAAGTCATGCGCGGCCTGTTGCACGCGCTCGGCGGCGGGGGCCAACGCGGCGAGGAAAACCTCGCCCAACTCTATCCCCGTGTTTTTCAGGGAGTTGATGGCCTTACCCGCTTGCGTGGCGGGGGTCTCCAAATCTTTCAACGCCTTATCGACGGTGCCCGCGCTGTTCTCCATCATGGCCAATTGCTTATTGAAGTCCTCGGCGCCCGCGTTGGCCAACGCCAACGCGCCGCGGCCCGCGACCGCGCTGCTCCATAGATTGGCGAACGCCACGGAGTCGCCGTCGGCGGCCTCCATCAGAATTTGCATCACGTCGCCCAACGACGCGCCGCCGTCCATCAGCTCTTTGAACGATTGGCCCGTTTTTTCCCTTAGCGTCTTATCGACGGTCGAACCGCTTTTGTTCAACTCTGTGAGCATACGGTTTAGGTACGTGGTGCTATTCGCCGTGTTGATGCCTTGGCGTGTCATTTCGACGTAACCCGTCAAAAGCTGGTCGATGTTCACGCCGTACGCGGCGGCGGTCGGGATTACCTGGCCCAACGATTGGCCCAACTGGTCGACCGTCGTCTTGCCCTGGTTCTGGGCCTGTACCAATTTATCGGACAGGCTCGCGGCGTCGTCGGCGCTCAAGCCGTACGCGTTTATGGCCGTGGTCAATACGTCCACGCTCGTACTTGTCTCTGTGAAGCCGGCCTTGCTCAGGTTCACGGCCTGTCGTACGAACTCGACACTTTTAGCCGTGTCCACGCTGGCCGAGAGGGCCTGGTAGGTCGCTTCTTGGATCTCGCCCACGCTTCGGCCCGTATCGTTCGAAACGTCTAGCAACGCGCGGCCCATTTCCTGGGCCGACATTGCCGATTTGTCCATAATGGTCGAAACTTTGGCGAGGCCCTGCTCGTAGTCGGCGGCCATCTTGATGGACGCCGCGCCGACGGCCGCGGCGGCCGCCGATAGCGGCGCCAGGCTGCGCGATAGCGCGGCGGCCTTTTTGCTGTAGCCCGCCCACTTGGCGGCGGCCTGGTCGAAGGCGATTGATTGGCGCGCCAACGCGGCCGTGGTGGCGTCCAACGTGGCGGCGGTTTTCGCGCCGTCGGCCGCTATCGTGCCGTACTTCTTAGCGAAACGCTGCATGGCGCGCTCGGCCTGGGCCGTGCCTTTATCGTCGTATGTGCTGAGGATGCTTAGTTTTACGGTGCCTTTAGCCAACGCCGCCGACCTCCTTTTGAATATCCGCGGCGGCCTGCTCTACGGCCTCGGCGAAATCGGCCGCGAGGGCGTCCCGCTGCTCGTCGTACTCGGCCCATAGCACGCGCCCGCCGCCTGGGCGGGGGTAATACTGGTCTATGCCCTTTATGAGATTGCGCCCGCTCGTGCTGTGCGGGCGGCGTGCAAACTCGATCATGCGTTTAGCTCGGCCCGATACTGTCCCGCCGCCGTCGTGCACCTGATACCAAAAATCGCCGCGTTTCTGCATGTAATAGCGCGGATTATAGTAAACGCCCGTAGAATCACGCCAGAGCCCGCTCGGGTGCTGCGAAACGCGCGCGGTAGCGCCCTTTTTAATGCCCTGGGCGTATTCGCGCATTTTGGGCATGGTGCGCCGCGCGAGGGCGGGTTGCACGGTGTCGTAACCGAAACGCGAAAAGTCGAAGGGGCTCGTTATCTCCATAGAAAAATTAACGCCGCCGCCAAAACGTCGGTGGCGGATCTGTTCCCCGTTATGCGTTGTTATGACTGTGCTAGGCATGGCCTAATTATCGGCCGCGCGTCACGCGTCGCGGTTTCCGCGCGCGGCGCGCACCCCCTTGTTTATTGCGTCCTGGGGGTCGGCCTCGGCCTCGCGGGCGGGTTCGAAAACGAACGCATACCAGATAGCGTCGAACGCCGCGGGGTCTGTCAAACCTAGTCGCAACGACGCGGCGGGGTCTGTCCCCGCCGCGCGTGCGAGTATGGCCGCTATTCGCCCTCGGGCGTTTCCTGGGCGCCGCCCTGGGCGTCCGCTAAAGGGTCGGCGCCGTCGTCGTCTCCCTGCTCGGGTTCGAACTGCTCCACGACGTCGTATTCCCAACGGTTCAACACGTCGAAAACGGTTTCACGCGTCAACGGTAGCGGGAAAGATACAAGGCCCTCATGGCGCATGGTCGCGCATGCCAACGCATGGGTGAACTGGATCATATACCAACTCGGCGTATGGTCGGGATGCGTAAACATCAAACCGTCTGTGTATTCGTCGGCCAACATATAGCCCGCGGGCGTGCTTACCGCCTCCACGCGGCGCCCCGTCTGGGCGCCCGTGAAAACAAAGCGGGTTTCTAGCGGGCCCAACTTGTAATTGGTCTCGGCCATCTAAAACCTCCTACGGTATCCGCGGCGCTATGCCAGATAGGCGGCAACGCCGTTGGTCACGATGAACGTTGCGGCGGTGCCGTCGACCGCCAGGGCGTCGTCGGTGGACAGCGACAGCTCGAAGGGGCCGCCGTCGGTGCTGACTGCGGGCACCTCGCACTCCCACGGGATGGCGGGCACCTTGATGACCAGGGATTGGTCGGCGTCGGTGTTGTGCGGGAAGGTGATCTGCAGCGAGCCCGTGACCACAGCCGTGGCGATGTCGGTTCCGGCTGCGGCGCCCGTGATGACCTCGCGGTACAGGGCGGTGCTGTCGGTGGTGCCGCTGATGGTCACGCTGATGCTCTGCGTCTGCTCCACCTGGTCGAGGGGCACTGCCGAGCCGAGCGCGCGGGTGGCCTCGACGTTGTTTGCGATGCCGATCTCGAGCGATTCCAGGTTGACGCCCGCGGGGACTGCGCCCGGCGTGTCGGTGGACAGCGAGAACAGCACCTCGGCGTTTGCCAGGCTGTAGTAGCCGTTGTCGATGTCGAAGGTCGGGCCGTTCCATGAGGTGGCTGCCAGCCACTTGGCGTCGCAGCCTGCCAGGGTGGCCTCGATGGAGATGGGCGCCACGCCCTCGGCGTTGATGGTGAGCTCGTCGACCTTGGCGTCGGTCATGCGGCGCAGGGCGGCGTTGCGTGCGCCCTTCTGCTCGGTGGCGGTGATGTACGGCAGCGTTTCGCCCGCGGTGATGGTATGCACGTAGGGGCCGCTGCCCGTGACGGCATCTGCGCCCATGGCTGCCGCCAGCAGCAGGCCCGTCATGTCGGGAAAGGCCAGCGTGGTGGTCTCCATGCTGACCTCCACCTCGTCGGTGTAGGTGTCCACGGCGGTGCTCTTGCCGCCGATGGTCAGGTTCAGGGTCTCCAGCGACTTCTCGGAGTTGATGCCGTCGCTGTCGTCGCTTGCGTAGAAGCTGACGGTCGGGGCGGTTGCAGCCGTGCCCCTGGCCGTCTGGATTGCATAGCCGAATTGGCCGTAATTTTTATTCATAGGGTGCTCCTATAGTTCTAGGCCGTGGGCACGGCCTCCAGTAGTTCGGTGATGGTGCTGTCGGGGCTTATCCACTTGCGCACCTCCAGGTCGAGCAGGTAGCCGCAATGCCTGCGCCCGTCGTCGTCGGCCCATGCGTCCGTCTCGCGCACCTGCGGCACCATGATCTCGGATGCCAGGCCGTGCAGCGTCACGTCACCCATGACCATCTGCAGCACCATGCTGTGGTAGGCGTTGGCCGCCTCTGCCGCTGTCGCGGCGTCCGGCCCCGTGCCGATGCAGGTCACCCACACATGGAAGCTGACCTGCAGCATGCTGCCTGACAGGTTCTGCTCGATGCCGAAGTCGCGCGCCGTGCTCCACGTGAACACGTGCAGCGGTTCGGGCTGCGAGCCGATCATCTCCAGGGATACGGTCGGCGCGGGCACGTCGGGGTAGTAGCGGGCGAACACGTCGGGCGCAAGGATGGCCTGCAGGTCTGCGTCGACCTGGGCGATGATGCGCTGGGCGACGTCCAGGCTGCCCTCCATCTGGTAAGGCATTACCCGATCACCACCCTGCGGCTGCGGTGCTGCTCGATGGCGGCGTCCACGACGGGCAGGCCCGTCCAGCTGCCGTCCGTGCCGGTCGCCAGGTCGTAGCTGATGTAAACGCCGTCCATGCTGGTGCCGCGCGCGTTCTCGGCCTGTGCCTTGGGGCGCAGATACCATGCCGCCAGCCTCGTGGCTGCGTCGACGATCTGCGCGTCCAGGTCGGTGCCGTATGTCACGGCCACGTCGGCGGGCGCGGTGACGCCCACGAGCTGGCAGCCGTTGACGACCTCGGCGCCGTCCAGGTCGGTGGACTGCACGTCCACCATGGGCAGCTCCACCAGGCGGCGGGGCTGCACCTTCACGGTGCGCACGCGGGTACAGAAGCTGCGCCCGCAGCTGCGGTCGATGGTCTCCTCGGCCTGCTGGATGGCTGCGGCCACCTGCGCGTCGGGGTAGCGGGCGGTGTCGCCAAAGCGGTCGTTGTTCGCCTGCCCGTAGGCTTCCAGGCGGTCGCGGTCGGTGTAGCGCGCGCTCACGCGCTCCATGATGAAGTTGCGCCCGTAGTAGTCGCCGGTATCCATGTGCAGGTCGTAGCTGCCAAGGTCGGGCATGAGCAGCGCCACCGCCTCGGCGGGAAGGGATGCAATCCCATTCACCACCGCGACGGTCACGCTCGTGTCGCCGACGCTGAACACCACGGCCAGCGCGCCGTCGATGTTGACGGGAACTTTCAGCGGTATGTCCTCAACCGCGAAGCGGTTGATGCGGTCGGTCGCCACGTACATGCTCTCACTCCTCGGTCTCTGCCTGCTTCTTGGGTGCGCGTTTGCGCGGCGCGCGCTTCTTGGCTGCGGGCTTCTCGGGCTCCTGGTATACGCCGCGGCGCTTGGCCTCCTCGATGCTCATCAGCTCGCCCTCGAATGCCACCAGCCTGCCGTCGCGCTCCACGCGCTCGGGTACTCGGTACAGTGCCATGGTCTGCCCCTCTCGCTAGTCGCCTACAGGCCCAGGTCTGCGCAGTAGCAGAATGCCTGCGGCTGGTCGACGCGCAGGAGCGCGGTGGTCTCGCCCAGCAGGGTGTAGGCGTTCTGGATGAACTGCTTGTCGGTGGTGCCGACGGTCAGCTCGATCTCGTCGGCGGTCTTCCAGACTGCGCCGCCGTTGTAGTAGACGATGGCCTGGTACTTGTTGGTGGTCTCGTCGACGAGGTTTGCATCCTCGACGATGGTGAGGCCGGCGATGGTGCCGCCCGCGCGCAGGTTCGGGAAGAGGTAGTTGTTGTTGTCCTTCAGCAGGGACAGCTCGGTGATTGCCATGGGATGGAGGGCGACGCAGTTAGGTGCGAAGCCGTACATGTTGACGGCGCCCGCCATCTTCACGATGGTGTCGTACAGGTTGTCGCCCTGGGCGGCGGTGTAGGTGAGGATGCCTGCGGTGTTGACGATGCCAACGATGCCGTTGGTGTTGCTGCCCTTGATGGCGAGCTCGTCGGCCTTGGCGCGCAGGCCCGTGCGGATCATGTCGGCGGTGCGCTCCTCCAGGGTGCCGTAACGCTTGGCCATCAGCTTGTGGATGGGAACCCAGTGGGCGATGGTGGAGAGATGGGCGGTAACCTCTACCCATGCAAGCGAGGACTCGGGCTTGTTGCCGGTCGTCCACTCTGCAGCCTGGTTATCGGCGGCGTTGACGGTGAAGTACTTCTCGTCGCCCTCTGCGCGGCCCTTGGGCAGCGAGCCCAGGAAGCCCATGGGGAAGAACGGGGCGCGGGGAAGGTCGGTGTCGGTGAAGACGGGGTTGTCGGTAACCCATGCGGCGTCCATGATGGCCTTGCCGTGCATGCCCGGCTCGATGCCGCGGAAGTCGGCCTCGGTGCCGAATGCCTGGGCGAAGATGGACTTGGGTGCCTCGTCGGCGACGGGTTCGGCCTTGAGGGCTGCGTTCTCGGCCTCCATAGCCTTGACTGCGGATGCCATGTCCTCGCGCAGCTGGGACAGCTTGCCCTCGGCCTTGTAGGCTTCGGTCATGTTCTCGGCGGCCACGAAGTCGGCCACCTGCTTCTCGGCCTCGTCGATGCGGGCCTGGATGTCCATGATGTTCATAGTCACTCCTTGTTTGTTAGATTTCGTACACGTGCCCGCCGAGTACCGCGAAGCCGCGCTCCTGCGCGTCGTCGCCGCCGTCCTCCTGGATGGCGTCGTCGCAGCCCTCCTCGGGCTCCTGCTCCATTACGCCCTCGGTGTCACCTTCGGGCGGTGTAGCCTGTTCTGATTGCTCGGCCAGCGCGGCCACGGCTGCCGCGGGCACGCCGTCCATGAGCTGCTCGGCGTAGGATGCGCGCGCCACCTTGGGCAGCGCCTCGCTGATCTCGTCGACCAGGCCCCAGCCCCTGGCGCCCTCGGCGTCCAGCCAGGTCTCGGCCTCCATCAGCTCTGCGTAAACCTCGGCGGGCTGGTCGCCCTTCTTGGCATAGATTGCGGCTATGGTCTTGTCGATGTTGTCGAGCAGTTCCATCTCGCGCGCCAGCTCGTGCTTGTTGCCCCACACCATGCCGCTGGCCTCGTGGATCATCAGCCAGGCCACGTCTGACATGACCGTGCGGTCTGCCGCTGCGATGATGTAGGAAGCGGCGGAAGCTGCCAGCCCGTCCACGTATGCGGTGACGGGCGCCTTGTAGTCTCTAAGGGCGGTGAAGATGGCGAACGCGTCGAACACGCTGCCGCCCTCGCTGTTCACGTGCAGGTCGATGGGCCTGCCGTCGGCCTCGCGGATCGCGTCGAGCACGTCCTGCGCGCCCACGGCGTCGTCGTCGAACCATGACTTGCCGATGGGGCCGTAGATGTCGATGGTCACGGCCTCGGCCTTGTTTGTGATTGAGAACCAGTTACGCATTGTTCGCTCCCGTCTCGATTGCGGTGTCTATCTCGGGTTGCAGGTCGATGAACTCGCCGGCAAGCGCGGCGGCCTCGTAGATGGGCGCGCATACGGTGGCGGCGAAGTCTCGGGTCTTGGCGGTGTCGCCGTCAGCCTGGGCGCGCTTCTCGATGCGCGCCATGGCGTCGGCGATGAACGGGCGCAGGCGCGCGCCCACCTCCTTGGGGTCGATGCCCGACACGCCGTCCGACTGGCCGCTGGTGCCCTCGGTCGCGGGCGCGGGCATATAGGGCACGCCGTCCTCGTCCAGCAGGTAGTAGGCCGTGGGCTGCATCAGCTTGTCCTGGCCCGGCAGCCAGGGGATGTCCTCCTGCATGCAGCAGTAGGCGCGGGTGAAGATGCCCGCATATACGCCGATGCGGTAGCCCTCCATGCGCGTGGTGAAGTCGCCGCGCAGCAGTCCGTTGGTGTCGAACTTGACGCGGTAGCCCACGTCCTTGCCGCCGATGCTCGGGCTGCCGTCCAGCGCGGGCTGGAACGCCGCCTCGATGGCGGTTATCTCGGGCAGCACGCAGTTCTTCACGAAGTCGATGTCGGCGCCCGTCGCGGCGGTCGCGCTCGCGCCCGCGTCGGCCTGCACGTGGTGCATGGGCACGTGGGTGGCGCGGCATATCTTCTCCAGGACGAAGCGTTCCTGGCTCACCAGGTCCATGTCGCCGACGGTCAGCGCCACCTGGTGGTACTTCAGGCCGCGGTCGAACACGCGGATGCCGCCGGGGCCGTCCTCGGCGTTCTGGGAATGCAGGGAGGCGCGCAGCGCGTCCACGTCCTCGGGGTCGAGCTTGCCCGGATGCTCCAGCCAGCCCTGGAAGGCCTGGCCGTCGCGCACCAGCGACTGGTAGAAGCGGCCCAGGTCGACGCTAAGGCCGATATCCTCGGCGGCGGTCTCGGCGATGGAGATGCCGCGCACGCCGTTCTTGGTGGTGTCTGTCTTGATGACGATCACGCCGTCCTCGCGGCAGCGCCAGGCGGGGTTCAGCTTGTCCTCGTCGGCGTGGTACAACACGATGCCCGCGTCCTTGTCGTAGTCGACGTCAACGTGCGCCAGCACGGGCCACAGCGCCACGGGGCGGTACATGGCGTCGCGCTGCACCCTGATGTATGCGGTGCCCATGGTGTCGCGGCGCAGCACCGCCCAGGCCATGAGGTCTCCCCATGTCATCAGCGGGTTGGGGCGCAGCAATAGGCGCGAGAAGGGGTGGTCGTCGACGGGCACGCGGCCCGTCTCGGTGCGTTTGACGACGTGCACGGGCAGCGAGCGGATGGCGCGGGCCTTGACGGTCTCGCAGGCCATGAAGTCGCTGGACGCCCACGCGCCGAAGCGGTCGATGGAATAGCGCACCGAATGGCGCGCGGATAGGTCGAGGTACGGCAGCTCGCCGTCGGTCATGGGCGTGAGGGTGTCCTTGGGCTGCTCCTTGGGCGGCAGCATCCAGAACTCGCGCCACTTGTCCGAAAAGGCCATATAGCGGCCTCCTTCCAGCTAGTTTTGCTATCTGCTGGAAGTTTCGGGCAGGTGTCACAGCACCCACAGCCCGCCCGTCTCGGCGAAGGACTGCACGGGCGGCCCCATGGTGGCGGTGGCGTACTTGGCTATTGCCGCGGCGATGGCGGCGTCGATTCGCTCGGTGCCCTGGCCATGCCTTAGGCTGGTGAACCTCCAGCCGTAGGGCTCGCGGTACATGGTGCGGCAGTTGGCCAGATGCTCGGCCAGCTTCGGGCAGCCGTCGAGCAGCGCGTCCTTGGCTCGGACTGACCGCGCCAGCATGTCGGACGCGGGGCACATGATCTTGTTGCTCTGCGGCACCTCGAAGATGTCCACGCCGTAGCGGTCTTGGAGATGTTGGGCCATCAATAGCAGGCGGGCGGGGTCGATACCCACGCAGCAGCGGTACTGCTGCGCGATGCCCGCTATCAGCTGCTCGATCTGGTCGAGGTCGTAGTAGCCAGATTCGCCGGGCTCGTCGAACACCCACTCGTGGAATGCGTCGCGCCCCTCTGGCGTGAGCTGGTGCGCCACGATGGCGAAGCTGTCGCCGCTGGTCGCGCCGTCCACGCCGAGCACGAAGGGCTCGCCGAAGTCGAACTCCTGCGGCGCTTTCATGCAGGCGTCCACCTGCGCGTGCGTGAAGGTGTGCTCGGCGCTCTCCCGCACGGGGAAGCGGTTGAGCACGTAACGCTCGAACGCGGGCTTGGACAGCGCATGGTACTGCTGCTCGATACTATCGACCGTCACCCAGGACGGCAGGGCGATGCGCTCCCACACCTTGCGGTCGTCCACGGCGTCCTCGTCGTCCGCGCCGTGCCACCACACGTAGCAGTCGGGGTCGTCGGTCACCCGCTGCAGCCACTCCCACAGGAAGCCAGACCTATGGAGGCCAGCCGTGGTGATGCAGACCATGAGCGCGTTTGGCACGTCTCGCATGCCCGACACCAGCGCGTCGTACATGTCGCGGTCGCGCCACACGTGGAGCTCGTCGGCTATCACGAAGTTGAAGTGCCAGGACTGCACGGCGGCCTCGGAATACGGGAACACCTGCACGGTGGCGCCCGTCTCGCGGTTGTGTATCTCGTTCTTGAACGGCTCCCACAGCGCCCGCAGGTCTGGATCCAGGGCTATCATGGCTTTGAGCGTGCGCAGAATCTTGGCGGACTGGTCTTTGCTCGACGCGATGACGGCGTACTGGCCGTTGTACACGGGCTCCATGTTCGCAACGGTCATCATGAGCGCGCAAGTTATCTCGGTCTTTCCGAAGCTGCGCGGAAGCCCGAGCAGGGCGCGGCTGTATCGGCGCACGAACGTGCCGTCCTGCATCTTGCCGGTCGCCAGTATCGGCTCCCATATGTTGTCGTATTGCCAGTTCTCCAGGAAGAAGGGCTCGCCGTGGTAGCTGTCGTTGCCCACGTGGTGCAGGTGCGTGGCGGCGAAGAACTCGTAGAGCTCGGCGATCTCGCGCCCCTTCTTGGAGGTTCGCAGCTTCTTACTGCGCAGCACCCTGCTGCTCCTTGAAGCGCGCCAGCGCCTGCGCGGTCTTGGCTATGACGTCGGCCTGCGTGCTCTTGGTCATGGCGTCCATGAGGCCAGCACGTGCGCGTCCGCTGGGCGTGAGGTTCAGTTCAGACCCTAATAGACGCAGCATGGCCGTGGCCTTCTCGGCGGTCTGCACATCGGGGTTTCTGCGCGCCGTGGTCATGATGGGGTTGCCCTCCTCGTCGCGCTGGGCGTAGGACAGCACCACGCGCCCGTCCTCCATGAGCGTGTTGGCCTCGCACTGCTGCAGCACGGCGTACCAGTAGCAGTACGCCTCCAGGGCGGGCACGTCCACGGGCTGGAACACGGGGCTGCCCGTCACGATCATGTCCCAGCACGCGCTCATGGATGCGCTGGCGGCCACGATGGGCGGCTTCTCCAGCGGCACCACCTCCACCGGCTCTGCTTTGAGATGAAGCGGGTTGACGCCCCCGCGGCGTATCGCGTCCGGCTTCGGCTTGCGTCCCTTCCCTGCCATTACCACCCCTCCTCGCGTATGGCGCCCTCTATCTTCAATGAAATGCGCTCGCAGCCAGCCCGCAACGGCGGCGGCGCGGCCTTGCCCAGCTGCGCGAATGCGTTTGAAGCCGTCCGCGCGGTCACGATGGCTGCGGCCACGTCCTCCTCGGTGGCGTGCGCCTTGATCCTGGGCGTTGAATCGGGTGCGAGCGGCGCGCCCATGTTGCGCTTGCGTCTCGCCTTCTCGCCGCAGGCGTGCGAGCAGTAGCGCGCGTCCGAGCGTTTGGCCTGGAACGGCATGGCGCACTCGGCGCAGATGTGTGTCTTGGTTTCCATGCGTGGAATGGTGGCGGAAATGTCACGGATACGGCGCACGAACGCGCACAACGCCCGCCCGGGGACTCCAATTTCGTGGGGAGAAATTTTCGAG
>JAEIGA010002801.1_pt1 | contig 27595 bp, 25 predicted proteins | sample 9270691 | NCBI WGS metagenome assembly JAEIGA01 (sample SAMN17057246, study PRJNA624740) | gut metagenome | biome: biome; isolation source: fecal sample | host: Bos grunniens | place: China: Xizang | collected 2019 | reverse complement strand
AGTGGGTTGACATCCTTACAACAGCAGAGCAGAAGGCTGCTGTCGAGGAGTATCTTCAGATGGCCAAGAAGAAGACAGAGCGCGAGAGAATGGCTCAGGCAAGAACTGTAACCGGAGTGTTCTCAGGTGCATACGCTACTAATCCACTTACTGGAGCAAAGGTTCCTGTATGGATCTCTGAGTACGTCCTTGCAGGTTATGGTACAGGTGCCATCATGGCAGTTCCTGCACACGACAGCCGTGACTATGCATTTGCAAAACACTTCGACCTTCCTATCATTCCTCTTATCGAGGGTTGCGACGTAAGCGAGTCAAGCTTCGATGCCAAGGAGGGAATCATGTGTAATTCAGGCTTCCTTAACGGTCTTGATGTGAAAGAGGCAATTCCTGCTGCTATTGACTATGTAGAGAAGAACGGAATCGGACGCAGAAAGATCAACTACCGTCTTCGTGACGCGATCTTCTCTCGTCAGAGATATTGGGGAGAACCATTCCCTATGTACTTCAAGGATGGAATCGCTACCCCTATGGAGTTGAAGGATCTTCCTTTGCAGCTTCCTGAGATTGATAAATATCTTCCTACTGAGACAGGAGAACCACCTCTCGCACGTGCTGAGTCATGGTGTATCGATGGCTATCCAATCGAGAAGAGCACAATGCCAGGCTTTGCAGGAAGTTCAGCATACTACTTGAGATATATGGATCCTCATAATACTGAGGCACTTGTTGGCAAGGAGGCTGATGAGTACTGGAGAAATGTAGACCTTTATATCGGAGGTACTGAGCATGCAACAGGCCACCTTATCTACTCCCGTTTCTGGAATAAATTCCTTTATGACTATGGTTATGTATGTGAGAAGGAACCATTCAAGAAACTTATCAATCAGGGTATGATTCAGGGTCGTTCTAACTTTGTATATAGAATCGTCGGAACAAATACTTTTGTTTCAGTTGGTCTTAAGGATCAGTATGAGACAACAGAGATTCATGTTGATGTAAATATCGTTCATAGCGATCGTCTTGATCTTGAGGCTTTCAAGAACTGGATGCCTGAGTACAAGACAGCTGAGTTCATCCTTGAGGATGGTGAGTATATCTGTGGTTGGGCTGTTGAGAAGATGTCAAAGTCTATGTTCAACGTAGTTAACCCAGATATGATCTGCGATACATACGGAGCAGATACACTTCGTCTATATGAGATGTTCCTTGGTCCTCTTGAGCAGTCTAAGCCATGGGATACTAAGGGAATTGACGGAGTGAACCGCTTCCTTAAGAGAGTATGGCGTCTGTTCTACGACAGAGATAACTTCATCGTTACTGACGAGAAGGCTACTCCAGCTGAGCTTAAGGCTCTTCACAAGCTTATTGGCAAGGAGAAGACTGATATCGAGGCCTTCTCATTCAATACAACAGTAAGCGCCTTCATGATTGCTGTCAACGAACTTTATGAGCTTGACTGCCACAAGAAGGAGATTCTTGAGCAGCTTGTAATCCTTCTTTCACCATTCACTCCTCACATTGCTGAGGAACTTTGGGAGGCTCTTGGCCACACTGAGAGCATTACCAATGCAAAGTTCCCGGAGTATGTAGAGGCATATACAGTTGAGAATACATGCACATATGCTGTATCGTTCAACGGAAAGACCCGCTTTACCGTGGATCTTCCAAAGGATATGTCAAAAGAGGATGTTGAGGCGTATGTCAGAGCTCAGGAGCAGACTGCAAAATATGTAGCAGGAGGAAACATCGTTAAGATTATCGTCGTTCCTGGCAAGATTGTTAATATCGTAGTGAAATAATTTATGTCAAAAGATAAGATTCTATCGGTAGCTTGGGACTACTTATTGTTAACGATAGGAACAATCATATATTGTATGGGATGGACTTCGTTCCTTATCCCTAACGGACTGGCCAGTGGAGGAATGACAGGTTTCTGTACCATCCTCCAGTATGGCACCGGAATTCCTATCGGTTGGAGTTTCCCTGTCATTAACGCCATTTTGCTTATTCTTGCAACTATTGTCTTGGGTAAGGGTTTCGGATTCAAGACAATATATGTGATTGTTGTGTCTTCGATCTTGTTCGAGGTTCTGCCTAAGTTCCCAGCTCTGGAGGTGACAACTATTCCGGATCTTCTCCTGGTAGCCTTGGTTGGTGGTACATTAGAAGCGATAGGTATCGGACTCACCCTTGTTCGCGGAGGTAGTACGGGAGGTACAGACATAGTTGCAATGATCATTAACAAGTATTGGCCTATATCTCCAGGAAGGGTATATATGGTTTCAGATATCTTTATCATTGCACTTATGCTTCTTGTGCCAGGAATGGGTATTGTAGACATGATTTATGGTTATGTCATCATGATTACCTTCTCTATAGGTGTAGATTATGTACTTATGGGAAACAAGTCTACAATCCAGATACTTGTTTTCTCAAACAAGTATGAGGAGATTGCAGATCATATGATTCATAATATGCAAAGGGGAGTGACTGCTCTTCAGTCTGTGGGTTGGTATACTAAGGCGGAGAGTAAGGTTCTTCTGATTATTGCCCGTAAAAATCAGATGAATCTGATAATACGTGAGGTTAAGTCTATGGATAAGAAAGCCTTTGTATCAGTAACCCCAGCAACCGGTGTCTACGGAGAGGGATTTGAAGAGATAAAGACCGGACTACCTAAAAAAGAACAATCTAACTGAGAAAACAATGAACCTGACAACTAATCAAGTTTGGAGATATGCAAAGGATTACTTTGCAATTTCCTTTGGTCTTGTGCTGTATGTGCTTGGATGGGGAATCTTCCTCCTTCCAAATAATCTCGTGGGTGGTGGCGTATCCGGTATGAGTGCAATCATCCAGTATGCTACAGGTTTCCCTATGGGATACTCATATTTCATCATCAATGTCATTCTCCTGGCGATAGGAATGAAGATACTGGGAGGAGGATTTGGTTTCAAGACCATCTATGCCATCCTGCTCTGTTCCTTCCTTCTTAAGGTAATTCCTCCAATGATTCCAATTGAATTCATTGAGGATTTTGCGATTTCCAATGGTAAGATGCTATGTACCATTATTGGCGGTATCTTCTCTGGAGTCGGTATCGGAACGGCTATTACTGTTGGAGGTAGTACAGGAGGAACTGATATCATCGCTCTTGTGGTCTGCAAGTTCAAGCAGGTGTCTCCAGGACGTCTCATCCTTGCAATGGATGTTGCAATCGTTCTTTCATCTATGATTCTTCCTTCTTACGATGCGAATGGAGAACTGGTAGGCTTTTCTGAGAAATTGGCGGTCTGTATCTATGGTCTTTTGATGATTACTGTAAGTGGTTATTCAATTGATATGTTCCTTGCAGGTGCTCAGCAGTCTATTCAGATCTTCATCTTTTCAAAGAAATATGAAGAAATTGCAGATGCCATCACTTACGACCTGAAGAGGGGAGTGACAGTCATTCCTGCAAAGGGATGGTATACCAAGAATGACGTGAATGTTGTGATGGTTGTTGCAAGAAAAACAGACCTTACTCCGCTGCTCAGATATATTAAAGGTATCGATTCTGATGCCTTCATCTCTATTGGAAATACGATGGGAGTTTATGGCAAGGGCTTTGATACGATTAAGGTCAAGGCAAAAACTAAGGAATTGTCAAAATAAAGCCAGAAATCGTAAAGAAAATAGAAGTAAACGTAAAAATATCCTTATAGAGGCCCTCGCAGAATCTTATCTGCGGGGGCTTTTATTTATGTTTGTCTTAAATAATAATCTAAAACCATGTTGAAATTACTGAAAGAAACCCGCAATATCTTGTTTGCGTCCTTGCTTCTGCTCTTGGTGGAAGTCATATTTATTCTTGTAGGGGACTTGTTTTCTGTCAAGGTGGCTGCGCTAGTTGTGCATCCGCCTTTGCTGCTTATTCTCCTTTCAAGAATTTTCATGTCCTCAAAGAATAGCATATTTATCTTTCCGGCACTCCTGATCTTACTGACTATCCTTGTGTTTTCATCGATAACCTTTCTGGATATGTCTGTGATCTTTATGGAATTGTCTTCGCTCCTGTGTCTGACAGTGCTGCTGGCCCTTCTTTCCTACAGGGGACTCCAGTCCTTCAAGAAGTCGGCCTCCCTGCTTTCAGGCATGTCTGTAAACGGCTACCTTAGAGAGCAGGTCCTCTATATTCATTGTACCTTATATATACTTTCCGTTGCCATGGCCTGTGGGAGCGTCAATCTTCTATATGACGTCCTTTCTCTTGTTCTGGCAATTGTGGCTTATCTGAGTCTTGTTATACGCTTGTGGCGCTCACGTCCCTTCCTTATTATGGAAAGGTACCTGTCTTATATGGAGAAGAAATATGGAGAGGACTTCTCCACCATAGTTGCTACTGATGTATCATATAAACAGATCTTTGACAGGCTGTTGGCCTTGTTGGAAGCAGAGAAGTGTTATCTTAATCCGAATATCAGTGCACAGGAACTCGCTAACCGTCTTTATACGAACAGAACCTACCTCTCAAAGGCTATAAACATATATACCAATAAGAATTTCAGGCAGCTGATGAATCAATACAGGATTAATTATGCGATAGAAAGATTCAAGGAAAATCCTGCTTTGAAGATGAGCGATCTCGCTTACATGTCAGGCTTCAATATCCTTCCTTCATTCAGTACTTCCTTCAAGGCTGTTGTCGGAATATCGCCTGCACAATGGTGTAAGAATTATAAGGCTTCTCTGCCAAGACCACGAAGTAAAGGGCCAATATCAAATTGATTCTTTGAAACTCTTTGACTATCTTTGCAAAGATTATGGCCTTGCCATTTTCGACACTATTGAAGAATATAAAACTATATATTATGGCAGACGAGAAAATTATTTTTTCAATGAATGGTGTGGGAAAGATTCTTCCCCACAACAACCGAGTTATCCTTAAGGATATCTACCTTTCTTTCTTCTATGGAGCAAAGATCGGTATCATCGGTCTAAACGGATCAGGTAAGTCTACCTTGATGAAGATCATCGCAGGTATCGAGAAATCATACCAGGGTGAGGTTGTATGGGCTCCGGGATATTCAGTCGGATATCTTGAGCAGGAGCCTCAGATGGATCCTGAGAAGACCGTTCTTGAGGTAGTTCAGGAAGGTGTTCAGGAGGTTGTAGACCTTTTGAAGGAGTATGAGGCAGTAAACCTCAAGTTCTGTGAGCCAATGTCTGATGATGAGATGACCAAGCTTATCGAGTATCAGGGAGAGCTTACTGAGAAAATCGAGCACTGCGACGGATGGGAGATTGATGCTAAGCTTGAGCGTGCGATGGATGCCCTTCAGTGTCCTCCTTCAGACGCTAAGATAGCACATCTTTCTGGTGGTGAGCGCAGAAGAGTTGCTCTTTGCCGTCTTCTTCTTCGCCAGCCAGATGTCCTTCTTCTTGACGAGCCTACCAACCACCTTGATACAGAGAGTATCCAGTGGCTTGAGGCCCACCTTCAGCAGTACAAGGGTACAGTTATCGCTGTAACCCACGACCGTTACTTCCTTGACAATGTTGCAGGCTGGATTCTTGAGCTTGACAGAGGTGAAGGAATTCCTTGGAAGGGCAACTACTCTTCGTGGCTAGATCAGAAGAGCACCCGCCTTGCACAGGAGGAGAAGCAGGAGAGCAAGCGCCGCAAGACTCTGGAGAGAGAGCTTGAGTGGGTCAGAATGGCTCCTAAGGCTCGCCACGCCAAGTCTAAGGCACGTCTTGGTGCATATGAGAAGCTTGCAAGCGATGATGGAAGAGAGAAGGAGGCAAAGCTTGAGATCTTCATTCCTAATGGTCCAAGACTTGGAAACAAGGTCATCGAGTTCAATAATGTCTCTAAATCATACGGAGATAAACTTCTATATGAGAACCTTAACTTCGTTCTACCTCCAGCAGGTATCGTAGGTGTCATAGGTCCTAACGGTGCCGGTAAGACAACTCTATTCCGCCTTATCATGGGCTTGGATACTCCAGACACAGGAGACATCACTCTTGGAGAGACTGTAAAGATTGCATATGTAGATCAGCAGCATAAGAGCATCGATCCTCAGAAGACAGTGTATGAGACAATCGCTGACAACTCTGAGTTCGTGAAACTTGGTAAGAGAGAGGTGAATGCCCGTGCCTACGTGTCAAGATTCAACTTCTCAGGTGCAGATCAGGAGAAACTTTGCGGTATCCTTTCAGGTGGTGAGAGAAACCGTCTACACCTTGCTCTTACTTTGAAGGACGAAGGAAACGTACTTCTTCTTGACGAGCCTACCAACGATGTAGATGTAAATACAATCCGTGCTTTGGAGGAGGGTCTTGAGAACTTCGCAGGCTGTGCAGTAGTAATCTCACACGACCGTTGGTTCCTAGACCGTATCGCAACTCATATCCTTGCTTTTGAGGGTGACTCTCAGGTTTACTTCTTTGAGGGAACATACTCAGAGTATGAGGAGAACAAGAAACGTCGTCTTGGAAACGTAGAGCCTAAGCGCTTCAAATATAAGAAGCTTATGGAGGAGTAATCCTTTGTGATAGCGGAGTAAAAAACAGAACGAGGATGGTCATTGGCCATCCTCGTTTGTTATAGTGCATAAAAAAAGGGTAAGCTGATTACATCGCACCGCTACAACCACCTACCCTTGCTACCTTCCGGTCCTGGGGGAATTCAGCAGGAGCTGGTCGTGTAAGACTTACCCATCTGCAAATGTAATGCTTTTTTTTATTTTGACAAAATAAAGCTTTACAATGAGTCAAAAATGAAAGGTAAAATGTCATCAACCCTCTCGAAAACCATAGTTTTTGAGCTTCCGTGAAGCATTACCCTCATATTGTGCCCGCTCTTTGTCTGATATTCTGCCATCACCTGACGACAGGCTCCGCAAGGAGAAACAGGCTTTGTGCATATCTTTCCATCCTGGCTTGCAACTATGGCAATGCTTGCCATAGTCTTGTCACCAGCGATTGAGTTTGCATAGAACATTGCGGTTCTTTCAGCGCAGATGCCGGATGGGTGGGCTGCATTCTCCTGGTTAGAACCCTTGACAATGCTTCCGTCAGACATTCTCACTGCTGCTCCTACATTGAATTTTGAATAAGGAGCATATGAACCCTTCATAGCTTCGATTGACGCTTCTACCAACTCCTTGTCCATCGGATCCATCTCATTGATGTCCTCGAATTCAGTATAAGCGATTTTTAATTCTTTCTGTACCATACTCGGATTAAATAAACTATCTTTGTACTTCCCGAACTACGGGAAAACAAATGTAAATATTTTTATTTGAAAATGAAAGTTTGTATCGGTCTTTCAGGCGGTGTGGACTCAAGTGTGGCCGCTTTATTGCTCAAACAGCAGGGATATGACGTCTTTGCCCTATTCATGCAGAACTGGCACGATGCCTCTACAACCCTCCACGGCGACTGCGAGTGGGAGGAGGACAGGTTCGTGGCTGAAATGGTGGCCCGCAAAATCGGCATCCCTTTCTACTTCGTTGACCTTAGCAAGGAGTACAGACAGAGGGTCGTAGACTATATGTTTGAGGAATATTCAAAAGGTCGCACTCCAAACCCGGATGTCCTATGCAACAGAGAGATCAAGTTCGATGCCTTTCTTAAATGTGCCAAGAAACTTGGTGCAGACATGGTTGCAACCGGCCACTATTGCCGTAAGGAAACAGTAGTGGAAGACGGAAAGGAAATCCATCGCATCCTTGCTGGAAAAGACCCGAATAAAGACCAGAGCTACTTCCTCTGCCAGCTCACCCAAGAGCAGCTTTCACAAGCAATGTTCCCGATAGGAGACATACCTAAGCCGGAAGTCCGCAGACTCGCACATGAAGCAGACCTGCCTTCGGCAGATAAGAAGGACTCGCAAGGAATATGCTTCGTCGGTAAGGTCGACCTTCCAACCTTCCTTCAGCAGAAACTCAAATCAGTAGAGGGCGACATCATCGAAGTCTTCGACCCCTACTACCAGGATAACGTACACTACGGAAACATCAGAACCATCCTCGATCAGATTCGTCGCGACTCTGATACAACAGACCACACCATCATCTCAGACTACATCGGAGATATCAAGAACCTGAAGGTCAACGATCCGCTACGCGAGCATTGGGTAGAAGGAAATCCGGAAAACGAAGGTGGCTGCTCAACTCCAGACTCAGCCTTCGACAGGGAAAAGATCGCTCAGCTCACAGATGAGCAACTTCTCACCCTTTCAACTCCGGTGGAGTATAATATAGAGTTTGAGACTGAGACCTACCGTAGCGGAAAGAAGCGCATCAAAAAGACACGATACAAGGAAAATCCATACGGAAAGATAATTGGCAAGCACGATGGCGCCCAGTTCTACACAATCGGACAGCGCAAGGGCCTGAATATCGGCGGTCATAAGGATTCAGTCTTCGTTATCGAGACAGATGTGGAAAAGAATCTTATCTATGTCGGCGAGGGTCATAGCCATAAGGGACTTTCACGCTCTTGCCTGAGAATCTCTCCAGAAGAGGTTCATTGGATAAGACAAGATCAGATTATGAAGCCAGGACAGATGAGAAGATGCAGAGTGAGAATCCGTTATCGTCAGCCTCTCCAGGATGCCCTGCTCATAATGCGCGAAAACGGACTCTATATCCTTTTTGATAAACCACAACGTGGCATCACACCAGGACAGTTTGCTGTCTGGTATGACTGCGACGAAATGCTAGGTTCAGGAGTTATCCTAAAATAGATTATACGCAGCTTTTTGCGGCATTGATGCCTGCCAAATAGCCGGTAGAGAAGGCGCACTGAAGATTATAACCACCTGTGTCCGCATCGATGTCAAGAAGTTCACCTGCAAAATACAACCCTGGGGTCAATTTTGATTCCAGGGTTTTTGGTGTAACCTCATCCTGAGATACACCGCCTGCAGTAATTACGCATCTTTCATATCCGACAAAGCCGGCGACTTCCATCTTCCAATTCTTCAAGGCCTTGGTCAAGGTCTTGTGGTCTGTGTTAGGAAAGGTCTTTACAAAGGCAGGAATCAGATTCATAGGCATGAGCTTGCCAAGAAGGATTCTGAATCTGTCCTTGTACTGCTTATTTGCACTTCTCTTGTCATTTGCAATCTCTTGCCAGATCTGCCTGATCCTCATATCAAGATCTTCGATCTCGACTGCAGGTTTCAAGTCAAGAGAGAGGCTGGCCTTTGATCCATTGACAATTGCATTAACGCACTTTCTGCTAAGCTTGAAACCAATAGGACCTTCAATTCCTCCATCTGTAAAGTCGATGTCTCCAAATTCCTGAGCAAGTTCATTACCGTCAGCAATCAGGGTAAGACCTACATTCTTCAGCTGGATACCGCAAAGACTGCTACCAAGTTCTGAGAGTGAGTTTGCTCTATTGATGTGTCCCTTCATCTCATCGTAACTTTCGTCAAGTTTATATCCGCGTGGAACCATGGCAGTCAATGATGGGAAACAAGGACGGATCTTATGTCCAAAGTCTTCTGCCCATCTATGTCCGTCACCGGTAGACCCTGTTCTTGGATATGAAAGTCCACCTGTGCAGATGATAAGTTTCTGACAGTAGAATGTGTCTACGTCAGAACAACGTACAATAAACTTGTCTCCTTCTTTTGAGATATCATCAACCTCTTTGTTGCAGAGGATATCTGCTCCGGCACGCTGAGCAGCTCTTACAAGGGTGTCAATGACATCAGATGCAAGCCTGGATTCAGGATAAGCTCTGTCACCTCTCTCCACAACAGTTGCAAGCCCATGCTTCTCAAGGAAGTCTATCATTCCCTCGGAAGTGAGGTTGTAGAATGAAGGTTTCAGGAAGTTTGCCTTAGGATGAATATGTCTTGAGAATTCATTCCATGGCTTTGCATTGGTAAAGTTGCATCTTCCCTTGCCGGTGATCATTATCTTTCTGGCTGGACGTGGCATCTTTTCCAATACTACAATCTTCTTGTCAGGAGATGTCATACCGGCACCTGCGGCTGCCATAAGACCGGCCGCACCTGCGCCGATGACTACTATATCTGCGTTATGTGTTCCCATATCTCTTCTTTATTTTCCAAGAAGATCTGTGTCGATCATAGTCTTGAACTGCTCCTTTGGAAAAGCTCCGACATTTGTCTTTACATCTCCCTTCTTGTTTATCATAAGGAAAGTCGGGATAGAACGTATTTCAAGAGCCTTTGTGAGTTCTTTTGCATTGTCTACATTTACTTTATAGATGACAATCTTGCCCTTGTAGTCAGCTGCAAGTTCATCAAGGATAGGGGCAACTCTTCTACACGGACCGCACCATGGTGCCCAAAAATCAACTATAGCAGGCTTCTTGCCAAGATACTTCCACTGATTCTTCTCAAGCTTATAGTCAAAGACGATCTTCGCAAATTCATCCTGAGTGAGTTCGATTACCTTTCCTGCATTTTCTTTGTTGTCCTTGGCTGTGCATACAGATGATGTGGCTGCAAACAGTCCTGCCATGAGGAGGATCGCCAAAATTATTTTACTTTTCATATCTTTGTGTTCTTAAATTGTTATACATGCTATATTTTATCAAATATACTCTTTTTATTTTATTTTCAGCAATAAGTCTAAGTTGTAGCACCAATATTTCTGAATCATCAGATTTGAGTGATACAGCTCTATATTTCAGTATAGATCACTCGAGGGAAATAGCCCTGATCAGTAATCCATATACTCAAAAGCAGGATACAATCTCGTTAGAGTCTCCATATTCCCGTCTTGTCTGTATGTCATCTACCCATATAGCGGCTCTTTCAGCAATAGACAAGACTGATGCTATAGCAGGTGTTTCGGGGGTAAAGTATATTTCTGATTCTACGATACTTTGCAAAGCAGGTCAGGGACTCATTAAAGACGTGGGTTATGACTATAGTTTTGAATATGAGACTGTATTGGCCTTGAAACCAGATCTCGTACTAGCTTATAGTGTGGGCAATGCTGTTCCTCAGTATGTCGAGAAATTGAGGTCTTTAGGAATCAGAGTTGTGCTTCTTTTTGACCATCTGGAAAATCATCCATTGGCACGAGCTGAATATGTGAGACTTTCAGGAGCCTTGACCCATCAACAGGATAAGGCAGACTCTGTTTATTCAAATGTCAGGTCAAGATATCTTGAACTGAAGTCTCTGGTTAAGGATAAACCTCAAAAGAAGGTTCTGCTCAATGCCCCTTATTCAGACGCCTGGTATATTCCTGGAAGGGAGAATTATATGTCAAGACTTGTTTCTGATGCGGCAGGAATTGTTCTTGGGTCACAGGAAGGTTCTCAGTCCTCTGTTATAAATATGGAGAAGGCTTTTGTCCTATCTCAGGAGGCAGATTTCTGGTTGCATCCTGGCTCATATGGGACTCTTAAGCAATTAAGACAGTCAAATCCTATGTTTAAGGATTTTGGCCCTCTGCTGAAGTCTGGTAAGCTTTCTCTTATATATAATAACAACCGCCGACAGACTGCCGGCGGTGGAAATGACTTTTGGGAGAGTGGCTCAATGAGACCTGATCTGATTCTTGAGGATCTTATTTCAATCCTACATCCGGAAGTCTCACCTAGGGACTCTCTACATTATTACGTTGCTCTCGAGTAGAGTCTTATCTTCAAACTGAACTTTAAGACAGAATCTGTTCTCATCCTTGTCAGCAAGAGGTGAAATTGGCGATAGTTCAAGGGCTACAATGTCTCCAATTCTAAGTGAAACCTTTGCAGAAACCTCGCAGATCGCTTTTTCAAGTCTTTCTGCCTTTTCTTCTGTAATGGACCTGTAAATTGAATCAGAGTTCTTGAACATCTGCACTCTACCATTTGCCAGGTCTTCTTTTTTGACAGACTCCTGTGGTAGAAGAGAACTGTGGTCGTAGCATGAAGACGAAGCGATGCTGTCGATGCTTCCGTCAAGCAGACATCTGTCATAAAGCAGAATGCCGAATCCGACAGAATCATAGTATCTGTCTACAAACTTGCTGCTGATCCACTTACCTGTCTTCGAGATTCGAGCGAAGATGACAGGGGAGTATGAAAGTCCTCCCATCTCATCTGGGCAATAGAAATCTCTGTTCTCTCTTTCGAGCGTGGTGTCAGGCCTGCAGTAGATGCCTCCTTCTTCTCTTTTGATAACTATGTTCATCTTAGAAAAGTTTTCCCTGTCCGTACTTGCTGTTGCCGAAGGCGTTCATCAGTTCTTCACTGCTGAGTGGACGTGATTTCTCCTTTGTGAATGCTGCCTTTGCCTCTCTCTTCTCCTGGTCGAACTGCTCTTTCAAAAGGGCGAACTGTCTCTTTGTGTCGAGGGTGAAGTCGCCGCTTTCGATCCATGCGAAATATGATGGTTCTGTTGCATATACTTCGCGTGCTGTTTTTCCGCGGTGCTTTCCGAAACTGATGACAGCTTCCTTATTCTCGTTGTACACGAGTCTTCCTGCGTAGTCGACTGTTCTCTGGAATGTGGAGAAGTTAGCAAGCCATTCTACATCGTTCTTGATCTCGTTGTCAGGAGCGTATTTGTCGAGCTGACCTTTAAGTACCTCAAAGGTTGCAAGAGTGTCTGCCTCTGCAGCATGGGCATTTTCAAGCTCCTGGTTGCAATAGAAACGGTATGCCGCTTTGAGGTTGCGAGGCTCAAGCTTATGGAAGATAGCCTGAACATCGATCATCTTCACTTCGTGGAGGTTGATATCGAAGGCAATGTTCTTGAATTTTCTTGCCCTTTCAAACTCCTCTGCAAGTAGAGGAAGATCGAATTTTGCAGAATTAAAACCAGCAAGGTCGCAGTCTTTCATCTCCTGAGCTACCTCATCTGCGATCTCCCAGAAGCACTTCTCATTGACAAGTTCCTCGTTAGTGATGCCTGTAACTTCCATCGCGCTTGGGTTGATAGGACGCTGGCAGTTGTTTTCATAGTCCCAAGGTCTGACTCTCCAGGTCTTGATGAGCGGCTCGCTCACTCCAGGAAGAGCCTTAACGAAACTGAGCTCAACAATGCTGTCAGCAGCAATGTTGAGTCCAGTACTTTCTATGTCAAAAAAGACTAAAGGTCTTTCAAGATTCAGTTCCATATTATAGCGTAATTGGCATAATGATTCCACACAACTTCTCGCTCTCAGCCTCATCCTCGGACGGAACCACAAGCGCAGCTCTCTTACCGTCAGCAAACTTCATCACAACCTCGTTACAAGACATGTTGCTGAGAATCTCGATAAGGAAAGTTGACTTGAATCCGATTGCAAGCTCATCACCGGCATACTGGCAACCTACCTTCTCGTATGCAGCGATAGAGAAACCAAGGTCCTGAGCAGAAATCTCAAGTGAACCCTCCTTAAGGTCGAACTTGATGTGGTTTGAAGCCTTATTTGCACAAACTGCAACACGTTTTACTGTGTTGAGAAGAAGGCTGCGGTCTATCTTCAGAACATTTGAGTTGTTCTGAGGGATGACGTCGCGATATCTTGGGTACTTTCCGACAACAAGGCGGCAGATGACCATTGTCTTTCCGAATGTGAATACAGCATTCTTTGCGTCGAAGGTTACTGTTACTGTCTCAGCGTCCTTGCTGATGATTGAGCGAAGGATGGCTGCCGGCTTCTTGTGTAGGATGAATGATGCCTTCTCCTCTGCCTTTACGTCCTTTGTGCTGTAGCAGATAAGTTTATGCGCGTCAGATGCCACTAGGGTAGTCGCCTCTGTGTCGATGTCGAAGAAGATACCGTTCATTGCTGGTCTGATCTCATCGTCAGCAGTGGCGTAGATTGTTGAGTTGATGCCCTCAACAAGACCTGCGGCAGGGAAGACAACTGAAGTTGCTGTCTCATCTGCCTGAGTGATCTCAGGATAGTCCTCAGCAGGGAAGTATGGAAGGGTTGAAACTCCGCTTGCCCATGAGCACTCGAATGAACTGTCGTTTACTGTAGTGATTGTAAGAGGCTGGTCTGGAAGTTCCTTAAGAAGATCCATCATATGTTTTGCCGGAACAGCAATCTTGCCACCCTCTAGTGAAGTGCTCTCAGTCTCGATCTCTGTTCTCATTGTAAGTTCGCCGTCAGAAGCGGTAATCTGCAATGAGTTGCCGTCTACTGCAAAAAGAAAATTCTCCAGAATCGGAAGAGCCGATTTGCTTGGAATCGCCTTTGATAGAGCTGAAAGACTTCTGTGAAGTTCTGCACTTGAAATAATAAGTTTCATAAGTATTATGTAGTTATTTTTGTTATCTGTCTGAGCACCTATGGGTGTAAAAAACCAATATGATGCACCAAACAAAAATAAGAAAAAAACTTTAAGAAAAAAAACAATCGGTCCTTATGAGGCATAATTTAATTATCTTTGTAGATAACGAAACTAATAATACATTTTCATATGAAACGAATTTTTATCGGAATGCTGCTTGTGGCCTTCTCGGTCAATGCTTTTTCGCAGCAGACTCCCAATTATGAGCTCGCTTCCAGATTTACTCAGAAGAAGATCGGGCAGATGGTCTTCTCTACGTCAGTAAGACCGAACTGGTTCAAGGAATCAGACAAGTTCTGGTACAGCTGGAGAACTCCTGCTGGAACATCTTACTATGTGGTGGATGCTGCTACAGGACAAAAGACTGAACTCTTCAATATGGAGAAGCTTGCTATGGAACTTACAACTATAGTAAGAGATCCTTTTGATGCACAGCACATTCCTATGAATGACCTTAAGCTTAAGGATGATAAGACTATGTCTTTCAATATCAAGAGCAAACTCTGTGAACCGGACAGTACTTTCTACTTCGAATATGATATTGCTTCACGCAAACTAAAGACAGTCAAGAAGGGAGAAAAGTCTTATCCTCAGTGGGCAAACGTATCCCCTGACGGAAAGGTGGGAGTCTTTGCAAAGAACGGCAATCTGTATTGGATGGATGCTGAGAACCTTAAAAAGGCAGCAAAAGACGAGAAGGACAGCACTCTTGTAGAACATAAACTCACAACTGATGGAACAAGAGAGTTTGGCTATGGCTTTGGAAACTACAAGGGAAACACACAGACAGATACTACCAGGAGAAGTGGTGCCTTCAGTATTGTATGGTCTCCAGACTCAAGATACTTTGCAACCTACAAGTATGATATGAGTATGGTGAAGGAAATGTGGGTCATCAACTCTCTAAGCAATCCAAGACCTACTCTGGAGACTTATAAATATCAGATGCCAGGCGAGCCTGGTCCGAAGGAGTATCTCTATATCTTTGACCTCAAGGAGAATACAAATAAGACAGTCAAGCTTGTTGCTTTCAAGGACCAGCAGAGTGAGTTCTTCACCAAACCTTATACAAGAGACAATATGTATAAGAAATACCACTCAAGCGAATGGCTTGGCGATGAGAAAGGTTTCTATATGGTAAGACAGTCTCGCGACCAGAAGAGACTTGATGTCTGCCGTGTAGACCTTGACAGCGATTCTACAAAGACTGTCATCACAGAGAGAATGAATACCTATGTGGAAAGTAGAAATATTCGTCTTATCAAGAACGGAAGTCAGATTATCCAGTGGTCCGAGAGAAACGGATGGGCTAACCTTTATCTATACAATGCGGACGGAACACTTGTAAAGAATCTTACCGAAGGTGCCTTCCATGTTGAGGATGTTCTTGGAGTGAATGAGAAGGAGAACTACCTTATCTTCAGTGCATGCGGAGTAAACAAGGGCGAGAATCCATATCAGATGCATACTTATAGAGTGAGTCTTGATGGAGGCCCTATCAAGCAGCTTGATATGGACGATATGGATGTGAAGGCTACTGTAGTCGACAATGCGAAATACTTCATTGCTAACTACTCTCGAGTAGATGCCGTTCCTGCAGTTGCTCTTATTGATAGAAATGGTAAGAAGGTAGAACTTGAGGCGGCAGATCTAAGCCTTCTTTTCGAGGCTGGTTACAAACTTCCGGAGAGATTTACAGTAAAGGCCGCAGATGGTGTTACTGACCTTTATGGAGTCATGTATAAACCATTTGACTTCGATGAGACAAAGAAGTATCCTATTATTGAATACGTCTATCCTGGCCCACAGGTAGAGGCAAACAATATTTCATGGAGTTCAGGTATGGTCCGTACAGACAGACTTGCTCAGCTTGGTTTCATCGTCATTACTGTAGGAAACCGTGGAGGACATCCTGACAGATCAAAGTGGTATCATAACTATGGTTATGGTAACCTTAGAGATTATGGCCTTGAGGATCAGAAGACTGCTGTTCAGAAACTTGCAGCAAGGCATCCATGGATTGATGCTACAAGGGTAGGTATCCATGGACACTCCGGCGGTGGTTTCATGTCAACTGCTGCTATCCTTCAGTATCCTGATTTCTATACTGCTGCAGTATCTTGCGCCGGTAACCATGACAACCGTATCTATAACAGATGGTGGAGCGAGCAGCATCATGGAGTTCTTGAGAAGGTGACACAGGATAAGAAGACTCAGAAGAGCGATACGACATTTGTATATAAGATGAATACGAATGCTGAGCTTGCAGGAAGACTCAAGGGACATCTGCTTCTTGTTCATGGAGATATGGATGATAATGTTCATCCTGGCAATACAACAAGAGTTGTCAATGCCCTAATCAGAGCAAACAAGAGATTTGATATGCTCTATCTTCCTGGCCAGAGACATGGCTTTGGCGATATGAATGAGTATTTCTTCTGGAGACTTGCGGATTATTTCAGCGAGCATCTTCTAGGCACAAGCCAGAGAGACCAGGTTGATATCATTCAGATGAACAATGACTAGAATATATGTTATACGAAAAAAGAGATGATCTTCGAAGGATCATCTCTTTTTTTTTATGAAGCAAATCAAGTTGATTACATTCTCTCAGGAAGCTGGATTCCAAGTACTGACATTGCCTTTACAAGAACCTTAGCGATAGTTTCTACAAGAACAAGTCTATATGATAGGATTGCCTTGTCTTCCTCGCGTAGGATAGGTGTGTCGTGGTAGTACTGGTTGAATTCTTTTGCAAGCTCGTATGCGTAGTTTGCTACCAGGGCTGGCGAGTGCGCTGCACCTGCCTCGGCGATCTTCTCAGGGAACTGGTTGAGGATCTTGATGATTCTGATTTCCTTAGCTGATAGGCTGGCCTCTGGAGTTACAGCCTCTGTAGTGTGGCAGAATCCCTGCTCATCGGCCTTTCTGAGGATAGAGCGGATACGTGCGTGTGTGTACTGGATGAACGGACCTGTGTTTCCGTTGAAGTCGATTGACTCCTTAGGGTCGAAGAGCATAGTCTTGCGTGGGTCTACCTTCAAGATGAAGTATTTAAGCGCACCAAGGCTGATCATCTTGAACAGTTCGTCCTGCTCCTGCTCTGACAGGTTGGCGATCTTTCCTAGCTCAAGAGATGTCTCTTTTGCTGTATTGTACATGCCAAGGATAAGGTCGTCTGCGTCTACGACTGTTCCCTCGCGTGATTTCATCTTTCCCTCTGGAAGCTCCACCATACCGTAAGACAGGTGGTAGATGCTCTTAGCCCAGTCGAAACCAAGCTTGCCGAGGATAAGCTTCAATACCTGGAAATGGTAGTTCTGCTCGTTTCCTACTACGTAGATATGCTCGTCAAGGCTGTACTCAGAGAATCTCTGCTCTGCTGTTCCAAGGTCCTGAGTCATGTATACAGAAGTACCGTCTCCACGAAGAAGAAGTTTTCTGTCAAGTCCATCGGAAGTAAGGTCGCACCAGACAGAACCATCCGCCTCTGTCTCGAAGATGCCCTTCTTAAGACCAGCCTGTACAAGAGCCTTACCGAACAGGTATGTCTGTGACTCGTAATATGTTCTGTCGAAGCAGATGCCAAGGTCGTTATATGTCTTGTCAAAACCTTCGTATACCCATCCGTTCATTGTCTTCCAAAGCTCAACAACCTCAGTGTTGCCGTTCTCCCACTGGAAAAGCATCTCCTGTGCAGCCTTAAGTGAAGGGGCGTTCTTCTCAGCCTCCTCCTTTGACATGCCGCCAGCTACAAGCTCATCAACCTCCTTCTTGTAAAGGTTGTTGAAAGCGACATAGTAGTCACCGACAAGGTGGTCTCCCTTCTTGCCTGATGATGCTGGAGTCTCACCGTTGCCAAGGACCTTCCATGCGTACATCGACTTGCAGATGTGGATACCACGGTCATTTACAAGGTTTACCTTCATTACATTGTGACCGTTCGCCTCAAGAAGCTTTGCAACTGAGAAACCGAGAAGGTTGTTACGGATGTGACCTAGGTGAAGTGGCTTGTTTGTATTAGGAGATGAGTACTCGACCATGATAGTCTTGCCGCTAGGAGCGTGCTGGCCGAAGTCCTCAGTGTTTGCGATCTCAGCAAAAAGGTTATTCCAATAAACTGTTGAGAATGAAATGTTGAGGAAGCCTTTAACTACGTTATAACCTGCAACCTCTGCGAAGTTCTCCTTCATCCACTCTCCGATAGCATTTCCTGTACCCTCAGGATTTGACTTAGATACTTTTAGAAGAGGGAACACAACGAGGGTATAATCTCCCTCAAACTCTTTTCTTGTAACCTGCACCTGGAGTGCTGAAGGGTCTACTTCTGCTCCATAAAGAGCCTTGACAGCAAGAGCTGCCTTTTCAATGATATATTTTTCTGGACTCATTTTCTGATCTGATAAAATTAACCGAGATAACCTTTTAGAAGTTTGCTTCTTGAATTGTTCTTGAGCTTGCGGATTGCCTTCTCCTTGATCTGGCGTACGCGCTCTCTTGTTAGACCGAATCTTTCTCCGATCTCCTCTAGAGTCATCTCCTGACATCCGATGCCAAAGAAAGACTTAAGGATATCGCGCTCACGTGGAGCAAGTGTAGACAGTGCTCTTTCAATCTCCTTGTTCAAAGACTCGTTTACAAGACCACGGTCTGCACATGGAGAATCGTCATTTACAAGCACATCAAGCAAACTATTGTCCTCTCCCTCCACGAATGGAGCGTCAACTGATACGTGACGGCCGGAAACTCTCAAAGTATCTGCGATCTTATCCTTAGGGACATCAATCATCTCAGAAAGCTCTTCGCTGGATGGCATACGCTCATTCTCCTGCTCGAATTTCTGAAGTGCCTTATTGATCTTATTCAGAGATCCCACCTGGTTAAGCGGGAGACGTACAATTCTTGACTGCTCAGCAAGGGCCTGAAGAATAGACTGACGGATCCACCATACGGCGTATGAAATAAATTTAAAACCTCTTGTCTCGTCAAACTTCTCTGCTGCCTTGATAAGTCCAAGGTTACCCTCGTTAATCAAGTCTGGGAGACTAAGTCCCTGATTCTGATATTGCTTTGCTACTGATACTACAAATCGAAGGTTTGCTCTAGTAAGTTTTTCAAGTGCTGCCTGATCTCCTTTACGGATTCTCTGGGCTAGTTCAACCTCTTCCTCTACAGTAATCAATTCTTCTCTACCAATCTCCTGGAGATACTTATCAAGTGATGCACTCTCACGGTTGGTGATGGATTTTGTGATCTTAAGTTGCCTCATTCTTTACCTTTTTTCTTGCAGGGGCTTGCCCTGTTTTCTAAATTCCGAAACCGAAGAAAGCAGATCTTCCGTCTGGTGTAAGACCTTCCACGAAGACAGCTCTGTCTGATTTCTTGACAATGTCTATAATATCCTTTGGAGTGCCTACAGGTTGGTTGTTGATGTAAAGAATTACAAAGCCGTCTATTGCTCCAGCTTCCTGAAGCTTACCTGGGCCGACAGAAACAATCTCTACTCCCTTTTTGATGGAGTATTTGGTTTTGGTTTCTTTCGACGCCTCTCTTATCTTTGAACCATAGAATGCTACTGTTCCGTCATCGGCTACAGCTCCATTTTCGGATGCTGTTCCCTTGAATGTAACCTTAAATTCCTTTACTTTAGAATCTCTGACAACTGTTATTACAGCTTTGTCACCTGGGTGGAATTTACTTACAGTCTCCTGAACGGATGCAGGTGTTGTAATCTTTATCGAATCGATAGCAATCAGAACGTCTCCGGCCTTGATTCCGGCCTCATCAGCTGAGCCACCAGTCGACACCTCATTTATATATACTCCATTTGGTGAAGAAAGTTTCAGCTCTTTTGCAATTTTATCGTCAATTGGCGACATTGTGATTCCGAGCACGGCTCTCTTTACGCTTCCGAAGTCAATGAGGTCGTCTGCGATTCGTTTTACTATATTAGAAGGTACGGCGAATGAGTATCCTGTGTAAGATCCTGTTTTAGAGATGATTGCAGTGTTGATTCCGACAAGGTTTCCTGCTTTGTCGACAAGGGCGCCTCCACTGTTTCCAGGGTTCACTGCAGCATCTGTCTGAATAAATGACTCAATCTTGAATTCTCCAGAATAATTTGGCATTGATCTGCCTTTTGCGCTGACGATTCCAGCCGTGATTGTAGATCGGAGATCGTATGGACTGCCGATGGCAATTACCCACTCTCCCAGACGAAGCTTGTCAGAGTCGCCGAACGGGATGGATGGAAGTCCCTTTTCCTCTACCTTGATGATGGCGATGTCTGTTGCCGGATCTGTACCGATGAGAGTTGCCGGATATGTCTTGTTGTTGTTGAGGGTGACCTCAATCTTTGATGCGTTTTCAATTACGTGGTTGTTGGTTACGATGTATCCGTCAGAGCTGATGATGACTCCTGAACCGCTTCCCATGCGCTCGCGCTGCTGTGGAACTCCCTCATAGCCGAAGAAGTACTCGAAGAACGGGTGGTTTGGAGTGCTTCTCTGTGGCTGGCTTACTGTGACTTGAACATAGACTACTGCATCTACTGATGACTCCGCTGCGTAGGTGAAGTCGGGATATTGTGTTTCCTGCAGGTTGACAGTCCTGAACAGGCTTGGGTCGACGTGAGATGTCGTATTGTCAGTCTTTGTGATGGTAGGGGACTTGACGACAAGAGCGGCAGAAAGCGCACCGGCAAGTGCTGAAACAAGGATAATCTTAGCTGTTTTTTTCATAATTATAACTTTATCTAAAAAGAATGTACTGATTTTTTTATCGAGTCCGTTAAAAATCAAAATATATGCCAAAGTCAAATCTAAGAAAAATTACGGAAATAATTTGAATATCAATAAATTCTTGCTATATTTGCAACCCATTTTGGCGTCGTGTGGCGTCGAATTGGAGGTAAAGTATTATAAAACAATTAATTACAAACAAAATGATCAAACAGTACGAAACCGTTTTCATTGCAACTCCCGTTTTGTCTGAAGCTCAGATGAAGGAAGCGGTAGCAAAGTACGTGAACTACATCACTTCAAAGGGTGGTGAGATCGTGTACGAGGAGGACTGGGGTCTTAAGCCACTTGCGTATCCAATCGCAAAGAAGACTTCAGGTTTTTATCATCTAATTGAGTTCAAAGCTGACACTCAGGTAATCGCTAAACTTGAGACTCAGTACCGTCGCGACGAGAGAATCCTTCGATTCCTTACTTTCGCTATGGACAAGCACGCAGTTGCTTACGCTGAGAAGAGAAGAGCTAAAAAAGCAGAGTAATTAAAGGAGGACTAATATTATGGCACAGAACAACGAAATCCGTTATCTTAACCCTCCTACAGTAGAGGTTAAAAGAAAGAAATACTGCCGTTTCAAGAAAGCAGGTATTAAATATGTAGATTACAAGGATGCTGAGTTCCTTAAGAGATTCCTTAACGAGCAGGGTAAGATTCTTCCTCGCCGTCTAACTGGTACTTCACTTAAGTTCCAGAGAAAGGTAGCTCAGGCAGTAAAGAGAGCAAGACACCTTGCACTTCTTCCATACGTAACAGATCTTTTGAAATAAGGAGGACAGCTCAATGGAGATTATTTTGAAGAAAGACGTGGCAAACCTTGGCCACGCTGACGATATCGTCAATGTAAAGACAGGATACGCTGTCAACTATCTTATTCCACAGGGATATGCTATCCTAGCAACAGTTTCTGCAAAGAAGGTACACGCTGAGAATCTTCGTCAGCGCGCTCACAAAGAGGCTAAGTTCCGTGCAGATGCTGAGGCTCTTGCAGCTAAGCTTGCAGAGGTTAAGGTACAGGTTGCTGCTAAGGTTAGCGAGGCAGGCAAAATCTATGGTTCAGTTACAACAGCTCAGCTTGCTGAGGCTCTTGTTGCTGCTGGCGTAGAGCTTGACAAGAAGGACATCACTCTTGTTGAGGCTGCTAAGGAGCTTGGAACATACGAGGCAACAGTTAAGATTTACAAGGACATCAAGGGTACTTTCAAGTACGAGATCGTAGCTGAGTAATCTTAATCTCAATAAAAAATAATCCCGGGTCAACGACTCGGGATTATTTTTTTTTTTTATTTATTCAAACGGACTCTCAAATGAGTCTATTCCTGGCAATTTTTCGTCTTTGCCACTTATTATAGCCTTATCCTTTTCAATCTGCCAGTCAATTCCAATAGTTTCATCAAAGAGGTAAAGTCCCCCTTCTGAACCTGGTTCATAAAATTCATCACATTTATACTGAAAGATTGCAGATTCGCTAAGAACAGCAAAACCATGGGCAAAACCCTTAGGAATGAATACCTGTCTGCGGTTCTCTTCTGATATTTCAATACAGATATGCTTGCCGTATGTGGGGCTGCTCTTTCTTATATCTACAACCACATCCAGAACCTTTCCCCTTACACATCTCACTAACTTGCTCTGGGCGTGTGGTGGTCTTTGGAAATGCAGACCTCTTACGACTCCATACGAGGACTTGCTCTCATTGTCCTGTACGAAATTGATCTTGCCGACTTTCTCTTCAAATTCTCTTTGAGAAAATGATTCGAAGAAATAGCCTCGCGCGTCCTCAAAAACACGTGGCTCAATAATGACAACTCCCTCTAGTCCTGTCTTAACAATTTCCATAATAATACTCTTTATACCACTGGGCAAACTTTCTCAATCCTTCTCTAAGGCAGGTTCCGGGCCTGAAACCAAAGTCTTCCTCCAATTTAGAAATATCTGCGCAAGTGACCTCTACATCACCTGGCTGCATTGGTTCAAGACTCATGTTTGCATTGAGGTCGAAATCCTCCTCAAGTACTCTTGCCAGAACAAGTTCCTCCTTAAGAATCTCCACAAAGTCAAGCAGCTTTTCCGGTTTGTTGTTACCTATATTATATATAGTGTAGGCTTGTGGTTTATTCATAACCCTCATGATTCCCTCCACAACATCATCAATGTATGTGAAGTCCCTCATGCAGTTTCCATAGTTATATATCTTAATGGTCTCACCTTTTACCAGTTTCTCGGTAAAACCGAAATATGCCATATCAGGCCTGCCGGCAGGACCATAAACAGTAAAGAAACGCAAACCCGTACAAGGTATATCATAAAGCTTGCTGTACGCATGAGCCATAAGTTCATCACATTTCTTCGTCGCAGCGTATAGTGAAACAGGACTATCAACCTTCGCATCAACGGAATATGGAACATCACAACCCTCACCGTAAACAGAAGAGGAGGAAGCGTACACCAGATGCTTCACTCCACCCTCATACCACTCACCAGCATGCCTGCAAACTTCAAGGATATTGAAGAATCCAAGAATGTTAGAGTCTATATATGCCTCAGGGTTATTTATGCTATCTCTTACTCCTGCTTGGGCTGCAAGGTTGACTACGATTTCTGGCTTGAATTCTTTGAATATTCTCTCTAGTAAAGACTTGTCACAGATACTTCCTTTGATGAAACTGAATCTATGCTCGTCTTTTAATTCCTTAAGACGACTTTCCTTCAGTCTTACATCATAGTATTCGCTCATGTTGTCAAGACCAAGCACTTCAGCCTTGTCCCACTCCTGATTTTTTAATATTGATTTCACTAAGAAGCTGCCGATGAAACCGGCAGCTCCAGTTACAAGTATTCTCATTTATAGGTTCTTCTCTAAAATCACTTATATGAATCTTACAAAAATAGTGATTTTTTATTTATTGAAGCCCTTTGCTGACAAGAACTCCCAGATACGGTCTAAGAAAGTATAACTTCCAGTTCCTGGAGTTGCCTTGATCTGGAAGCAGTGATAGCGGTTGGCAAGAGTGTGCAACTCTGACTGAATGCCCATAGCAACCATCTTTTCCCAAGTCTTTACAGAGTTCATGGCAGCCCAATTGTCCTTGTCTCCATGTATGAAGAGCATAGGTGCTGTCTTAAGGTCAAATGAAAATTCAGGTACAAGAACAGCATCATCTTCATTACCTCCTGCAGTATTAGGAGCTTCTGCTCCATCACTTAGTGCGTATGCGGGATAGATTCCTATACCCCACTGTACATTGCAGGCTAACTTATCGATCTCATCAATAGGGTTGTAAGATTGGTGCATAGAAGATGTTACTCCCATCAGAGTCAAGTGTCCTCCGGCAGAACATCCCATAATTCCTATTCTTTCTGGATCAAGTCCACGAGCAGCTGCCTCGCTTCTGACTATCTTGATTGTCCTCTGAAGATCCTGCCATGCGGTAGTGTGTTTAGATAGGTTTTTAGGACGAGGAGTTCTGTACTTCAATGTAACCACAGCCATTCCTTTCTCATTCAGGTAGCGACGTGCAGGAGCAACCTCAAAACCGTCAGGGTCATTTCCTTCATAGCTTCCTCCTGAATATATGATCTGTATTGCCTTTGTCTTCAATACTTTAGGGATGTGCCATTCAATGTATGGAACGCACTGATGCTCCTGAAACTCAGGTGTTTTACCCTCTGGCCAGACGTTTGCCTTCGAGTGCTCAGCCCTGTCGTTGTCGTGGTTATAACGGGCCATCAGTTCAACTTCAGGCTCATTCTTGCCAACATAACCCATCTGACGCATGAACTCAATTGCGCGCTCGAGTCCGTATGCTCCGTGTCCCTTGTCCGGATAGAGATGAACCTCTGCCGGAATGTTCATGCGACGAAGCTGGCGATAGACGAGTGTTGATGCTCCTGCTGAGTAGATGTCTGCTCCTCCGTGCTGAAGACTCATCGGGCAGGTGCGCTCATCGAACTTGAAAGTCTTGCTTAGGGCTACGTCCGTTCCATAACCTTGTCGTGAGTTTGCTGTGCCTGTGTCGCTGTCGGTCGTTGAGTATGCTGGCGCGTTGATGATGGCCCAGTTTATGTGGCAAGAGATATCATCGACCTTGTCTACCTTTTTGTATGCAGGGGTTTGCGAACTTGTCGCAAGTAGAAGACCAAGGTGTGAACCTGCAGACATTGAGATGATTCCGATCTTCTCCGGGTCGAAGCCCCTCTTTTCTGCCTGGCTTCTTACCATACGCACTGCGCGCTGTCCGTCAACCCATGCAGTCTGATAGATAGGTAGTCCTTCCGGTCTAGGAGTTCTGTAGACGAAGTTTACACATTGGAAACCTAGTTTTGTGAATTCTTCTTTCCATTGTTTGATCAGTCCGACATCGCAACAATGCCAATATCCTCCTCCTGAAATCAGGATCATACAACCTCCGTTTGCATTTTCTTTAGCAGGGGCATCAAACCACTCAAGGTAAGCGATTCTGTTTTTGTCAGGATTGAATCCTTCCTTTTCGGACTCATCAGTCATTGCTGCAATCTGGTGATCCTGTCTGATTGGCATCTTGCCTTTTGGCCAAATTGTTTCTCGAATGCCAGCGGATAACGTAAGGCTAAAAAATATAGCCGCAAGAAGTGAAATTCTTTTCATATTATGTGATTTATATTAGTCTTAGTGTTTAAAAACACTGCAATTTAACTAAAAATTGTTAGATTTGTAAGGTGTTCAAAAGAAACATAAGTAACTGATAACATAAATTAATAACAGATGAAAAAGATTATTATATCAGCGGCGCTATTGTCGCTTGCTACACTTGCAATTGCGCAGGAGAAGAAGGAGTATCCACAGCCAGAGAGAATGCGTCCAGGTATGACAGAGTTCTGGACTCCACAGCCTAAGATCGTTACTCCAGGAGATATCAAGACTAATTCTGCACCTTCAGATGCTATCGTTCTATTTGATGGTAAGGATCTAAGTGCTTGGAAGAGCTCAAAAGGTGGTGAGGCTGATTGGCTGGTACATGACGGAGTCTTCACTGTAGATAAAACTAAGGGTAATATCGAGACAAAGGAGAATTTTGGAAGTTTCCAGCTCCATATCGAGTGGTGTGTTCCTGATTATATCACTGGAGAGGGACAGGGTCGTGGAAACAGCGGTGTCTTCCTTCAGGGAATGTATGAGGTTCAGATTCTTGATAGCTACAAGAATGAGACTTACTCAAACGGTCAGGCATCTAGTATCTACAAACAGAGCCGTCCACTAGCAAATGCTATGCGTAAGCCAGGCGAGTGGAATGTATATGATATCATCTACAACGCTCCAGTATTCAACGAGGACGGAACATATCGCGTTCACCCTACAGTAACAGTTATCCATAACGGAGTTCTTGTTCAGAATAACTACGTAATTCAGGGTACAACTGAGTATATTGGTCTTCCACGTGTAAAGAAGCATGGTGAAGGTCCTATCATTCTTCAGATGCATGGAGATCCAAGTGAGGCAATCAGCTTCAGAAATGTTTGGCTTCGTAAGCTATAATGAATTTTCCTAAACTGAATTATGAGACTTGTAATACAGAGAGTTAAAGAAGCATCAGTCGCAATCGATGGAAAAGTCGTTTCTTCTATCGGTTGCGGCATGCTTATACTTGTAGGTGTTGAAAATGGTGATACTCAAGAAGATGTCAAGTGGCTTGCTTCTAAGGCTTCAGCCCTCAGGATCTTTGATGATGAGAATGGAGTAATGAACAGGAGTGTAGTGGATGTTGATGGAGATATTCTTGCTGTGTCTCAGTTTACCTTGCTGGCTTCAACCAGAAAGGGCAATAGACCTTCTTATATAAGGTCTGCAGGCCATGAACTTGCAGTTCCTTTGTACGAAGGATTTTGTGAGCTTTTGTCACAGACTGCACAACGCCCGGTATATAAAGGTGTCTTTGGAGCAGATATGAAGGTTGCTTTGGTGAATGATGGTCCTGTTACCATAATAATTGATTCGAAAATTAAGGAGTAATACCTATATATGTAAGAATATCCTAAGAATATGCTAGAAGTAGGAATAAAAGGAAGAATTGAGCAGACTGTAGTTTATGAACTTACAGCAGATTATATCGGAAGTGGAATGGTAAAGGTTTTTGCAACTCCGATGATGATTGCAATGATGGAAAAGACATGCCGCTTGTCTGTTGCGCCACACTTGGAACCAGGCGATGGAACTGTTGGAACTCATGTGAATGTTTCTCATTGTGCAGCGACTCCTGAGGGAATGAAGGTATGGTGCGAGAGCGAACTTGTTGAGATCGACAGAAGACGTCTTGTCTTCAAAGTTACAGCTTATGATGAGCGTGGATTGATCGGCGAAGGCTCTCATGAAAGGTTTATCATAAATAATGAAAAATTTCAGAAAAAAACTGATAGTAAGTAAAGCATAGAGTCTTAACGAGTTACGTCTTTTTTGGTCAAATAGGGACTAAAAAAGACGTAATTTTTTGCAGAAAAAATTTGCAGATTAAAAAATAATGTCTACCTTTGCAATCCCGTTTGAGAAACGGGCACAACAAAAGCAAGTTCTTTT
>JAEIGA010002800.1_pt1 | contig 27596 bp, 31 predicted proteins | sample 9270691 | NCBI WGS metagenome assembly JAEIGA01 (sample SAMN17057246, study PRJNA624740) | gut metagenome | biome: biome; isolation source: fecal sample | host: Bos grunniens | place: China: Xizang | collected 2019 | reverse complement strand
AGGAATAAGCATTGCAAGGTTGGTCTTACCGCAAGCAGAGGGGAATGCGGCGCTTATGTATTTAACATCACCGTCAGGAGATTCAATTCCGAGAATGAGCATATGCTCTGCCATCCAGCCCTCTTTTCTGCCGAGGTAGGAGGCGATACGAAGAGCGAAGCACTTCTTACCGAGAAGAACGTTTCCGCCGTAGCCGGAGTTAACAGACCAGATGGTGTTGTCTTCGGGGAAATGGCAGATGTATCTCTTTTCCTCGGAGAGCTCTGCTCTGGCGTGCAGACCCTTAATGAAATCGGCGCTGTCACCGAGAGCGTCAAGAACGTTAAGGCCTACTCTTGTCATAATAAGCATATTGAGAACGACGTAGATAGAGTCGGTGAGCTCAATACCGTACTTAGCGAAGTCAGAGCCGACAACGGACATGGAGTAAGGAATAACGTACATAGTCTTTCCGCTGTAAGAGCCCTCGTAGAGCTTGGAAAGCTTGGAGTAGCACTCCTGGGGGTCCATCCAGTTATTGATGTTGCCCGCATCCTCTTTCTTGGAGGTACAGATAAAGGTTCTGTTCTCTACTCTTGCAACGTCGTTAATAGCGGTTCTGTGAAGGTAACAGCCGGGAAGGACGTCCTGGTTGAGCTTGATCATCTCGCCTGTGCTGCAGGCCTCCGCTCTGAGCGCCTCTGCCTGTGCCTCTGTGCCATCGATAAGGACAATGTTGGAGGGCTTAACCATAGCAGCCATCTCAGCAATCCACTCGTTGACATACTTGTTGTTGGTAACGTTAGTGTTCATCAGAATATCTCCTTAAAATTAATTAATAACAGTGTAATTTGGAAAAAATCCCTTTTTCCACAAATACATTATAACATATATATTCTACCAATGCAATAAGAATTTGAAAAAAATATTACATATTTGACGCCCATTTCAGAATAAGCTCGCTCCCGGCTCATTCCGTCCGTCTCAAGACTGCGCTACGCTTATTCTACGCCCACCGACAGCTTTCGGTGAGGATACTCGGTGGGGCGTTTTTTCTGCGACGCTCGTTTTTTTGGATACCTGCAGCCGTTCGGAAATCGTTTTATGTCGGGGTTTGACCGTTGCCGTAGAACTCTATGCAGTTTTGGTAACTTTTACCATTTTCTTGTGGTTAACTTTGGCAAAGTTTTCGCCAGATTAACACTTGATTTTCCCCCGCTTGTTGTGGTAAAATGTTGTTGCATTTGGAATTTACCAATTTTTACCAATTTTAACACAGAAAAAGGAGCAACAAAATGGAAAACAAAGCAAAAATACTCCTCTGTAACGAAAATGCGGAGGAAAGACGTCGAATAGCCGACTCTCTGGTCAAAAAGGGGTATCTCAGACCCGACGAGGCTGAAAACGGAGAGCGCGCCATACTTATGATAGCCGAAGGTAGCTACGACGTCGTTGTCACAGACTTGTGGCTGTCGGGTCTTGACGGCATAGGAATTATCAGAAACGCGCAGAATATGGGACTGAAGCACAAGCCATCCTTCATTCTTCTCTCACCTGTCAACAAGCACAGCATACTGATGGAGGCGTCGGATGCGGGAGCTGACGTATGTATGCTGAAGCCCTTCGACATCTCCTCTCTTTTCTCGCATATAGACGCCTGCTACTACTCTCGCTCGCGCTCAAGGGGAAAGGTACGCGAGAGGCTCACCGACATACCCGACCTTGAAGCTCAAGTCACGAAAATCATACATCAGATAGGCGTTCCCGCGCATATCAAGGGCTATCAGTACCTGCGCTGCGCTATACTTATGACTATCGAGGACGCGGACATCATCAATTCGGTGACGAAGGTGCTCTACCCCACGGTTGCCAAGCGCTTCGGAACGACGACCTCGCGCGTTGAGAGAGCGATAAGACACGCTATCGAGGTAGCTTGGGACAGGGGTGACATTGATACTCTCAACTCCTTTTTCGGCTACACTATTCAGAACAACCGCGGAAAGCCCACCAATTCCGAGTTTATAGCTATGATTGCCGACAATCTGAGGCTGAAATACAAGTACACCACGGTTTAACCTAAGAGCCGCCCCGGTCAATCGAAAAATAAAAAAAATGGCGACCCGCGTGGGTCGCCAATATATCGGATAAGGGCATTTTCTGCCGTTTTGGGAATCCTCTTAAATTCCGCTCTTATTTTCAAAAAATCTACGTCCCTCCATAGCTCTTGAGAGGGTGACGTCGTCGGCATACTCGATATTAGCTCCAACGGGAATACCGTAGGCGAGCCTTGAAAGCCTGACGCCGCTGTCCTCCAGCATACGGACTATATAAGCCGCGGTTGTATCGCCCTTAGGTGTCGGGTTGGTAGCGATGATAACCTCCCTGACAGAGCCCTCGCGGACACGCTTATCAAGCTCGGCGAGCTTCAGGTCGCGTGGGGTGACGTTATCAAGAGGAGAGAGGACTCCTCCGAGGACGTGATATACTCCCTTATAGCCCCTGATGCGTTCCATAGTTATAATATCCTTGGCGTCCTCAACGACGCAGATAACCGAGGCGTCGCGGTCGGGCGAGGAGCATACCTCACACGACTCTGCCTTCGACGAGAGTCCGAAGCAGACAGGACAGATGTGGACGTCGCGCTTGACTCCTATTATAGCGTCGGCGAAGCCTTCCGCCGCGTCGGGAGAGAGATTTAATACCGCGAAGGCGTATCTTGCCGCGGTTTTCGCTCCGACGCCGGGGATACGGCGGAATTCGTCTATAAGACGCTGTATCGGTGCAATATACTCAGCCATAGTATCAGAACATACCGGGCATTCCGGGAAGTCCCATACTGCCTGTAATCTTAGCCATTTCTTCCTGAGCGTCGCTCTCGACCTTCTTGATAGCCTCGTTGACAGCGGCTACTATAAGGTCCTCGAGGGTTTCTATATCGTCGGGGTCAACTATCTCCTCGGCAAGCTTAACAGAGAGAACCTCCTTCTTGCCGTTGATTCTGACGTCGATAACGCCGCCGCCGCAGGATACCTCATACTCGCGCAGCTCGAGCTCAGCCTGCTTCGCCTGCATATCCTCCTGCATCTTCTGCGCCTGCTTCAGCATCGACTGCATATTGCCTGCGCCGCTGTTCTGTGGAATTCTGACCTTCATATCAATATCTCCTTATTAATCCTCAATATTTTCTATAAGCTCATCGTAGCCGTCGCTCTCCCTCGAGGAGTCAAGCGGCTCGATAACCAGGCGCACCTCTGACACCGGAACCCCCTCCCTCTCGGCAATAACACCGCGCACGAGGGCAAGGTCCGCGTCACTCGAGGCGAAGCGGCTGGCAAAAAACGAGTTCATTCTGATAAGATACACGCCGTCGGGACGGACGAATGCAACAGACTTTAAAAACTGTACCGAAAGAGAGGTCTTGAGCTCTCCTATTCGCTCCTGCACCTCTGCCCAGCCGTCGTATCTCACCGTGCGGCGAGCCTCGGCGTGTCTTTTCTCGGGTGCGCTCTCCTCCTTGGCAGGCGCGGGGGTTGACTCCTCAATAACCGGAGCTGCAGCCTCCTTGACCGTCGGGAGCACAGTCACCTTGTCGGTGTTGTCAACCGTGTGGGTAACGCCCATTTTCAGCTTCGACAGCTCTCTTTCAAGCTCGTCAATTCTCAGAGCGAGCGCCTCAGGTGTAACCGTGCCCTTCGGGTCGCACATTCTCGTCAGGGCAATCTCGGCGATAGAGCGCTTTGAATTAAACGCCCTCTGCATATCCGCCATAGCATCCTCGAGCACCGAGGTGTGATATATTAGCGCGGCAGGCGTCAGGGCGCGGGCGAGTGGGACGAGCTCGTTATACTCCGCTTCTGTGAGGTCGAGGAATTCTCTCGCCCTCTCGGTGTTCTTGACCACCATAATATCGCGGTAGCAGTCGATTATCTCCTGCCAGAAAACCGAAATATCTCCGCTTTTCATAACCGTTTCGTTGATTATCGAGTAAATTTCCGTATAGTCGCGGTTGATTACAGCGCGCACGATGCTGAAGGCGTTATCTCTGTTTCCCGTGCCCGCGGTTTCAAAAACAAGCCTCGCGTCCACAACCTCACGGGTGCTTCCGCACTGCTCAAGAAGGCTGACCGCGTCGCGCATACCGCCTCTTGATACTCTCGCGATAACCCTCGCGCCGTCCTCGGTGAGCTTAATTCCCTCCGCCTCGGCTATTTTCATCAGCCTCGCCATAATATTCTCTACGGATATACGGCGGAAGTCGAAGCGCTGACAGCGGGATACGATGGTTGTCGGGAGCTTGTGAAGCTCGGTGGTGGCGAGAATGAAGATAACGTAGGTCGGGGGCTCCTCGAGAGTTTTCAGAAGCGCGTTGAACGCCGAGCCCGACATCATGTGAACCTCATCTATGATATACACGCGGTACTTGAGGAGCGCGGGGGTGAAGGCAATCTCGTCCTTCATATCTCTAACGTTGTCAACGCCGTTATTCGACGCGGCATCCATCTCGATAACGTCGGTGGCAATTCCCGCCTCTATGCTTCGGCAAGCCTCACAGCAGTTGCAGGGATTTCCGTCCTTGGGATTTTCGCAGTTGACCGCCTTGGCAAGTATCTTCGCACAGCTGGTCTTTCCCGTTCCGCGAGAGCCGCAGAACAGATAGGCGTGCGAGAGTCTGTGCGATTTAACCTCGTATTTCAGTATATCGGTTATGGCATCCTGCCCTGAAACGTCGTCAAAATCGACGGGGCGCCACTTTCGGTATAACGCTCTGTACTCCGACATATTCCCTCCAATAAAATAAAAGCACGCGCGGTATAGGTACTCGCCGCACGCGCACAGTAAAATAATCCGTGTGTCAGAAAGAGCCATACACCTCAAACTCGAATATGGGACTACATACGTTAACCGACACCACTGCTCAGGACAGGCTTCCTCGCGGCACACCCGATAAACCGCTTAATGCTGCTTGGTTCCCCACCTGACATGGTTCACAGCCTCGAGTTGCGCAAGACCAATCCGTCAACACAGTAAGCGAAGGCGCAGTCTACACAGCCCCAGCCCTTATAAGAGGAATGAACCCCTGCTATAGCGGATTTCAGGTACAAGGTACCGCTACCACCCCGGCTGGTATGGCTCCGTCTGACACACGGATCCGTTTCAATTTGACTTTTATATTGTATCACATATAAAACTAAAAATCAATAGCTTTTAAAATTTTTATTTCGCCCCGTGGCGTCATATAACGAAGCCGCCCGACACGTTCAGCACCTCGCCCGTGATGAAGGACGCACCCTCGCCGGCAAGAAATAGCGCGGCATTGGCAATTTCCTCGGGGCTTCCCATTCTCATAAGGGGCGTTTCGTCCTCGAGGACTCTCAGATCCTCCTCCGAAAGATGCGAGTTCATCGGCGTGTCGATAACCCCGGGGGCAATGGCGTTAACCGTTATTCCCGACGGGCCGAGCTCCTTAGCCAGAGCCTTCGTCATACCGATAAGACCCGCCTTCGCCGCAGAATAATGCACCTCCATAGACGCGCCCGTAAGTCCCCACACCGACGAGATGTTGATAATCCTGCCGCATTTTCTCTTTAACATATCGGGTATCACCTCGCGCGAGTACAGAAAAGCGCCCGTGAGATTGACAGCGAGCGTATGGTTCCACTCCTCGAGGGTCAAATCGGAAAACAGCTTATAGGACGAAATAGCCGCGTTATTGATAAGGCAGTCGATTCTGCCGTACTGTGTGAGAGTCAGGCGCACCGCCCGCGAAACCGCCTCCTCCGACGAGCTGTCGGCAGGAATAGCGAGAGCTCCCGTTTCTTCGACAAGAGTCGCGGCGAGGCTTTCGTTTTTCAGGTAGGTGAAGGCTACGCAGTAGCCCGCATCGCTGAAGGCGCGTACCATAGCGGAGCCTATTCCGCCCGTACCGCCGTTAATAAGGACAACTTTCATTGATATACCTCTTGGTATTATTTTAGATATATTCTACACGAGCTTTCGGAAAAAGTCAACACCGAAGGGGCGAATATGCCGCCATAGAGCCAAAAACTTGACAAATTTTCCCAAAAGGGCTACAATATAGCGAAGAAAGGATAAATTATGATACTGATTATAGGCCGTTCCCTGGATGCTATGCTCACAGCTAAGGACATTCTCGGATATATGAACATTATTTCGGACACCGTGCTCTCAAAGGACGCGCTTGCCATAGCGGGCGAGAGGCACAAGGGTGTTATTATAGTCGGCAGAGACGCCCTCATCAGCCCCGAGGAGTACGTACGCGAGCTCAGAGGCCAGATTGGAGGCGCGCCTGTATTCGCCATCAGAGAAGACCTGAATCCCGAGGTTTTTGATATTTTTGACGGAATATATCCGCCGTCGGTCTACTCCTCGAGGCTGGTTACAGATATGATGCGACTCGCGGAGCTCCGAGCTATAACGCCGCCCGGCAGATACAGACTCGGCGAGCTGGACGCGGACAGCAGAATGGCGGACGCCACGCTGGGCGGCGAGCCGCTCGGACTGACGAAAACCGAGGCTATGATACTTCGCGCGGTGATGGCGGTCTATCCTGCGATGCTTTCGATAGAGGATATACTGAGGCTGGCATTCCGCACGGGCAGACAGCCCGAGAGCTCGGGCGCGAGGACGCATATCTGCTCTATCAACAGAAAGCTCGAGCAGATGGGCTCGCAATTTCAGATTGCCTCAGAGGGCGAGGGATATTCTCTTTCCGAGAAGAGAATACGGGTAAGTGTGGATTAAGAAACAGAGAGGTTATGTACAGCATCTGCGCGTAGCCTCTTTTTTCTTCGCTTTTTCTGCTGGCGCTTTTTTTCATTTTTCATTTTTTCTCCGTCGACGCATATAATTTAATCAGCGACAAAAAATATACGAGGTAGTATGCTTGAATTATCGAGGATTTTTCTGAAGCTTATAACTCTCATTTTGGGAATTGAACAGCTCCAGAGCTTCCCTCCTCCCTTATCAAAGGAGGACGAGGCTGAAATGTTCAGAAGAATGAGAGATGGGGACAAAAAGGCAAGGGATATTTTAATAGAGAGGAATCTGAGGCTTGTGTCGCACATAATCAAAAAATACTATTCGTCCTACCCGAATATCGACGAGCTGATTTCGGTCGGAAGCCTTGGGCTTATTAAGGCTGTCGACAGCTTCAAGAGCGAGTACGGAACGAGGTTCGCCACCTACGGCGCCAAGTGCGTGCAGAATGAAATTTTAATGTACTTCAGGTCGACCAAAAAGCTGCAGTGCGAGGTATCAATCAACGATACCATAGACGTTGACAAAGACGGAAATCCTCTGACCTATCTTGATATAATCAGCGTTGACGAGGACATCGCGGGCGAAATAGATATGTCTATACATACCGAGCGTGTGAGAAGGCTTGTTGAAGAGGTGCTCGACGAAAGAGAGCGGGAGATTATAATACTCCGCTACGGTCTGTGCGGCTACAAGCCGCTCACTCAGAGAGAGGTCGCCTCTCACCTCGGAATATCCCGATCCTACGTGTCAAGAATCGAAAAGCGCGCGCTCGAAAAGCTAAGAGACGGCTTCGGCTCACAAAGACCCGATTTTGATGATTCGGTATAAAGATAAGAAAAGGCGACAAACTATATATGCATATCTAAAATCGGATAGTCGGGATATAATTCTTGGCAGATTTTGTTATATGTAAAAATAAAACCTGCCGCTGGGCGAGCGCCTCTTGCCTGACGGCAAAAAAAGGACGGTACAAAAAAGTGATGTTGATAAACAAGATTGCCCTTGCTCTTGCAATCATCGGTTGCATTAACTGGGGTCTGGTCGGTTTATTCTCCTTTGACGCTGTCGCCTGGCTTTTCGGAGGTACGGGCGCTATTCTCTCGAGAATAGTATACACCTTGGTTGCTATCGCAGGTCTTTGGTGTGTCAACCTTCTTTTCAGGGACGACGAGGAGATGGCGAGTCACCACGCATAACCCGCAAGGGTATTATCCGGAGTAATCGGATAAAACGGATAGAGGTACGGCTTCGTGCCTCTATTTTTCTTTTCCACAACCCTTTTGTCGATTTTTCATATAATACAGTGGGAGAAAATCCTATCTTAGCCGTACTAAAATTTATAAATACAGGCAAAATAAAAATGAGGGCAACCTCAGAAGTCAAAAGCAGGAAAGGAAAAGGCAATGAACATAAGGCGCGGTGATATATACTATGCCGACCTGAGCCCCGTCGTTGGCAGTGAGCAGGGCGGACTTCGTCCTGTGCTTATCGTACAAAACGACGTCGGAAATAAATACAGCCCCACGGTTATAGCGGCGGCAATCACCTCAAAAATGGGAAAGACAAGGCTGCCGACGCACATCGACATACCCGGTGAGGATGCGGGGCTTTCGAGGGACAGCGTTATTCTGCTCGAGCAGATTCGCACGCTGGATAAAACGAGATTGAAGGAAAAGATGGGACACTTGGACGAGGACACCATGCGTGTAGTCAACAGCGCTATCGTGGTCAGCTTCGGCTTATCTTCATTTTGAGTCATATTCTCCCTGCCCACGCGCATATTCTGTAATAAGATAAAAAGCCGGATTGTGCCGGGGAGGGAGAAAAAATGAACCAATATATGCCCGAGGGCGTTGCATCTTCAGATATAGCCCGTGATTTTTCAGGGCGGGACGGACTTATGCGCGCTATGGCGTGCGGCGCTATTTTAGAGGGGGTCGCTGTGATGTGCGACCACAGATATAACCTACATATAGAGCTCGGAGGCGGAATTCGCGGAATAATTCCGAGGGAGGAATCTCAGTATCCGACAGGCGGCGAGGGGATAAAGGATATAGCCATACTGACCAGGGTCGGAAAGCGGGTCTGCTTCAAGGTCAAGGAGCTCACTACCCAGAAAAGCGGAGAGACGCTCGCCGTGCTCTCGCGGCGCGCGGCGCAGGAGGAATGCAGAAGAAAATACCTCTCGGCGCTCACCCCGGGGGATATTATTCCCGCCAGGGTCACTCATCTTGAGAGCTTCGGCGCCTTTCTTGACGTGGGCTGCGGTATTCCCTCTCTGCTCGCCGTCGACTGTATTTCGGTATCGAGGATTTCGCATCCGTCGGAGAGGCTGTCGGTTGGCGACTGCATCAGTGTGGTTGTCAAGGGCTTCGACGAGCGGGGGCGAATGTCGGTTTCCCAAAAGGAGCTGCTCGGTAGCTGGGAGGAAAACGCGGCGCTTTTCTCCGAAGGAGAAACCGTCAGAGGAATTATAAGGAGCGTTGAGAGCTACGGAGTATTCGTTGAGCTGACGCCCAATCTTGCAGGTCTCGCAGAATGGCGGGACGACGTCTACCCGGGACAGCTCGCGGCGGTATATATAAAATCCATAATCCCCGAGAAAATGAAGGTTAAGCTGGTTATAATCGACCTAGCTGACGAGGAATATTATCGCGGCGGCAGAGAATACTTCATTGATACGGACGAGGTGAGGCATATTGACAGCTGGCAATACTCTCCTGTGTGCTGTAAGAGGCGGATTGAAACCATATTTATATAAAAAAGCGGCAAATGCCGCTTTTTTTGTTGCATTGAGGGCTTCGGTGTGCTAAAATTAAGAAAAAAGGAGGCGGAATATGGTACGTATAGGAAACGATTGGGACGAGATACTCTCGGGCGAGTTTGATAAGGAGTACTATCTGTCGCTACGAGAATTCCTCAAGGCAGAATACTCGACGAGGAGAATATACCCCCCGATGCACGACATTTTCAACGCTTTGAGGTACACCCCCTACTCCTCTGTCAAGGCGGTAATACTTGGACAGGACCCCTATCATCAGCCGGGACAGGCGCACGGCCTGTGCTTTTCGGTGAAAAACGGCACTCCTCCGCCCCCCTCGCTGAAAAACATATATAAGGAGCTCTCCTCTGATATAGGTATTCCCATACCGACGGGCACCGAGCTCGTAGGCTGGGCAAGGCAGGGAGTTCTGCTCCTCAACACCACTCTCACCGTCAGGGAGGGCGCGCCGCAGAGTCACAAAGGGCGCGGCTGGGAAATTCTGACCGACAGAATTATCTCGCTCCTGAACGGAAAGGACACTCCGGTGGTATTCATACTCTGGGGAGCCAACGCCAGAGCGAAGGCGGCGCTCATTGACAGACACAGGCACAGCATCATAGAATCTGCGCATCCAAGCCCTCTGTCAGCTTATAACGGCTTCTTCGGCTCAAGGCCGTTCAGTCGCACGAACTCTATTTTAGAGGCGTCGGGACAGTCGCCTGTCGATTGGTCGGCGATTTAATAAAAATAATGAAAAATTTGGCATATATTCTTGATTTATAAGAAAAAAGGATATATAATTAAATTGAAGAAAAAAATAAATAGCCCCGTGGGCGAAAGGAGCGCTGAAATGAAGCTACTTGAAGAAAGAATCCGCGAGGACGGAGTTATACTTCCGGGTGACGTTATCAGGGTTGACAGCTTTCTTAACCACCTTATCGACGTTGAGCTTATCTCACACTGCGGCGACGAGTGGTATAAATGCTTTGGCAACGAGGGAGTTACCAAAATTCTGACTATCGAGTCCTCGGGCATAGGAATCGCCTGCATAACCGCGACGAAGTTCGGCGTGCCCGTACTCTACGCGAAAAAATCAAGAAGCGCCACGCTCAGGTCGGACGTATATTCCACCAAGGTCGTGTCCTACACTCACGGACAGTCCTATGACGTTCTCGTATCGAAGAAATTTTTGAATGAAAATGACAGAGTTCTTATAATAGACGACTTCCTGGCTAACGGAAGCGCTCTGCGCGCTCTCATCACTCTCGCCGAGAAGGCGGGGGCAACCGTGGTTGGCATTGGCATCGCGGTTGAAAAGGTATTTCAGGGCGGCGGCGACGATATCCGTATGAGAGGCTACAGAATCGAATCTCTGGCAAGAATTGCCTCGATTGATGCTGATAAAGGCATCAAATTCGTAGAATGACAGACTGAAAATAATTCAAGGGCTACCTCACGGTAGCCCTTTTTTCGTTGAAAAGCAGTATTATATCAAGGAAATAAGAAAATATCCGAGCACTATGACACCGAGAACTATTCTGTACACGCCGAAAACGGTGAACTCGTGGCGGCGGACGAATTCCACGAGGAAGCGGATAGCCAAAACCGACACTACGAAGGAAACCAGGCAACCGACAATCAGCAGTAACAGCTCGGGGGCTGTGGCAGAAAAGCCGCCGAGGACGAATTTCAGAATCTTGAGCCCCGATGCCGCAACCATAATAGGTATAGCCATATAGAAGGAAAACTCCGACGCGGCGGTGCGGGACACGCCCGTGAGCATGCCGCCGAGTATGGTAGAGCCCGAGCGGGATGTGCCCGGAATGAGAGAAAGACATTGAAAGCCGCCGATAACGAGCGCATCCTTGAAGCTCAGGTCATAGACGCTCTCAATCCTGTATTCCCTACCCCTGTTGTGTCTTTCGACAAGGATGAAGGCGACACCGTACACCACGAGGGTTATAGCGACGGTGACAAAGTTATAGAACAGCTCATCAAACAGGTCGTCGAGCAGGACTCCCAGAACGCCCGCCGGGATAACTCCGACGATAACCTTGAGCCAGAGCATATATATGCTCTTTTTTTCCTCGGGCGACTTCTTTTTCGAAAAGGGCCAGAGCTTACCAAAGAAAAGCAGGGGCACTGCGAGTATAGCGCCAAGCTGAATAACCACGAGAAACAGCTCCATAAATTCCTCGCTGACTCTGAGACTAAGCAGCTCGTCAAGAAGTATCATATGTCCCGTGGAGCTGACGGGCAGCCATTCGGTTATTCCCTCTATTATACCGAGAAGGATAGCCTTCAGTAGCTCAATAATTTTTTCCGACATATTATTCTCCCAACTGAAAAATTAGACCGCTCTTATAATATCACCCTCGCGTACGGCGAAGGGCATTCGCATATAGAATGGCATATAAGGGTGCGGGGTTGCTTCAATGGGGTTCATATCCGCATCGAAAAGCTCGCCGACAGAAAGAGGCTCACCGACTCTGCCCGGGGTGAGAAGCTCGATGGAGTCACCCTTTTTCATCTTGTTCCGCTGTGTCATAAGGGCAAGACCCGTTTCACTATTATATGACTGAACGACGGCGAGATATGCCTTTTCCCTGATATATCCCGTGGTCGAGGATATATTGGCGTCGGCGCGGCTGTCTGCGAAGTAGTAGCCGGTGTTATACTCGCGGTGGCTGACCGACTCAAGCTCTCTGTACCAGCGCTCATCGTACTCGTAGTCGCCCGAAAAATAGCTGTCGAGCGCCATTCTGTAGGTATTTGTTACAACCGCGGTGTAGTAGGCGGATTTCATTCTTCCCTCTATCTTGAAGGAGTTAATACCCGCCTCGACAAGCTCGGGAATATGCTCGATGGTGCAGGTGTCGCGGCTTGACATTATAAAGGTCTCTCCGCCTATCTCCTCTATCGGCATAGAGCACTCGGGGCGCTTTTCCTCGGTTATCTCATAGGCTCTGGCGGTGTAATTCCATCTGCAGGGCTGAGCGCACATGCCTCGGTTGGCATCTCTTGATACCAGATGATTTGACAGCAGGCATCTGCCGCTGTAGGACACGCACATCGAGCCGTGGACGAAGCACTCTATCTCAAGCTCCTCGGGAACATTCTGTCTTATCGCCTTGATTTCCTCAAGGCTGAGCTCTCTTGAGAGAACAACTCTTTTCGCTCCGAGCGAGTGCCACGCGCGGCAATCAGCAGAGCTTACCGAGCACGCCTGAGTGGATATGTGAATTTCAATTTCGGGAAGTATTTTCTTGGCGAGCATAAGCACGCCGAGGTCGGCTATAATCAAGGCGTCGACAGGTATTTCCCTGAGGCTCTCAAGATATTTTTCAAGCAGGGGATATTCGTTCTCCCTCGGCATAGTATTGACGGTGAGATATACCCTCACCCCTCTTTCGTGAGCGTAGGCGACAGCCTCGCTGAGCTCCTCCTTGGTGAAGTTATCCGCCGCCGCTCTCATACCGAACACCTCGCCCGCGAGGTAGACGGCGTCTGAGCCGTAGAGTATGGCTGCGCGCATTTTTTCAATGTTGCCCGCTGGGGACAAAATTTCAGGTCTTTTCATATGTTACCTTTCAGTTGTTTTTGGGTGTTGTGAGTATCAGCGCGACCTCCCAGGCGGGAACGCATAAGGTGCGTCTGATTTTCGGTGTATATTCGGGGTATCTGTCACAGATATAATTCAATATCTCGAATATATCCCTCGAGCGATGATAGAGAGATATGAGGAGCTCGGGGTGATGGGCTCTTATAGTTTCATCAGAGCCGATAAGCGCTTCCATCTCTGCTCCCTCAACGTCATATTTGATATAATCTGGTGATAACCCAAGGCAGTCTACCGTGATAAGAGGTAGCTCGACCACTTTATTTTCATACGAGGCGGTCGAGGAAACCGAGGAATTGCGATTTCCCGAGGAGGAAAAGCTCCCCTCTGTGACACTGCTCCACGCCGCCGCGTTGATAGGCGTGATTTCGATATTCTCTACCGTGCCGCAGTATTTTAAAAGGCGCTTATAGGTCTTGGGGTCGGGCTCGAGCGCCACGGCGTGCGAGAGATTCGGGAAGTATTTTTCTGCCTCCCTCAGCGTGTCGCCGTTATACGCGCCAAGGTCAAGATAGGTCCTTATCCTCTCAGAGTCAAGCTCACCGTACAGCTCGTCGGTGGTGGAGTAGCAGTCAAGAAGATAATCCATTTTTCCCGTAAGCTTATAGTTGATGATAGCCGCGTAGGCGTTTTTCGATTTTTCGTCGGGGAGTCTGTCGAAGGCTCTTTTTATCTCTGTGTAGCTCTCGTTATACAGCTCGCGGTCAAAGTACTCCTCGCCGGCAACGGGCATATCGGGAATGTACATTTCATACTCGGAGTTGATCTCTGAGAGCATATCGAGCACCTCGATACGCGAGGTGGCGAAGGAGAGGAGGATAACGAAGTCGGAGTACTTTTCCTTAATCTCGGAGAATGAGCGCACAGGCATTCCCCTGAAGCTGTGGCCGCGCACGAAGCCATCCGAGGCGAATATATCACTCGGTGTAACACCGTATTTTTCAAGTCTTGAAAACAGCTTATCCGCTCCGTTTCCCATACCGTAGACGACTATTGGGCGGCTCTCGGCAGCTATTCTGTCCCACATATCCTCCATCAGGGGATATTCGGGCAACGTGTATTTCTTATATATCATACTGTCCTCGGATTTCTATACTAAATAAAATAATACAGCAAGGAAGAAAAAAAGTCAAGACTTTTGGCGCTCGGACTTGAAAAGCTGAGAAAACAGTGCTACAATATTAATAAAAAGCTGTGAGGTTTCCTATGAATTGTATTTTTTGTTCTATAATAAGCGGTGATATTCCCTCGAAGAAGGTCTACGAGGACGAGATATGCTTCGCCTTCCTCGATATAAATCCGCAGGCTCCCGTGCACTGTCTTATCGTGCCCAAGGCGCATATTCAGTCTGCAGACGAGCTGACCGAGGAAAACGCGGGCGTTGTCGGACATATCTTTTCGGTTATTCCGAAAATAGCGAAGGAGCTCGGACTATCCGCAGGCTACCGCGTTGTCACCAATATCGGCGAGGACGGCAGACAGTCGGTCAAGCACCTGCACTTCCATATCCTCGGCGGCAAGCAGCTTTCCGAAAATATGGCTTGACAAAAGACTGCGGAACATTGAAAAGGCGTGGATTTCCACGCCTTTTTTCTTTGGTATAATTTTCGCCGAAAAGCGCTTGAAAAACACACGGAAGAGGCTCAAGGCAAGCGAGGAAATGGGGATTTCTAAAATATCGAAGCCACCGGGCAAAGAGATTTTGAGGGGAAACACTTGGCTGACGAGCGCCGCCGTAGAAAGCTACGGCAAGCGAGGAAACAAGGATTTACACCAAAATATCAAAGCCCTCGGAAAAAGGAAAAGGGTTGTGAAAATTCACAACCCTGTTTCGGCTTGATTAAACCTTTTCCTTAACCTTAGCCGCCTTACCCACTCTGTCACGAAGGTAGTAGAGCTTCGCACGGCGAACCTTCGCCTCACGGAATACTACGATCTTCTCAACGTTGGGGGAATGAAGGGGGAAGGTCTTCTCAACACCTACACCGTAGGAAACGCGTCTGACGGTGAAGGTCTCGGAGATTCCGCCGCCATGCTTAGCGATAACGGTTCCCTCGAACATCTGAGTTCTGGTCTTCTCACCCTCGGTGATACGGATATAAACCTTAACGCCGTCACCGATACCGAAAGAAGGAACATCAGACTTAAGCTGCTCATTTGTAAAAGCCTGGATCTTGTCCATTTTGGGCCCTCCTTATACTACGAACATTCGTGCAGAGCGATGCAGAGGACTGTTCTGAATTCTTAAAATCTGTCAAAATATGCCGCAGGGCATACGCACAGTCGGTAACATTATAGCACAAGGGTTTTGAAAAAGCAATAGGTTTTTGAGATTTTTTTAAATTTGTGAAAAATAGTCAGCTTTCCTTAAAATATTAAAAAAATTTATATGCTTTTATTCTTGTAATTTCAGCGAAAGTATGATAAAATGTATGGTGAGAAAATATATCGAAAGGCAGTTTGGCTGTGAGCGATAGAGAAAATGATATAATTAAGGATGCCGTGGCAGACCCGACCGAAGCGAAGGACTCTGCCGAAAAGCAGACTACGAAAAGAAAGAGCGGCTCTCGGAAAAAGTCCGAGCAGCCGTCGGAAAATAACGCCGAGACAACGGCGGAAATTATGCCTGATAGCGAGCCCGAGGCGGTAGCTCTGCCTGAGGCAGAGGTTGAGCCTGACGCGGTAGCTGTGCCCGAGGCAGAGGTTGAGCCTGACGCGGTAGCTGTGCCCGAAGGCGAGTCGGAGGCGGAAGCTATGCCCGAGATTTATCAGGAGGAGGCAGAGTCTGCGCCTGTGGCAGAGAGCCCCATTTCCGACGAGGCGGTGACCTCTGACGAAGCTGTGACCTCTGACGAGGCATCAGAGCCCGAAATAGAAACGAACCCTTCCCTGCCCGTTGAGCCTGAGATTGAGGTCGAGCTTGAGATAGAGGCTGAGCCCGAGGTTGAGGCTGAGCCTGAGGTTGAGGTCGAGCCTGAGATAGAGGCTGAGCCCGAGGTTGAGGTTGAGCCTGAGGTTGAAATCGAGCCCGAGGTTGAAGTCGATCCTGAGGAACATACGCCCGTCGCTCATGTTGAGCACCACGCACCCGTCAGCCATCACCACGAGGAAAGACACGAAGAAAAGACGAACAAGGCTCGCAGAGTGGACGGACTTTTCGACTTCATAGAGCTGTTCGTTTTCACACTCGCGGCGGTGCTTCTTGTAACCACCTTCCTGTTTCGTCACTCGGTGGTTGAGGGCGACTCTATGCTCGGCACTCTGCACGACGGCGAGGCGCTTATAATCTCCGACCTGTTCTACGAGCCCGAGAGGGGCGATATTGTAGTCGTCGAGGATTTCTCAACCGTCTTAAAAAAGCCGATAATCAAGCGAATTATCGCTATTGGCGGCGATACCGTGAGAATAACCAGAACGGCGGTGTACGTCAACGGTGAGGAGCTTATCGAGCCATACGTTTTCACCGACGGGCTGACATATTACTACGACGTGCACCCGTCCGCGGCTAATCTGACTAACGATACCCTCGTCGTCGAGCCGGGCGTATACTACGAGCTGACCGTGCCCGAGGGAGAGCTGTTCGTTATGGGCGACCACAGAAACCTCTCCACCGACTCGCGTGATATAGGCACGGTTGACGAGGACGCGGTGCTCGGCAGGGCGTTATTCAGATTTTATCCCTTTGACAGATTCGGAAAGGTAGACTAAATATGGCGAAAAATCCGATACAGTGGTTCCCCGGTCACATGGCGAAAACTCGCCGAATGATTGGAGAGTGCCTCGGACAGGTTGATATTGTTTTCGAGCTTCTGGACGCGAGAATCCCCTACAGCTCGAAAAATCCTGAAATTGAAAGACTTCTCGGCGACAAGCCGAGGATAATTATACTCACCAAGGCGACCCTTGCGAGCCCGGAGCTGAACAGGCGCTGGGTCGACTACTACAACAAGACGGGCGCTACTGCGGTTCTTTTGGACTGTTTGACGGGCGAGGGACTCTCGGAGCTGTCTGCGGCGGTCAAGACCGTTTTGAAGGACAAGCTCGAGCGCTATCGAGAGAAGGGTATGGAGGGCAGAAAGCTCAAGGCTATGATAGTCGGCATACCCAACGTCGGCAAGTCCTCACTCATCAACAAGCTCGCGGGCGGAAAGAAGGCTAAGGTTGAAAACCGCCCCGGCGTCACCGTCAACAAGCAGTGGGTACCCACCGAAATAGGTCTTGACCTGCTCGATATGCCGGGAGTTCTATGGCCAAAGTTCGAGGACGAAAGGGTTGGACAGAACCTCGCTATGACGGGCGCAATCCGCGACCAGATACTCGACACGGAGGAAATAGCTATGCTTCTGTGCGGCAGGCTGATGGAGTGCGCTCCGCGTGAATTCCTGGAGCGCTACAAGCTCTCAGCAGACGAGGTAGAGGGGCTTGACTGCTACGACCTTTTCAGACTGGTTGGAAAAAAGCGCGGATTTCTTATCAGCGGCGGCGAGATAAACCACACGAGAACTGCCGAAATGCTGCTCGAGGAGTTTCGCTCGGCGAAGATTGGCAGAATAACCCTCGAATCACCCGAAAGGAGCTAATATATGCCAAGCTTTGAATATGAGGAAAGAAAATATTCCGAGGGCTATAAGGCGGTCTGCGGCTGTGACGAGGCAGGCAGAGGTCCCTTGTGCGGTCCTGTGGTAGCGGCGGCGGTTATTCTGCCGCTCGGGCTCGAGATTGAGGGGCTCAACGACTCGAAGAAGCTGACCGAAAAGAAGCGCGAGCGCCTCTTTGATATAATTAAGGAAAAGGCGATAGCCTACGCCATAGCCGAGGCGAGCCCCGAGGAAATTGACGAATATAACATACTGAACGCCTCGATGCTCGCTATGCGCAGGGCTGTGGAGGCTCTGCCCGTCAAGGCGGACTTCGCTCTGATAGACGGCAACTGCTCCCGCGGCTTCGAAATCCCCACCGAAACGGTGGTTAAGGGCGACTCGATAAGCTACTCGATAGCCGCCGCGTCAATACTCGCCAAGGTAACCAGGGACAGGGGCTGTATCGAGCTTGACCGTATGTACCCCGAGTACAATATAGCGAAGCACAAGGGTTATCCGACGAAGGAGCATATGGACGCTGTGAGAGAGCACGGCCCCTCTCCGATACACAGAAAAACCTTCCTTAAATTCCTTGACAAATGAACAATATAGTTAAGGCCAAAACAAGACGGCACGATCTCGGCAGATTCGGTGAGCGGGTGGCTATCAGGTATCTTCTTCTCCACGGCTACCTCGTCAGGCGGCGAGGCTATATGACCGAGGACGGAAACGAGGTTGATCTTATCGCCACCAACAGAGAGTACGTGATTTTCGTTGAGGTCAAGACGAGGCTGCTCGAGGTGAAAAATCCGAACGAGCCTCGCCCCGCCTCGGCTGTCTTTCCCGACAAGCAGAGGAGCGTTATCGCGGCGGCAAGGCACTACGCGGCGAATCACCCGAGCAACAGAAAAAAGCGTCTTGATATTATTGAAATATATATAAGTGTGAAAAACAACAGGAAAAAAGTGGCAGAGGTCAAGCACCTCAAAGGCGCGTTCAACGTCACGACCGCCTTCAAGCCACATTAACCCCCTATGGTCATAACGGAGGACCGAAAAATGAACTACGTATCTACACGCGGTGGCGCAGAAAGAGTCAGCGCCGCGCACGCTATAAAGACAGGACTTGCCAAGGACGGCGGTCTATATATGCCAGAGGAAATTCCCACGCTCACAGAGGACGAGCTCGCTAGTCTCTGTGCTCTCTCCTACCCCGAGAGAGCGGCGGCGGTGCTGTATAAGTTCCTCGACGGATTTGAGTATGAGGAGCTTCTCGAGGACGCCGAGGCGGCATATTCTCCCGAAAAATTCAAGCCCTCGCCCACACCGATAACCAAGCTCGGCGAGGACGAATATATGCTCGAGCTCTGGCACGGTCCTACCTGTGCCTTCAAGGATATGGCGCTCCAGCTTATGCCCAGGCTTTTCGTCAGGTCGCTCAGAAAATGCGGCGAAAACAGAAAAGCCCTGATACTCGTCGCCACCTCGGGAGATACGGGCAAGGCGGCGCTTGAGGGCTATCGCGATGTTGAGGATACTCTGGTTAAGGTATTCTTCCCTGTCGACGGCGTCAGCGAGGTGCAGAAAAAGCAGATGCAGACGCAACAGGGCAACAACCTCTCGGTCGATGGCATCAGAGGAAACTTTGACGACGCGCAGAGCGGAGTCAAGGCTCTTTTCGCAGACGAGGAGCTAAGGGAGGAGCTTGACCGAATGGGAATATTCCTCTCCAGCGCCAATTCTATAAATTGGGGCAGACTCGTGCCTCAGATAGTCTACTATATCTCCGCTTACTGCGACCTTCTCAGAGATGGCGCTATCAGAATGGGCGAGCTGGTCGACGTCACCGTACCTACGGGCAACTTCGGCAACATTCTCGCCTGCTATATAGCGAAGAAAATGGGACTTCCTGTTGGAAGACTGGTCTGCGCGTCGAACAGGAACGACGTTCTCACCGAGTTTTTCAGAACGGGCACCTACAACAGATGCCGCCCCTTCCACACCACAACCTCGCCTTCTATGGATATACTTATATCCTCAAACCTCGAAAGGCTCCTCTATATGACCCTTGGAGCTGAAAAGACGGCGGAATATATGAAAATGCTGGCAGAGGACGGGGTATATACCCTCTCAGACGAGGATTTTTCGGCTGTCAGGGCGGATTTCTCGGCGTATAGCTGTGATGAGGAGGAGTGCGCCGCGACTGTGAGGGAGCTCTTCCAAAATAAAAACTGCCTTATCGACACCCATACAGCCGTGGCAGTCAACTGCTCCCACAAATATATGAACGAAAACAAGGCAGAGAGAAAAATGCTTGCCGTTTCCACGGCATCGCCATTCAAATTCGCGCGCGACGTGTACCGCGCGGTCTATGGCAGTGACGTCGGAGACTCCGTCGGGGCACTCGCCGCCCTTTCCAGCCGTAGCTCCGTTCCTGTTCCCGAGCCGCTATCCGCGCTCGAGGGTCGACCTGTCAACCACGGTCGAACAATAGACAAGCAGGATATGAAATCGGCAGTAAGGGAATTCGCCTCGAGGGCTTAATGCTCCTTGGGCTTGAAGGTTGCGCAGGCGGTATTCGCCGAGCAGGTTGCCTCGGTGGGACCAACGCTTATTGAGCCCGCGTAGCAATCGCACTTTCCGTCGTGGTAGGCGCAGTTTTTGACGTCGCACATAACACCCTTGACGTGCTTTTTCGGGTCGCAGCCGCCCAAGCAGCCTGATTTCTTCTGATTTTCCATATTCTTAATTCTCTTTTCCGCAAGCCTTTCGCTTGCAAGGTTATTATTTGTTAGAAAATGCGGTATTATACCACAGAAAAATAAATTTTGGAGCAATTTTAAAATGGCGATATACACTATTGCCGACCTGCATCTGTCAACCCTCGACTCAACCGACAAGTCTATGGAGGTTTTCGGACACAGGTGGGCTGACTACACCGAAAGACTGTCGCACAACTGGAAAAAACTCGTCACAGACGAGGACACGGTAGTTATCCCCGGGGATATTTCCTGGGCGCTGACGCTCGAGGAGGCGGTGTCCGACTTGAAATTTATAGACGCTCTTCCCGGAAAAAAGATACTCGGCAAGGGCAACCACGACTTCTGGTGGATGACAATGCAGAAGCACGCGGCGCTCTTCGAGCGCGAGGGTATTTCAACGGTATCCTTTCTTTTCAACAACGCGCACGAGGTTGGCGATATTATAGTAGCGGGCACTCGGGGCTGGTATCCCGACGAGGACGCGAGGGGCGCTCCTGACAACGCCGACTACGATAAGCTTATCAACCGCGAGGCTCTCCGCCTCACGACATCTCTCAGAGCGGCGAAGGCGATAAAGGAGCTCTCGCCCGAGAAGGAAATAGTAGCCTTCCTGCATTTTCCGCCCTATTGGAACGGAAAGGCGGTCGAGCCCTTCGTCGATATACTCGTCGAATATGGGATTGAGCGAGTATATTTCGGACATATCCACGGCAACTACACCGCTCCCCCGACTATCGAGTACAGGGGAATTAAAATGCACCTTATATCAGCGGATTATCTGTCTTTTATTCCGAAAAGGGTTTAGATCGAGCTTAAATTGAGCTTAAATTGAAGGAAATAGCTATTGACAAAACGGCATATATGGTGTACAATATAGTGGTTTAAATTAAAACAAATAAATATATATATCTTTTGGAGGAAGAAAAAATGGCTCTTATCAAAAAGGAGCTCACCGAGAACTGCGGCTACGTTATCGAGTTTTCGGTAAGCAGAGAAATCTATAACAAGGCGGAGCTTGCCGTCTACAAGAAGGAGGTCAAGAACATCAACGTTCCCGGCTTCAGAAAAGGAAAGGCTCCCCTCTCTATTCTCAAGAGAATGTACGGCGAGGGCGTATTCTTCGAGGACGCTATCAACGAGTGCATTCCCGAGGCGTACGAGGAGGCTATCAAGGAGGCCGGATACGACACAGTAGGCAACCCCAAGTTTGACCTCGTTTCTATGGAGGGTGACATTATCCTCAAGGCAGAGGGCTCTGTCAGACCTACCGTTACCATCGAGGGCTACAAGGGCATCGAGGTTGAGAAGAAGGTCGCTGAGGTTACCGACGCTGACGTTGACGCTGAGGTTGAGAAGGTGCGCGACAGAAACGCCAGATTCGTACAGGAGTCCGACGAGGCAGTCAAGGAGGGTGACACCGTCACTATCGACTTCGAGGGCTTCGTTGACGGCGTAGCATTCGAGGGCGGCAAGGGCACCGACCACGAGCTCACTCTCGGCTCGGGCAGCTTCATTCCCGGATTCGAGGAGCAGATTGCAGGACACACCCTCGGCGAGGAGTTCGAGGTTAACGTTACCTTCCCCGAGGAGTACCACGCAGCCGACCTCGCAGGAAAGCCCGCGGTATTCAAGTGCACTCTCAAGTCACTCAAGCAGCTCCCCGCTCTTGACGACGAGTTCGCTAAGGACGTATCCGAGTTCGATACTCTCGATGAATATAAGGCAGACCTCAAGGCAAGACTTGTCAAGAAGAACGAGGACGCGGCAGAGCGCGAGGTTGAGAACGCTCTGGCTGAGAAGCTTATGGAGCTCGTTCAGGGATATATTCCCGAGGTTATGTTCGAGATGGAGACCGAGAACTACCTTCGCGACTACGATACAAGACTCCGTCAGTCCGGTCTTGATCTCAAGACCTATATGCAGTACACCGGTATGACCCTTGACGATATCCGCGCTCAGATGCGTCCCCAGGCTGAAAAGCAGGTTAAGGTCAGACTCGCTCTCGAGAAGATAGCAGAGCTCGAGGCTCTTGACGCTACCGAGGAGGAGATTAACGCAGAGTACGAGAGAATCGGAAACGCGTACGGAGTAGACGTTGCCGAGGTCAAGAAGATGATTCTCGCAGAGGACATCAAGAAGGACATCATAGTCGGTAAGGCTATGGAGCTCGTTAAGGCTAACGCCGTTATCAAGCTCGCTTAAATTAATTTATAGGAGGAACGTACTATGCCAATGGTACCAACCGTCATTGAAAAAACACCCGCGGGTGAGCGCGCGTACGACCTGTTCTCCCGACTTCTAAACGACAGAATAATCATTCTCGCAGGTCCTATCGACGACTCTGTGGCATCTACCATCGTCGGTCAGATGCTCTTCCTTGAGGCGCAGGATCCCGAGAAGGACATCTATCTTTATATCAACACCTATGGTGGAAACGAGCACTCCGGCCTCTCCATCTACGACACTATGAATTATATCAAGTGCGACGTAGTGACCATTTGTATGGGTATGGCTGGCTGCATCGGCGCTCTGCTCGTAGCGGGTGGCGCTAAGGGAAAGAGATACACCCTTCCCAACTCCGAGTTCCTGCTTGACCAGCCCTACTCGGGCACCAGAGGTCAGGCGACCAACATCAAGATTGAGGCGGACCACGTTATGCGTACCCGCGCTACAGTCAACGGACTTATGGCTAAGCACACCGGTCAGCCGCTTGAGGCTGTCGAGGCAGCTACCGAAAGACAGCACTTCCTCACCGCTGAGGAGGCTATTGAGTTCGGCATCGTTGACAAGATTCTCACCAATAAGGCGTAATTTCAAGGAGGAAAACGAATATGTCACTTATTCCCTACGTTGTGGAGCAGACCCCCGGCGGAGAGCGCTCCTACGACCTTTTTTCCAGACTTCTCACCGACAGAATAGTTATGCTCGCTGACGAGGTCAACGACGCTACCGCCACTATCGTCGTGGCTCAGATGCTCTTCCTCGAGGCGCAGGACCCCGATAAGGATATATACTTCTATATCAACAGCCCGGGCGGCTCGGTTTCCGCAGGCTTCTCCATCTACGATACTATGAACTACATCAAGTGCGACGTGGTTACTATATGTATGGGTATGGCGGCTTCTATGGGCGCGTTCCTGCTCTCTGGCGGAACTAAGGGCAAGAGATACGCTCTTCCCCACTCCGAGATAATGATTCACCAGCCCCTTGGCGGCGCTCAGGGTCAGGCAACCGATATCAAGATTGTCGCAGACCACATCACCAGAACCAAGGCGAAGCTCAACAGACTGATAGCACAGCACTGCGGACAGCCGGTTGAGGTTGTTGAGAAGGCTACCGACAGAGATAACTGGCTCACCGCTGAGGAGGCAGTTGCTTTTGGTCTTATTGACAAGGTTATCACCAAGAAGGATTAATTCAGATGGCTGACACCAATATTCGCCGCTGTTCCTTCTGCGGCGCGACCGAGATGGAGGTAAGGCTCCTTTTTCCCGGTCAGACAGAGGGCTGCTACGTGTGTGAGGGCTGCATCGAGCTGTGCCACGATTTTATCGCTGAGCATTTTCCCGACGAGCCCGCTCATGAGGCTGAGGGAGATGAGGTTGAGCTCTCGTACGAAACCCTTCCCCGCCCTCACGAAATCAAGAGGATGCTCGACGAGCACGTTATCGGTCAGAACGATGCGAAGCTCGCGCTCTCGGTAGCGGTATATAACCACTATAAGAGAATACTCTCCCTGAAAGAAAGAGACGACGACGAGGTTGAGATACAGAAGTCTAACGTGCTTCTTCTCGGCCCCACGGGCGTAGGAAAAACCTACCTCGCGCAGACGCTCGCCAAAAGCTTCAGGGTTCCCTTCGCCATAGCGGACGCCACCACTCTCACAGAGGCGGGCTACGTCGGCGAGGACGTGGAGAACATTCTGCTGCGTCTGATACAGGCGGCGGATTTTGACGTCGAGCGCGCAGAGATGGGTATTATCTATATCGACGAGATAGATAAAATATCGAGAAAGAGCGAAAACCGCTCGATAACCCGCGACGTTTCGGGCGAGGGCGTTCAACAGGCGCTTCTAAAGATACTCGAGGGCACGGTTGCTAACGTACCCCCACAGGGCGGCAGAAAGCATCCCAACCAGGAGTTTATCCAGATTAACACCAAGAATATCCTCTTCATCTGCGGAGGAGCATTCGACGGCATTGACAAGATTGTCGAAGCACGCTCGGGCGCGCACGCGATAGGATTTGAGAGCGGTGTCAAGACGGTCGGCGACACCAAGCTTACAGACGCCTACAAGAGAGTCGAGGCGCACGATATAGTCAAGTACGGTCTTATCCCCGAGCTTGTGGGTAGGCTTCCCGTTATCGTTTCGCTCGAGAATCTTGACGAGGAGGCACTTGTCAGAATTATCAAGGAGCCGAAAAACTCCATCTACAAGCAGTACAAGAAGCTCTTTGGGCTTGACGGAATTGAGCTTGAATTTGAGGAAGGAGCGTTTCTCGAGATTGCCCGAATGGCGAAGGAGAGAAAAACCGGCGCCAGAGGCCTTCGCTCAATTATCGAGAGCCTGATGCTCCTACCGATGTATGAGCTTCCCGCGGACAAAACGGTGACTCGGGTTATAGTTACCCAAGGCTTCGTCAGGGGCACTGAGGAGCTGACGGTTATCCGCGAGAGCAAGGAAGAATAGAAAAAAAGAGAACCGGACGGTGATTTTCCGCTTGGTTCTCTTTTTATATAGATTTGACACGGGTATGTGTTAATTGGCAGAATGTCAACTAAAGCTTACCTTATGCTCTTTCTGTAAGCCAGGGGGCTGACACCCATATACTGCTTGAAAATCTTGTGGAAGTAGTTCGGGTTGCAGAAGCCTATATCCTCTGCTATCTGTGCCATAGACATATCCGTCGTGCAGAGCAGCTTCATAGAATAATTGACCCTCAGTCCATTGATATAGTCAATGGGCGTTTTTCCTATGCTGTCCTTGAACATCTTGGTGAAGTAGTCGGGGGATACGCTTATCATATCCGAGAGCGACTCTATGTATATCTTCTCCTTGAAGTGCTCGGATATATAGGTCATAACGGGACGCAGACGAAGGACGTTGTGATATATCATTCTGTCCTGCTCGTCCTTCGAGCCACAGAAATAGCGAAGAAGCACCGTCATAAGCATATATATCGAGGCGCGTATCGGAAGCTTATAGCAGACGTCCTTCAGGGAGTACTCGTCGTACGCCTCCTGCATCAGCCTCGAGAGCTGGGCGTGGACGGGGTGTCCGTCGGAAAAGAGGGTTATCTTATTCTTCGCCTGGACGTAGAACATATAGAGAATCTCGGTGTCGAAGTTCTCCATATTCTCCTCGATAATCGACGAGTTGAATATCATACCGCGCGCGGTGGCGGGGCCGTCAACCGATTCAAGACGGAAAACCATCTCAGGCGGAACGAAAAGTATATCTCCGCTCGACGCCTCAAATATCTCGGTGCCTATCTGCGCCTTGACACAGCCGTAGGTTATTTCAACCAGCTCCATCTCGTCCGTTGAGTATCTTGTATTAATAATTCTTCCTTCCCTGCTCTCTCTGTACATCGAGAACGGGAATTTCGTATCCTTGGGCTTCATTTTTTCTCCTATGATGAAAAATTTGGGAAAAGACTACACTCAATAGAAGGTCGCAACCTCCTGCTTGGGCGGCTCAGAAGGCTCAATTTTCGTCACCGTGAGCACGGGTCCCTCTGCGCGATAGAGCTTCGAGTACTCCTCATTCAGAACGCCCTCAACGATAACCCAATCGCGTGTCTTCAGCCGGAGACCCTTCATTCCCTTGGCAACCACGCCTCTGTAAGCGATGTCCGCCTCACAGCAGGTCATAATATGTCTGCCGATGGCGAACTGGTCCTTCGGTATCGAGGGGTCGAGGGCAACTATGCCCTTGAAGCGAAGCGTTTTTCCCTTATACTTGGAGAGCTCCTCGCTCATATCTCTGTAGAATATAGCGAAATCCTCGTCCTTAATATCAATAACGGGAGCATTTATATCGAAGGGCAACGGATCCTCTATATCGTCGAAGTCAATATTTCCCGTCATATCCTCGTAGCAGATGCTCGCCCTGCGGGAGATGCCTCTGACGAGCTTGTGGAGCTCCATTCTGTCGCGCTCGGGGCTGACACGGTTGAAAAGAACCATCTCACAGCTCGTGAGCTTGTCCACCATAAGCTGACGCATATTGGCGTTGTAGGATATGGCGGTCGTCGAGTCGACTATGAGGATTTCCTGATATACCATCCAGCCGTCCGGCAGGGCGTTATAAAAGCTGTCGAGAGTCCACATACCGTTATACTCGACAAGGACTATATCAGCCTTGGCTCTCTTCTGCTGAGCAGAAAGGCGGTCGGGCGTGAGCCTGTCGGGCGAGTCGAAGGAGGCGAAGGAGACGTTATCTCCCATTTCCTCGGGATAATACTCCTCGACACCCTCCTCGCAGGTGATAATAAGATATTTCTTTTTCCCGTCGTTAAAGCCGGGGTCCTTCATAGTATCCTTGATGAACGAGGTTTTTCCCGCCTCAAGAAAGCCTGTGAATAAATATACGGCAACTTCCATATTAAACTCCGAAAAGCTCCTTGATTTTCTCTTTATCTATTCCCGAGCCGATAACGCAGAGCCTGCCAATGACGGCGGCTGAGCCGTATCTTATATCAACCTCGCCGGGAATGTAGTCGAAGTGTATCCATCTTGAGTCGGTGGAGGCAACTATGCCCTTGGCGCGAAGTATCATACCGAACTCGTCACCCTCGGAGAAGCTCTCAAGCGCCGAGCGGATTTCCTCCTCAGTGAATTTTCTCGCCGTTTCAGCTCCCCAACTGGTGAAAACGTCATCGGCGTGGTGGTGTCCGTGGTCGTGACAGCCGCAGTCACAGTGCTCGCCGTGCTCGTGGTGATGCTCGTGGCAGTCGCAGTGCTCTCCGTGCTCGTGGTGGTGCTCGTGGCAGTCGCAGTGCTCTCCGTGCTCGTGGTGGTGCTCGTGGCAGTCGCAGTGCTCTCCGTGCTCGTGGTGGTGCTCGTGGCAGTCGCAGTGCTCTCCGTGCTCGTGGTGATGCTCGTGGCAGT
>JAEIGA010002799.1_pt1 | contig 27597 bp, 22 predicted proteins | sample 9270691 | NCBI WGS metagenome assembly JAEIGA01 (sample SAMN17057246, study PRJNA624740) | gut metagenome | biome: biome; isolation source: fecal sample | host: Bos grunniens | place: China: Xizang | collected 2019 | reverse complement strand
GAACAACCCAGTTCTTGTTGAAACACCTCGGCATTGAAAAACAGGTAGTCTCTCATCACAAATACAACGAACACGCAAAAGTTGAAGCCGTAGCCAATCATATTGAAGCCGGTCTTGATGTTGGTTTAGTTAGCGATGCAGGAACACCTGGAATTTCGGATCCCGGATTTCTACTTGTCAGAACCTGTGTCGAACGAGGCATCGAAGTGGAAACTCTGCCAGGTGCAACAGCTCTGATTCCAGCACTCGTTCAAAGCGGATTCCCTTGTGACAGATTTTGCTTTGAGGGATTTTTGCCACAAAAGAAAGGTCGTCATAAACGACTCGAAGCGCTATCCAATGAACAACGCACCATAATATTTTATGAATCGCCGTTCCGCATCGTAAAACTACTCACCGAACTCGCCGAAACTTTTGGCAGTGAAAAACAGGTTTCGGTATCTCGTGAATTGTCAAAACTCTATGAACAGACTATTCGCGGTACTCTGACCGAATTAATTGAACATTTTTCACAAATTACCCCTAAAGGCGAATTTGTTGTAGTTCTGAATCCGCGAGACGTGAAATATGTCGAACAAACACAAAATTAATTTTATGGGAAATAACAACCAAGCTCTGGAACCTAACGAAAATAAAAATAATCGTTGGGATTTGTTCAAAAACTTTCTGAAAAGAAAATTTAACCTTGACGAAGATAATGCAACTCAAGAGGAGGTTACTCAAAATATCTCTAAAAGTGTTGAATTTCAAGGGACAAACCTATGGATTTTAATTTTTGCTACAATGGTTGCTTCAATCGGATTGAATGTCAATTCGACTGCTGTCATTATCGGGGCAATGTTGATCTCACCATTGATGGGTCCAATTATGGGAATTGGCTTGGCTCTGGGCACAAATGATTTCCAATTGGTAAAACGGTCTCTCAAAAACTTCGGATTTATGGTGTCGGTAGCAATTATGACCTCAACACTATATTTCTGTATCAGTCCCCTAAGCAATGCTCAAAGTGAGTTGCTTGCAAGAACGACTCCGACAACCTGGGACGTACTTATAGCGCTGTTTGGTGGTCTGGCCGGCATCGTTGCACAATCACGTAAAGACAGAACATCGACTGTAATTCCGGGTGTAGCAATCGCTACGGCCCTGATGCCACCATTATGTACTGCCGGATTCGGTATCGCCACAGGTCAGTTCTCATACTTCATTGGAGCCATATATCTCTTCTTTATTAATACCGTATTCATTGCTCTGGCAACTTTCATCATTGTCAGATTTATGAACTACGAGAAGAGAAATTTTCTTGATCCGCGACGCGAACGCAAAGTTAAGCACTATATGTCGTTGCTCGCGTTTATCACGATTGCACCAAGTGTACTGCTCGGTTTCAGAATCGTTAAACAGACAATCTTCGAGGCAAATGCAGACAAATTTGTCTCAAGTGTCATCAAATTCGAACACACTCCGATTCTGCAATACGACAAAATATTCTCGACTAAAGAGTCGCAAATCAATGTCGTACTGATTGGCGAATCGGTTTCGGAAGATGCCATAGCAAACATTCGAGCTCAGATGCCTCAATACGGACTGGAAGATGTAAAACTGAATATCAGTCACGCCAATCCTAATCAAGGTGAAATGGATATGTCGTTGCTGCAAACCAATATAGCAGAATTGCTCGATGACAAAAACCATAAAATCAGACTCCTTGAAGAAAAAGTGGCAGCATTTTCGCGTGACACACTACCTATTATGGATATCTCTCGCGAAATGTCGGCACTGATTCCGAAATCAGTAAAATCGGCATTTTCGAAGACTGTGACTCTGGATAACGGAGTTCCGATAGATACAATCCTGATCTGTCTTGTCAAAACAGAACGTGATATTGAAATCAACGAAAAGGCTCGTCAACAAGTTATCGAATGGCTGAAAGTTCGCACTAAATGTAATAACATCAAACTCATTGTCGAATAATGATTGACTATGCACATATCTGTTCTCAAGTTTGCGAGGTTGCCCGAAAAACAGGAGCCTTCATTCGCCGTGAACGAGAAATATTCTCATCGGACAGAGTCGAGGAGAAAAGTGATCAGAATTTTGTCTCGTACGTAGATCGACAAGCCGAACAATTAATCGTATCTGAACTTAGACAAATTGTTCCCGAGGCTGAATTTATCACCGAAGAGAATACAATAAAATGCAGCGAAAAACCTGAGCAACTATGCTGGATTATCGACCCACTGGACGGAACGACAAACTTTATCCACAATATTGCACCCTATTGTGTGAGCATTGCTTTGATGAATGCCCACAAGATAGTAGTCGGCGTAATATACGAAATCATCGCTGATGAAATGTTCTACGCGTGGGAAAACTCAGCGGCGTATCTCAACGATAAAGAGATTTCGGTTTCGAATGTCAATTCTTTGAAAAATGGACTGATTGCTCACGGCTTTGCCTACAATATGCAGGATCACATTGATGTATTCCTGCGACAAATGAAGTTCTTTCAGTTGAATACCAATGGTGTAAGACGAGTAGGCTCGGCAGCTGCAAATCTTGCTTACGTAGCCTGTGGCAGATTCGATGCATTTTCACAACGCAATCTTGCTCCGTGGGACGTGGCTGCGGGAGTACTCATCGTCGAACGAGCCGGCGGAGTCGTTACAGATATGTCAGGCGGCACGGATTTTGTTTTCGGTCATCAGATTGTTGCAACAAACAAATTGATTGCCGACGAATTCCGAAAAGTCCTTGCCGATATAAACTGATTATGAATCTAAACGACATCAAATACAAAATCATATTCAACTCGCTGAAACAGTTAGCCAGATTGCCACACTCGGTAAGATACAAGGGCATTGGTGATATGGTCAACCTTGTGCTGAGAAGTTCAGGATACAGGCAAGAGGTCATAAGAGGTAATATCAAACGGGTATTCCCGAATTTAGAATATAACAATGTAATTAAACTCGAACAACTATTTTATAAAGAGCTGGCAGAAACAATCGTAGATATAATCTCGATGTGCGGCATTTCTGATAGACAAATACTCGCACAAATGAGGTATACCAACTATCAAGAGGTCGAATCGCAAATGAAAGGACAATCCTGGATCAGTGCGATGGCACACTATGCAATGTGGGAGTATGTGGCGAATTATGCACTACTGACCGACCATCAGGTTATTGCTGCATACCACAGACTGAGCAATTCGATGTTCGATCGAATGATGAAACAAATTCGCAACCGATTCGGAACAATTCCCGTCGAATCAAATCAGCTTGTCAAGAGAATTGCATCAGAATATCAAAAAAAACCGATGATTATCGGAATAATTGCCGATCAGGTTCCGCCAAATTACCCGTCAACAAGATGGTTTAAATTTCTCGGACAAGACACAAAATTTTTTATGGGATTAGGACGAATTGCAACAAAATATCATCTGCCTGTTTACTTTTTGGATATAGATAAAATAAAACCCGGATACTACCAGGGAACGTTTGACCTGATATATTCGGGAAAAGAGTCGGCCTCGGCCGAGGAAATTACGGCCCGATATGTACAAAAACTTGAATCAATGATAATTCGTAGACCTGAATTGTGGCTCTGGTCGCACCGAAGATGGAAATACGATAGAAACGAAATAGGATAAATGAAGAAAATTACAATCGTAATTCTGAACTGGAACGGAGTTCATCATCTAAAAAATTATCTTCCACGGGTAATTGCAAATACACCAGCGGATATTTGTGACATCGTAGTTGCCGATAATGGCTCAACAGACAGCTCGTGCGAACTCATACGCAATGAATTTCCTCAGATCATATTGTGGGAATTTGACAAGAACTACGGATTCGCAGGCGGATACAACAAGGCAATCGAACTTGTTAAAACCGATTATGCAATATTACTTAACTCTGATGCAGCTCCAGAGAAGGGGTGGATACAACCACTGTTATCCCTAGCCGAAGGAAATCCTCGCATCGCAGCCATAATGCCCAAAATTCGTTCTGACAGAAATCCTGAATCGTTTGAGTATGCAGGTGCTGCAGGTGGATTTATTGACAAACTTGGTTACCCGTTCTGTCAAGGCAGAATTATGAATACAGTCGAAAAAGACAATAAGCAATATAACACACCTCGCCGAGTGTTCTGGGCTACGGGAGCTGCAATGTTTGTCAGAACATCAGCCTATAGAGATGCAGGTGGACTCGATGAAGATTTCTTCGCACATATGGAGGAAATTGACCTATGTTGGAGAATGCAACTGCTCGACTATGAAATCTGGGTCGAACCGGCTGCAATCGTCTACCACCTCGGTGGCGGTACTCTCAGCGAAGACTCTCCGAACAAGGCATTGCTGAACCACCGCAACAATCTAGCAATGTTATATAAAAATCTTGACAAATCGAATCTGTTCCCAATTCTTGCAATACGAATGATTCTCGACGGTGTCAGCGGAGTGATGTACCTTGCTCAAGGCAGAAAACAACATTTTCAGAGTGTAATCAAGGCTCACAATCAATTCAGAGCAGCAAAACATTCGTTGAAAATCAAACGTCAAAATATTCAAAACAGACGTAAATCTGTACCGTATGGAATCTACAACGGTTCGATAATTCTGAGATATATGTTTGGGCGGAAATTCTTCCCGAATAATCTTTAAAAAGTAATCCGAGAGTCTGAATTAGTTTCTCGGATTATTGTGACTATCTATTGCAAATGGTATTGAAATCACAGTTTTCACACTTCTTAGAATCCTCAGTCTGAACAAACATCTGTTGTCTATCAAACAATGGTTTAAATATTATTGTCGAAAGATTCTCAATAAACTCTGACTCGAGTTGGTCGGTAACATAATGAACTGGCTCATTGCCGATTGTCAAATGCGGAGTAAACTCCTCGCTGTTCATTTTCAATATCTGATACAACTCAGGCTGTACCTGGACATTATTACGATTTCGTTTTAACAATATCGAATACAACAAAACCTGAAATGCTGCACCGGCCTTATAATCTCCTGAAAATACATCTTGAAGCGTCTTAAACGCCATCGTACGATCTCCCGTCTTGTAGTCGACAATTCGCAAACGTCCGTCCCAAAGGTTATCCATTCGGTCAACAATGCCATAGAACTGAATATCGCCAACCTCGGGAAATGAGAGTTGTCCATTTATTGGCTGTTCTATTCCGACCACCCCGAAGGATTTACGTTCTGAATCATAGGGAAGTATATTTTTGTTTATATAGCTCACCACTATGTCCCTGACGACCAATATTTCACCACCGAGTTCATCTTCTAAGTGTCCATCATTACCACCTAAAAATCTCTCACGAAAAGAGCTATTCACAGCCTCGACAACCTGACTCGAATTGATTAATGCCCGAATCGCCTCTTGCTGAGAGTCGAACGGCAATGTGGATATCGGAGTATAAAGAATTCTCATCGCATCGTGAACCAAAAGACCAAACTCTTGAGAATCAATATCATTCTCATCATTAACTTTTTTGGCGGATAGTCCCTTGATATATCGCAGATAAAATCTATATGGACAACTCATATATGACTCAAGCGATGAGGGTGAATAACGCATATCCCTCAGTCGGGCAATCATCTCGTCAGTCTTTTCGACAGGCAGCACATCTGTTTCACTCAGAGAAACATTCAACATCAGATTGATTCGCGAAATTTTATGCCACGAATCTTCATAACTGAGTTGACTTATATAACGACTATGTTCACCTGTCCGTTTTTCATCTGATTTGGTGCAATAAACCATATCTACATTCGAGGCTCTCTGCAACAATCTATAAAAATAGTAAGCAAATACACCCTCGTGGTGATGAGGAGTAGGTAGGCCATAACCTTCTCTTAATGAGCAAGGTATAAATGAAGTCCAATCTGACAGATTTCCAGGGAACGAATCATCGTTCATCGAGAGAATCAATATATTATCGAAATCGAGGTTTCTGGTCTCAAGGATTCCCATAATCTGAATTCCTGCAACAGACTCACTTTTGAACGGAACAGTTACCCCTTTGAGCATAGACAACATCAACGAAGTATATAGTCGCACATCAAATTTAGATTCGAGTCCCGACAACGAATTCCTCAACCTATACACGTTATCCACAATGTGACCTAAAATCTCGCGATCAAATACTGTCAACCCATCCTGTTCGAAAATCAGACAAAGTATATTTATAACATACTCCGTTATTGAATCTATGTCGTCACATTTTCTGAATATCTTGCCGAGCAACACAGTCTCATCACCTAAATGATTCACATCTAACATTATTCGGTGTGACTTATTCAACTCTTTCAGCAGTATCCCAGCCTGAGTTCCAAGACATTCTACGACCAACGGATGGGTCAGAATTGCCTTCACATCTCTCACAAAAAACCTCTGACCACGACAATGGTTCTGCAATCTTATCAACCTCTCGACCAACGAATACTCGATGGAACTCCTCAACGGATAACCCATCGTGACATTGACCGAACCCAGATCTTCAGGCAACGTATGAAGTACTGGCAACAACAATGACTCATCGGTCAGTACAATTGCCGTGCGTCTATCAGTCAACTCTCCGGCATCACGTAACTCAGTCAGAAAACGATTGACATATTTACACTGAAGTGCATCGGTCGGAGCAGAAATTACCCTCAGCCTCTTTTCTTTGCGGAAATTATCGTGTCCAAAATCGAATTGCGATGGGTAGTTTCTGATATTTTCGCGCAGAAACAATCCTGCTTCCTGAACCTGATTATTTACATAATAGTCATCATAATCCCAAAAGAAGTATGCTCCGTGAGCCTTCAAACTCTCAAACAACACCTTTTCACTCGTACTGAGTGCATTGAATCCAACCACAGCATAATCCCCCGACAACTCAATCTCTCCTCGTTTGATTGCCTCTGCCGTAGCTCGATAAATCATTCCCGAATAAGCAAGACCTTGACTCTGTAACGATTCACGATATTTTGTATATATCTCGTAAAGCAAATTCCAGATTGAAACAAATCGACTCTTCTCTGTAGACTGTTTTCCCGAAATATCTACTCCGAGGAAAAAACGTTTTATTATTTCGCGTTGACGTTCATCAAGATACGAATTGTCAAACTCTATCTCTTTCAGATCCGAGATATTGGTAAACAACATTCTCGCATCAACCATATATTTATCAACAGAGTCAAAATTTGCCAGCATTTTCTCACCCCAACCATAAAATCTGTCAAAGGGTTCGATTGTCAGTGACGAGTTATTTGAATTCAACACTGCAACATATATCTCATACAATCTCGACACTGCGACAATGTGATTGCACATACTGAGTCCCGTCAGCTGACTCATCAACTGATCGATAGTTATATACTCAGGTTCCCAGATTGGCGACTGCACAACAGAGAGCAACTCGTTACTAAAGAATCGAGCTGCTCTTTGCCCCGGAAACACTATTTTCACATTGCTCAACCCATCTCCAAAAATCGAATACAATTGACGGGCTGTTTCTCCGAGAAATGTTGACATCTATGATTGTGGTTTTTATCTTTTATTCTGATTGATAGGCACTATGTTATCTTTCGGATTCAATGTATTCTTGATTCTCATATACATAGGTTTACCTTTATAGAAAACAGTCGATCCACTTGTAGCATTTATTTCAAGACGTTCGTCTGCATTTACTACGACTTCAGCTTTGGTAGCGGCACTTACCCACGCGGCGATTACCTCGAAATCGCCGGCACGCACCTGTGAATGTATCGTTGATACACTGAAATAATCACACTTACCCGACAGATTTGCCTTAGAATTTCCTGTCACTCGGAGCATCAAATCTCCGACTGTGCCATCAAAATTCATTTGGGCTCCTGAGACCAATTTTACATCCAACATATCAAATTTCACATTCTTCTCGAATTCGACTTTTGACAACATTGCCACAAGTTCTTCAATACGAGTATAGTAGATTGTAATGTCGACATAAGCATCTTTGCTCGAACCATTCAATTTGACATAAAGTTGTCCCTTTTTAACACTCCAACTCAACTTGTTTGAGTCGATGCCATTCAATTTCATATCGAATGAATTGGCTGAACTGTGAACAAATTTGACATTCAGTTTGCCGGATAATTCAACTTTGGTAAAATCAGGCAAATTTTTCGTAATAACCTTTTCTTGGGCCACCATCACCAACGGCATAACAAGAACATATGCCAGCAATAAAATCTTTTTCATACTAACTCTATACGACTAATTTGGTTCACTACAAAGATACGCAAAAGATTAGAAATATATACTACCAAAATCAATTTTATGCAACCTTATGCTACCGGCTACGGATAAAAATAGTAACTTTGAGGGATGAAAATTTTAATTGAAAGATGGGTAAAGTTCAGATAATAAAGGCTTCGGCTGGCTCGGGAAAAACGTTTAGACTCGCATTGGAATATGTTATGCGTGTATTGGGTGACGACATTGGACGTCCCGACAAATTCAGACACATATTGGCCGTTACTTTTACAAACAAGGCGACCGAAGAGATGAAACATCGTATCATCAAAGAACTCGGTAAACTCTCAAAAAAAGAGGAATCTGTATTTTCTAAAATTATTTGCGAGAAATTGAATATCCCGATTCAAGAGGCTGCCCGACGTGCGTTTATTGTTTTGACCGCCATACTACACGACTACACCCATTTTACAGTTTTAACTATTGACAAGTTTTTCCAACGCATTATTCGTTCATTTACCCACGAGTTAGGACAAGACATAAACTACTCGATCGAACTACACAACGATCAGATTATCGATCTAGCTACGGATATTATGCTCGACAATTCTAACTACAAACCAGAACTGAAACGTTGGCTCATTGAATATATCGAAGAACGTATCGCAAACAACAATGGTTGGAATCCCAAAAATGATATCGTCAATCTCGGGAAACAACTCTTCGAACAGAACATTTTTGATTCAGACTCTCGCAAACTGACCAAAGATCTAATTCGGACCTGTATTAATTCAGCCCGCAAAGAGACTGAATGTGCCAAAGAAACTCTGATTCAATACACCGAGGCACTATTCAATATACTACAACAACACGACCTCGATGTTACAGATTTTTATTCTGGGACCCGCGGATTTATGAATTATTTCTTTAAGATCAGAAAAGGAATATATGCTTCCCCTACTGATGCAGAAGTAAGAAAAGTATCTTCCGGAAATCAATGGTGTACGAAAAATGCTCCAAAAAAGGCACTCATCGAGAGTCTGATTACAACTCTGCAACCTATGATGTTTGACATCTTCAAACAAATTAATATTGTACTCAAATATCAACATACGCAAGACGTACTGTATCAGAATTATCGGACATTCGCAATTCTACCAGACCTAAGAGAAGCTATTGATAAGTATTGTTTTGAGAATTCGGTTCTGCCTATCGCTGATACAAATAAAATTATCGAGGGATTGGTTAGCAATAATGATGCTCCGTTCATTTACGAAAAAATCGGCAATATATTTACTGACTATATGCTCGATGAGTTTCAGGACACCTCACGGGAACAATGGGCAAACTTTAAACCACTGCTATCGAATGCACTCTCACAAAGCAACGAATCTAACGTTTTGGTAGTGGGAGATGTCAAACAGTCAATCTATAGATGGAGGGGGGGCGACTGGAAACTGCTGGCCGGCGAAGTTGAATCGCAATTTAATTCGGAATCAGACCAACTAAAAGAAAATTACCGCAGCCAAGATATTGTAATTCAATTCAATAACGAACTAATAGAGAGTAATCTCAAGAACTATCCGGATGGCATTAACAACTACTTGAACAATATTCTAAGCAATGCTTTAGAACAAAAGTCAATATCCGAATCGACATACAACGAACTGTTCGATTTGACAGATCGTGCATATAAAGATCACAAACAGATACTTCCACAAGACAAAACACCCAATAAGGGCTACGTCTCAGTAATGACATTGAGTAAGGATTCTGAAAGAATCAAAGATTACAAATACCTGATAGAGTGTATCGAAGATGTTCAGAGTCGAGGAATCAAAGCATCTGAGATTGCTATTCTTGTACGCAAAAATAAGGAGGGTAATAATATCGCAGCAGCACTGCTCGAACACAAAACTAAGAATCCTGATTCGAAATTCGTATATGATATTGTAACCCAGGAAGCACTGCTACTGAAAAAATCTCCGGCCGTAAGATTCATCATAGCTCTACTGAATTACATTATCGACCCAAACGATCTGATAAGCAAAGAATTAGTTCTAACATTTTCGGGTCTCACAATTGAGCAATGCGATAAACTATGCAGCAATATATGCAAACTCTCGCCCATCAGAGCAATTGATAAAATCATAGCTGAGATGCCACAACTGCAATGCTCTAAACACATAGCCTATGTTCAAGCACTGCACGATAATGTGATATCATTCTCATCTCGCAATACTCCCGACATCAGAGAGTTTCTGAAATGGTGGAATGACAACTCAAACACATTATCAATATCACTCTCAGGCGATCAGAATGCGATCAATATCCTGACAATCCACAAATCAAAGGGGCTGCAATATAAGGTTGTAATTATTCCCGAATGTAATTGGTCAATGTTATCACAATCCTCAATTATATGGAGCCTTGCAAAAGACTCCATAGCAGAAGAGTTAGGAAAAGTACCTGTACAATTCGACAAAATCTCACATTCACACTTCTCTGAGGACTACTATCGCGAACTCGTTTACAGCTATATTGACAACATAAATATGTTATATGTAGCAATAACTCGTGCCGAATATGAATTGCACATTATGTTACCTGAAAAAAAGAGATTCGTTAGAATATCACAATTCATAATTCCCACACTGACTCCAACGAATGACGGAGTCTCGATCGGCAATCTCAATGGGAATATCGAAGTGCTGGACGACAATGATATACGTTACGAATTTGGCACAAAATATTCTCAAGATGAAAAATCCACAAAAGATAAATCCGATGGTGATAATTCTAAAAGTGTCATTATCGAAGATTACCCGACGACCAACCCTTGGAATAAAATCAAATTCAACAACAAGACCGAACATATTTTAAGTAAAGATGGTCCAACCTATTCTCAACGTCACTACGGGACCTTAATGCACTCTATTCTTGAACTTTTTGGCAATGGACAACCTATCTCACAGATAGTCAAGACATTCATCGAACAACAAATAATCTCAGAGAAAGATGGATGGGCAATTACAGAATTGCTTGAAAATGCATTGAAAAATCCCATTGCCAAAAACTGGTTCTCAGAAGATTGGACAGTGGTTAAATCAGAAGTCAACATTATTAATCCCAACTCAAAACGTCTTCGTCGTCCTGATAGAGTGATGTTTAGAGATGAGGAGGCTATAGTTATTGACTACAAGTTCGGGATAAATATCATCGAAGATCACAAAAAACAAGTATCCCGATATATGCAATCACTGTCACAAATGGGATACTCAAATGTCAAAGGATATGTCTGGTATGTCAACCTCGACAATATAATCGAAGTCGATTAGAATTATTATTCTTCTGATTCAATAGCCTCTTCTGACTTCTCGGAGAAGAGTTTGAAGATAGAGAAATTAACGCTGCCGTATGTTCTGATTTCACAGAAATTGGGATGTTCCCAAAAGTTATGCGATGACGAATGCTCAAATATCAGCAATCCGCCATCTTTCAGAACACCTGCTTCAAATATCTGACTCGGCAGTTCTTCAACCCCCTTCATATCGTAAGGAGCATCTGCAAAGACTATGTCGAATTTTCGATGACAAGACTTAAGATATAGGTGTACATTTGCATTTACGGCATAAATCTGAGTTAATCCCAAATTGCGAGCCGTATCTACTATAAATGAATGATGCAACGTATTTATCTCTACTGCTGTCACAGATTTTGCTCCTCGAGATGCGAATTCATAACTGATAGACCCCGTACCCGAAAAGAGATCCAAAATGTCCATTTCACTGAAATCGTATCTGTTGCCTAGAATATTGAACAGATTCTCTTTTGCAAAATCCGTCGTCGGACGTGCCTTTAATTTTCGCGGAGGAACAATCGTTCGACCTCGACATTTTCCACTTATTATTCTCATATACCCAATATTAGGTTATTGTATTCTACTCCTGATTCGTCAACAATATCCATCTCTATCGAATCTACAAATTGAGTCAGATATTCATAACACTGGGTTGCTCCGAGTCCAAAGATCTTCGTAACGCCCTGTACTGCCGGGAATTTCCGTTCAATATGCTTAACAATAAACAATACCTCGTCGTTATTTGCAATTGGGAAGACCTCTGCCAACCTCAGTTTGCCATCAGTATGCAACGTTACGGTCAATGAATCTTCACCCATATTCATTAACAACACACGACCCGTACGCAATTTTTTATCTCGTGCACGAATCAGGTTAATCTGAACCGAGTGGTATCTCGGCACCTTAAATTCTTTTAATCTATCGGCAAGTTGTCTATTCAGGAGCATTACTGCGACAACACCATCAACCGCAGTCGAAACCTCAACCACCTCATCTGCAGTAGGATATATACCCGCAGCTTCAACAAATGCTTGCCGTTGTGAATAGTCAAACAACTCCTCTGGGACTATCGTAGCTGCACTTGTTGAGAGAACGATCGAATTACAATTACTCGGCATATTCAAGTCGTTCAAATCGTCAAATTTATCGACCTCAAGCAGCACTCCGCCCTCAGCAATCTTTGCAAAAAAACGTCCATTCTTATCAACAAGAACGGACGTTTTAAATGATTTAGTTTTTGACTTATTCTCTAATGAATAAATACGCTGCATTACTATTCCCAGTTACCTGCATCGTTAGTAGCTTCAGTCATAGAGCCGACTTTTATGCCTTTATAACGATCAGTTCTTTTTCTGTCATCCAACAAGTTGATTACGTCTTGGCGATATTTGATTGTATCCAAGAATGTAATATACGGAGCCTTTGCTTCGAAAACAGGAATAACAACTTGAGATTCTGTTGTCAAATAACCTGCATCCAAGATGAATTCTGTATTTCCAGAGAACGGGATATAACGCAAATTTTCAATCTCTTCAACAGACAATTTGCGTTCTCTCAGTGCTTTTTCCTTAGAGTTAACTACTACGAATGCAGTATCTTTAACTGCCACTTTAAATTTTTCACGTGTAACCTTACCTTGAGCTACAGCCAAAGAGTCGTCATCAGAACCGATTGCACGTTCGAATGTCAATGAGTCGTTCAATACGAAGGCGATCAATGTATCAAAACTTGCGACATAACGTTGGTGTACACGTTTAAACGCGTGTTGTGCAGAACGAATGTCTTTAAGGCGTTGAATAACTTCTGCTTCGCGAAGTTCTCGTTCTTTTTTGAATCTCTCGGGAGCCATAATGCCATCATAAAGCATCCAAGCAAATCCCACGATCATAAGAGGCAAAATAATCTTTAATGCTCGTTTCATTATTATTTTTTATTAAGTTTGTATTCTCAAATTAGTAAACAGAGGTTACTATGATTTCGAAACATATTTCGACCCAAATTTACAACGAATTTGGTTTTGAAACAACTTTTGATCAAAAAAAATTAATAGAATCATTATCCGAATTTATTTCGGAATCGTCTTCTGATGGAATTTTCATTCTGAATGGATACGCCGGAACAGGGAAAACGACTCTGCTCGGAGCCTTAGTTCACGCTCTTAAAATACTGAAAATCAATACTATATTATTAGCACCGACAGGTCGAGCTGCAAAAGTTCTGAGTCAACACGCAGATAGCCAAGCACTGACTGTTCATAAAAAAATTTATCGTGAAAAAAAATTTGATGGCGAAAATTCTCATTTTGATTTAAGTCCAAACAGACACAAAAATTCGATTTTTATTGTTGACGAAGCCTCGATGTTATCAAATGTTGTCGGAGAAAATAAAATGTTCGGAAGTGGCTGTCTGCTTGAAGATTTGATTCAATATATTCGTAGCGGTATCGACTGTCGTCTGATTTTGGTAGGCGACAATGCCCAGCTACCTCCCGTAGGTCTTGAGAATAGTCCGGCTCTCGACCCCGCTGCTATGAATGAATACGGAGAGGTTTTCTATGGGACAATGACCGATGTCGTAAGACAAAATAACGATTCGGGAATATTGTTCAATGCAACACTTGTACGCTGTATGATTGAGGCCGGCATTCAGGATATACCGATGTTCCGAATGTCGCTGCCACAGATACGGGCAGTCGAAGGGTATGAATTGAACGAGGTATTGGAAGATGCCTACTCGAAATGGGGAGCTGACGGTGTAATCGTCATTACCCGTTCAAATAAACGTGCAAACAGATTCAATCAGGCTATCAGAAACTTCATTCTGCAACGTGAAGAGGAGGTGTCGTCGGGTGATATGTTAATGATTGTCAAGAACAATTACCACTATGTAGAGAATGATCCCGACTCAAATCTTGATTTCATTGCCAATGGTGACATTGCCCGAGTTAAACGGATACAACGCTACGAAGAGTTATACGGATTTAGATTCGCTACCGTTACACTAACCTTTCCTGACTATGAAGATTATGAACTCGACTGCAAGATTATTCTCGACACACTACACAGCGAGTCGCCATCACTTACACAAGAACAATCTCGGGCTCTATTCTACGGAGTAGAATCGGACTATGCCCATATCACAGCAAAGAGCAAACGATACAAGGCTATCCGTGAAGATCCGTTTTACAATGCACTACAAGTAAAATTTGCCTACTCAGTGACCTGTCATAAGGCACAAGGGGGACAATGGCCCTGCGTTTTCGTCGATAAAATGCTCTTCGGGGATGAAGAGATCACCACCGATCTGATGCGTTGGCTATACACCGCACTGACACGAGCTACAGAGCAACTGTACCTCGTGAATTTTGATGAACGATTTTTCGAAGAGTAATATCTATAAATCAGGCACCTCTGCAACAATAAACGTACTGCCTCCAATATATATCATATCCTGAGTGGCCGCTTTCTCTCTGGCACGACGCAATGCTTCAGCCACGCCCTCAGGCACCGATTCACCCCTGAGTCCCGCAGCAGTAGCCTTCTCCGTCAACTCATCTGCCGGCATTGCACGCTTGATTGATGCATTGGTAAAGAAGTAATATGCTTCACGTGGCAGAAACGGCAACTCTGCATTAAGGTCCTTGTCCTCAACGACTCCGAACACCACCCAAAGTCTATCATATTTTTGTCGTGCAATCTGTGCCGAAACCAATGCCATTCCACCCACATTATGTCCCGTATCACAAACCGTCAGCGGACTGTCGGAAAGTATCTGCCAACGACCCATCAATCCAGTATCCTTTGCTGCAGTGGCAATGCCTTGAACCACAGATTCTCTATCAATCTGCAATACTGATCCCTCGTTCAGGCTATCTACAACTGACAGAACTGTCGCAATGTTCAATCGCTGACAATCACCGGACAAATCACAATTCAATGCAAAATCACCACTATCTGATGTAAATACAAGTTTTTGTCCTTGACTATCAGGCTCTGACGATATACATTTATATACATCAGAGGCAAAGACCAACGGACTACCCATTTCTGCAGCACGAGCTTCAAATACCGCATCTGTCTGATCATCTCGTTCACCTACAACCACCGCAACTCCCGGTTTTATGATTCCTGCCTTCTCTGTTGCTATGGCCGGCAATGTTTCGCCTAAAAACTGTGTGTGGTCAAACGAAATATTGGTAATGACACTGACCAACGGAGTAATGATATTGGTCGAATCTAGACGACCTCCCATACCAACTTCAATCACCGCGACATCAACCTTCTCACGTGCAAAATAATCGAATGCCATTGCGACTGTCATCTCAAAAAACGAGGGTCGCAGTTGTTCGATAATTGGCTTGTTATTTTTAACAAAATCAACTACGGCCTCACGAGAAATCATCTCGCCATTGACCTTGATTCGTTCTCTGAAATCCTTAAGATGAGGTGAGGTATATAATCCTACGCGGTATCCCTGACGACGAAGAATCGATGCCAACATATGTGATGTTGATCCCTTACCATTTGTTCCGGCTACGTGTATCGTATGATATGACTGGTGAGGTGAACCTAAATGACGGTCTAATGCCTCAGTATTATCAAGATTTGCTTTATATGCCGCTGCACCCACACGCTGGTACATAGGCAATGACGAAAATAAAAATTCGAGTGTTGCTTCGTAATTCATTACATTGTATGTTCAATCAAGATTCTTGCACCAATCACTATCAGAATAATTCCCCCGACAAGAGTTGCTTTTGCACCCAATTTGCTGCTGAAATATCGGCCAAGTTGTATTCCCAACCCAGAAATCAAAAATGCAAGAAATCCAATAATCAATGCGGCCCAAACAATTCCGATTCTTACAGATTGCATTGAGAGAGAAAAGCCGGTAGCCAATGCATCAATACTATCAGCGACACACAAAAGCAAAGTGTTCTGCAGTGATAAAACCGTAGATTTAGGAGGCTCTTCATTTGACGAAAATGACTCGATTATCATTTTTACACCGAGAAATGCGAGTAATCCGAATGCAATCCAATGGTCGAATGATTCAATTATTCGGTGTATAGTGTTGCCACACAACCAACCAATCAGAATCATTGCGACGTGAAACAATCCCATCAATATCAGAAAACGCATTCTTTCGAATGATGTTGAACGATTGCAACAAGCACCCAATGTTACCGAAACAGCAAATGTATCCAAACTTAAAGCTACTCCTAATAGCAGTATGGCAACAATTCCAATCATATTTTCACCTTTAGAGGTGACAAAGTTAATAAATCATATCTTAAGAACGTACCTCAACGTAATTAATTTTATTAAAATTTTAGTATTTTTGTGGGTTATGAATTTCAAATTAGTATCACAGTTTGCACCCACAGGTGACCAACCTCAGGCCATCTCGCAGCTCGTTGAAGCCATTAAATCGGGAACTCCACACTCGACGTTGCTCGGAGTAACCGGCTCTGGTAAGACGTTCACTATGGCCAACGTTATTGCTCAACTCAACAGACCCACACTGATACTATCTCATAACAAGACTCTTGCGGCTCAACTTTACGGAGAATTCAAGGCATTCTTTCCCGAAAATGTCGTTGAATATTTTGTGTCATATTACGACTACTACCAACCCGAAGCATACTTGCCAACTACCGACACATACATCGAAAAAGATCTGTCCATAAATGAAGATATCGAGAAAATGAGATTGAGCACAACTTCAGCACTGCTCTCAGGTCGACGCGATGTTATTGTCATCTCATCTGTCTCGTGTCTGTATGGCATAGGCAATCCTGAAGATTTCCACGAAAATACATTGGAATTACACCGCGAACAGGTCATCGACCGAAATCGAATTCTCTATTCGCTGGTTGATGCTATGTATTCGCGAAACGAAATGGATTTTAAACGCGGAACTTTCAGAGTTAAGGGCGATACGATAGATATATTCCCTGCATACGGCGACATTGCATACCGAGTTGTTATGTTTGATCGGGAAATCGAAGAACTATGCTCTTTCGATCCTGTTTCTGGACAACGGATCGAACGGCTGGATAATATTACAATCTACCCCGCAACAATTTTCGTCAGTACAAAAGAGAGAATGCATCGTGCAATAAAACTTATCCAATACGATTTGACTCGAGAGTGCGAAGCATTCATTCAGGAGGGACGAACTGCCGAAGCAAAAAAACTCAAACAACGTGTCGAATACGACCTGGAGATGATTAAAGAATTGGGATATTGTTCAGGCATCGAGAACTATTCACGTTATTTCGACGGGCGAGATGCAGGCAGCCGACCATTCTGTCTGATTGACTATTTCCAAAAAGATTTTTTGACTATAATAGATGAGAGCCACGTTACGATTCCTCAAATCCACGGAATGTACGGAGGCGACTACTCAAGAAAACGAAACCTTGTAGAATATGGTTTCCGACTTTCGGCTGCAATTGACAACCGACCTTTGAAATTTTCCGAATTCGAATCCTTAGTAGGTCAATGTGTCTATGTCAGTGCAACCCCTGCTGACTATGAACTTGTGAAATCCGAAGGTATCGTAGTTGAACAACTCATCAGACCAACAGGACTGCTTGATCCAGAAATCGAAGTCAGACCCACTGACGGGCAGATTGACAATCTGCTCGACGAGATCGAACTCTGTACAGGCCGCCACGAAAAGGTTATGGTCACTACACTAACAAAACGTATGGCCGAAGAGTTGAACAGCTATTTCGAACGGCTCGGAATAAGATGCCGATATATACACTCAGACGTAGACACACTCGAACGAATACAAATTCTTGACGATATGCACGCAGATGTCTTTGACGTACTAATCGGAGTGAATCTACTAAGAGAGGGTCTAGATATGCCCGAGGTTGCACTCGTTGCAATTATGGACGCCGATAAAGAGGGATTCCTCAGATCGACACGCTCGCTGACTCAGACAGCAGGACGTGCAGCCAGAAATGCCAACGGACGAGTAATTATGTATGCTGACAGAATTACTGATTCGATGAGGGCAACTATTGCCGAAACCAATCGTCGACGTTCAATTCAAATCGAATACAATAAAAGACATTCTATAACACCACGTTCGACTACTCGATCGGCTCAACTCACACTTGGTCGCACAGCCCAAAATACCGAATATCAACCATATCCAATGGCAGGTTACAACGGATTGATGGCAGCCGACACCAACAAACCATACATTACGGCAAGTGAACTCGAACAGTTGATCGAACAACGCAGAATCGCAATGGAAGATGCAGCAAAAAAACTCGATTTTATCGCAGCTGCCCAATTCAGAGATCAAATGTACGACCTGCAAGCCAAACTTAAAGATTTTAAAAAATGAACCTCGCAAGAATATTGACCCAATTTATAGATTTTTTCTATATCCGACCCATACGAAAAATCGTACCTATACAGACTTTTCGGTATGGTGTATGCGGTGGAGCAAATCTTGTTTTGGACTGGGTGTTGTACTTCATATTGTATAACTTTATCCTGAAGGAACAAATTCTGAATTTAGGTATTGTTGCCATCTCGGCACACATCGCAGCATTCATTATCGAGTTCCCAATTACATTCTACACTGGGTTCTGGCTCAATCGTAATATTGTATTCCCAGGCTCACAATTAAAACAGATACAACAACTTAAAAGGTATTTGCTCGTAGTCTGCGGTTCAATTTTACTGAACTACGTGTGTCTAAAATTGTTTGTGGAGATAGCAACAATTCCAGCCGAAATCGCAAAAATAATCACAATCTGCATCACCATCGTTTATAGTTACGTTATGCAGAAACGTTTTACATTTAAAATTAGCAAATGAGATTCTCTGATATCATCGGTCAAAACGAAATCAAACGTAAACTCGCCGAAACCGTAGACAACGGAAGAGTTAGTCACGCCCAAATCTTTACAGGTGCAAGTGGTTGGGGCACTCTGCCGTTAGCAATCGCTTATGCCCAATATCTCAACTGCACAAACAGACAAAATGGCGACTCTTGTGGAGAATGTCCATCGTGCCGACAAATTCAGCAGTTAGCACACCCTGATGTACATTTTATCTTCCCTGTCAATAAATCGCCATTGTCGTCGGCCTCAGAAAAAGAACACCCGATGAGTGACCATCTGATTGCTCCTTGGCGAGAAATCGTAACAGAAACGACAGGGTACTTTGATGAGGCTCAGTGGTATCACAAGATTCAAATCGGAAATCTGCAAGGTAATATCAATCAGCAGGATGCAAACGAAATACTGAGAAAACTATCCTATAAATCTTTCGAGTCGGAGTATAAGATTATGATTGTATGGCTTCCTGAACGAATGAAAGAGGGAACTTCAAACACATTGCTGAAAATCATTGAAGAACCCTGGGATAAGACTATCTTTCTGTTTGTCAGTGCATCACCCGAGGGTATTATCAAAACTATTCTGTCACGTACCCAATCAGTTTCACTGCACTGTATTGACGAAGAGGCACTTAGCAAAAAATTAGCATCAAAATTCTCACTCACCGATCAGGTCGCAAAACAAATATCAAGACTCAGTATGGGTGATTATATTCGAGCTGTGGGTATGATTGAATCATCACAAAGTGATGCCGAAAATCTCGAATTATTGAGACGTCTGCTCTCGTTTGCAGCAGTAAATCGCCATCTAGAACTGCTGGATTGGGTGGAAGACATTGCCGAAATAGGACGCGAAAATCAAAAAATATTCTTTCAAAATGCACTACGAGTTCTACGTGAGTGCTATATGATTAATATGAATATGCCCGAAGTGACCTATACATTCGGGGACGAATTGGAATTATGCCGAAAAATCGCACCATATATCCATAGCGAAAATTTTCAAAGCATTATAAATCAGTTTGAATCGGCTCGTTCACAAATCGTTCAGAACGGGAATCCGAAAATCATACTGAGCCATTTCGCATTACAACTTAGTAAACTTGTCTACAAAAAATGAAAGCTGTACTGCTGACAGGAGGAAATCTGGGAAATCTTGAACAATCAATGTTGCAAGCACGAGAGATGATTGCTCAACGTGTCGGACCAATTTTAGATGAATCTAAAATACACACCTCTGAAGCTTGGGGGTTCGAGAGCAGTAATCTATTTCACAATCAAGTTATTATTGTCGAGACAGAGTTGTCGCCATTGGACCTTCTCACAACAACCCAGCAAATTGAAGACGAACTCGGCCGTATCAGAAATCCCGAAATAAAAGGCTACTCATCGCGGACTATGGACATTGATATTCTCTATATCGACCACTCTGTAATCTGTAGCCGACCATTAACTGTGCCGCACCCTCTAATTTCACAACGCGAATTTGTTTTGATTCCGCTAACCGAAGTTGCTCCATACTGGATTAACCCTGTCTCCGGAAAAAACTCTCAGGAGATGCTCTCAATTCTTCGCCACAAAATAGAATAAAACAGAATGGATACATACCACAAAAAAAGCAAAGCCTCGGGCTTTGCTTTTTTTATTTTCAGTTGTGAGCTGCTACTCTCTCCAGACAGAATCGACAACAACCTTCATCGCAATCGAAGCCGATTTCGGCACTGTATAGCAACCTCTCTCTCCATAAGCATAATCTGATGTCATATATATAATTATGGTATCTCCTCTGTGAGTTCCTGGCAATGCCATATCCAATCCCGCGAGATTTCCAGCTCCGACTTTTATTCTCATTGGAGAAAAATCCATTTTTGACGTTTCAAATTTATTTGCCTCTGCATCACTCTTGATATTGCCATAAAAGTACGAGCCCAAACCAAGGTTCCCAGATGCCGAAAATCTATGACCACTATAATATATTGCTATCGAATCTTCTTGAGCAACAACCTCTCCATTTTGTGAATTGTGACGAATATGACGATATACTCCCTTTAAATCAATAAAATCAAGTTTATTCTGAATCAGAAAGTTCGTAATCGAACTCTCCTGAGACTCGAGCGTATCATCAGAATTCGAACATCCTGCCAATACAAATAGCAGCATTATAACCAGCCAACTCTTAATTTTCATCATCATTTAATCAAAAAATTCCTCTTCATTTGAAATCTCAGTTTCGGTTTCCGACTGAGTACCAAAACTTTCAAGATCACAATCAAACTTCTTTGCACCAATCGGAACAGAGAATAGATCAGATTCCGTAACGTCCAAAGATTTATCTGCGTGTACCTTTTTCAAAAATTTTGCAAAAATAGGCAATGCCATTGTAGCTCCCTCGCCTTTTGATGTCAATCTGACACTTCGATCCTCACCACCAACCCAGGCTCCAGCGACCAATCTCGGCGTTACGCCCATAAACCACGCATCAGAACCATTCTGTGAAGTTCCCGTCTTGCCTGCAACTTCACCCTTGACATCGTACATCCACCTCAAACGTCCAGCTGTACCCTTATTCACAACGTTCTGCATCATCTGAACCATCGTATAGGCAGTATGTTCGCTGATTGCATCTGCCGTACGCACCGAAAATTCCGCCAGCAGATTACCCTGACGATCCTCTATGCGTGTAACAAACATCGGTTCAGAGTAGACTCCCCTATTGGCATAGATCGTATATGCACCAACCATCTCGTAAAGAGAGAAATCGGATGTTCCCAGACACATCGCAAATACCGGATCAATATAACTACGAATACCCATCTTATGGATAAAATCAGCAACAGCTTCAGGCTGACGAGCCTGTTTCATAATCCACGCCGAGTAATTATTACGACTCTGTGCAAGACCCCACCACAATGGTTTAAGTGCTCCATCATAGACCACTTTCCCTGCCTCTTTAGGCTGCCAAGCGTCACCATTGTAAGTCTCTAAAGTTACAGGCATATTCGGCACAGGAGTACACGGATTCAAGCCAAGATGGTCTATCGCAAATGTATAGATGAAAGGTTTTATCGTTGAACCCACTTGTCGTCGGCCTTGCTTCACTGCATCATACTTGAAATATTTGAAATTAGGTCCTCCGACATAAACCTTCACATAACCATTAGACGGATCCATTGCGACAAAACCGGCCCTCATATGTCGCTTGTAGTGCAATATTGAATCACGCGGTGTCATCAGGGTATCTCTCTCGCCCCTGTAAGTAAAGACCTTCATCTTTACTTTTTCACCAAATGTCTTGATTATTTGGTCGTGAGTCAGTCCGTTTTTTTTCCACATTCGGTAACGGTCACTCTGTCGCATCGCGCTACTGATAATCTTCTCTATATCCTCCTTTTCAAGATCGTTAAACAACACACGAGTTGCCTTGACTTGTGCGTCCATTGCAGGCTGCACCTCCTTCGCCATCTGAGTATACAAGGCCTCCTCAGCATATCGCTGCATTCTTGAATCAATGGTTGTATATATCTTCAAGCCATCTCTGTAGAGGTCATAATTTGTTCCATCAGCTTTCTTGTTCTTCAGACACCAACCATACAATGGATTTTCGTCCCATTGGTTCAGTTCCTGTTTGTAGTCCCAAGCTGTTTGGTAAGCCGATTTCTCAGGTCGCTTTGCAGTCATTGTCAATCGCAACATCTCTCTGAAATATGTTGCAGTACCCTCATTGTGCGAAATCGGAGTATAGTCCAACTTTATAGGCAATTGTGACACCGAATCCTTTAACGACTTCGACAAATATCCTCGAGCCTCCATTCGCGTCAATACGACATTACGACGGGTGAGAGCCTTATCAGGGTTCAATCGCGGGCTGTATCGAGTCGGAGCCTTTACTACCCCAACCAGCATTGCAGCCTCTTCGGGTGTCAGTTCTGATGGCAGCTTATTAAAGAATATTCGTGCCGCAGATTTGATTCCGAATGCATTACTACCATACTCAACAGTATTGAAATACATTGCAATAATCTCCTCTTTGGTGTAGTTATACTCGAGCATTACGGCTGTGATCCACTCTTTGAACTTGGCAATAATCAATCTGGGATCTTCACGCGTACGATACAGATTTTTTGCCAACTGTTGGGATATCGTACTACCCCCTCCTTGTCCTTTATCACCTAACAACAGTGTTTTAACAGCTACACGAGCCAAGCCCATAAAGTCAATTCCCGAGTGGTTATAGAAACGCGTGTCCTCTGTCGCAATCAGAGCTTGAATCAAATATGGCGACAAATCGTTATAATCAACAAACGAACGATTCTGAATAAAAAAACTACCAATCAGTTTCCCATCAGCCGAATATATTTCAGTTGCGAGATTACTACGCGGATTTTCCAGTTCTTCGAATGTTGGCAGACTGCCGAACACTCCCAGACCAATTAACACGAATAACGAAAACAACAAGATGATCGGAGCAAAAAACAATCCCCAAAACCATCTGTTCAGTTTTCTATGACTTATGCCCTTAGATTTTTTCTTCATTTTAAAAATATCGGGTTATTTATTGAATGTCCAATTTGCATCTTTATATGGGAATTCAGTTTGCCAGTTTCTGAAATACACCGGAACGATGACCGTTTCGAGTTCTTCAAATATCTCGGCAGCCTTCCACGCATAAGTTTTCGTTTTGGGATTACATATCAGCAGTATCAGTTTCTGCTGGTTCAGCCCCGTAAAAATCACTGGATTTGCTTCTGCCAATTCGACTTTCGCTATGCAGTTAAGTGTTGCCGAGGAAAATCTGTTTTTCACCACACCCTTACTTGCATTCTCCCAGGAGTCGACCTCATAGTGAGCCGTATCTGCATAAAAAAGATACACGACACCTTCATTCAACAGAGTTGCTATCGAGTCTTTAACTTGCTGATCATAAACTGTTATGGTATAGCTACAATCAAAAACGCCTTTGCTGCACCCGAGAATCCCCACTGTACAGCAAAGCGTTAAGAATATCCAAGATAATTTTTGTTTCAGTCGCGTCATTTCACAAAAATAATTTTGCGAAATTACGATAATTTTTGGTCAATTTCAAAAAGTATACAACTATATATTATTATCACTTTTTCTAAAAACGTGAACCAATTGAAATCGTTATATAATTTTTCATCAATTTATTTACAGCTGAGCCCAATGCAGACTGTTGTTTATACATCAAAATTGATGATCTCGTTTCCGAGTAAATATATGCAAAATCTATATAAAAATCACGGTCTCGATAACCCATACCGAATGAAATATTCTCCTTCTGCAACTCTTTCGAATCACCAGAGAACATCGAATCATAGAATGCATAACCCATTCTCAATGAAATATTTCGAGTCAGGAATGCCTCTCCTCCGATACGGTAGTTGTTCGTAGCATTGATTCCCATTTCGATAATTTCATTATAGATTTCGTTCTTCAAATCGTAGTAATCGTGCGACATCGACATCTTATTATACCATACACGTTCGTAGTCGGCCGACAAAATCACACTCCTATCAATGGTGAACGATGTTCCCATCAGCAATCTCGACGGAGTCTGAATGTCATACTCATTCACGCTCACAGGCGTATCATTATCACACCAAGCGCCATTATTAAACGACGTCTGCATTCTCATCACATACGACTCTTCCATATGGATGAACGATGGCGAGTGATAAGATATACCAAAACGCCACTCGGGAATAGGACGGTAGATTGCTCCAACTTTGAAATTAAATCCACTACCCTCCATATCCAGATACTCGTGCAACGCCATTGAAGTAATATCACTCGTTGATTGTCCGTCAGTATTGAACTCAGAATATGTATTTCTGCTTCTGTAATCCATATTAACGGCAGCTAACGATGCTCCGACATATAACTTATTATCAAAATTTAACGAATAGGCAACACTGGTTTCGAATGTTCCACCTTTGGTTAATTGCGACATCGTTTGGGAAACTGCATTTTCAATACCGCCATAATAGTTTCCATCGACATTTTCATCTGGGTCCACAAAGTAAGATTGGTATGCCAAAATTGCAGGCCACAATGACGATTTTAAGTTATAGAACGATCTATACGCATCATTTGAACCACTGATTGCATCTTTTTTGACTCCGGTCAACTCCATTGCAAATATTTCACTCAACGAAACAGGCGAATACCCGTTGACTCTCATTCTTGAGTTATGGTCAATCGTCCTGTTCATATTGATTGCCAAAGTCGAAGCCCACAACGAATTGTGTCTGGTTCTGATCTTGTTAGGGAAAACCCACGCCATCCCTAAATTATTGAACAACAACCTATTTCTATTATCAAAACTTGAATTTGTCACCTCACCGTTTTGGTAATCGCTATTCTGACGCGAGAACATAAACGACGGAGTAATATTAAAATCGTCTTTAGTGTACATTGACAATCCAGCCGGATTAATCGCTGAAGATGAAAGATCAGCACCCAAAGAAACAAACGCACCTCCCATTGCTGCAGTTCGAGCAGTCCCCAAACTGAAATCAATTTGAGAGAATCTCAACATATCAGAAACCTGTTGAGCCTGTACCATTGTCATTGCGACAACTGCACATATGGTTACAAAAAATCTTTTCATAATTCCTAATGTTATATTATTAGTTATGTGTTATCTACGGCCTCTATTTACTCCGCCACCTGAATGTGATCCACCTCTGTTTGCTCCACCCGAATATGAACCTGTATTTCGGCTGCCACCTTGATTGAATGCACTTGATGGAGTTTGGGGAGTGTTATTTGTTGCACGAGTTTCTACTTTTGGTTGATTTTGCTTATTATTTCTTCGGCGATTGATCAACTCAGAAGTTGAATATCCCGAATTATTTACTAAATTGACATTTCGGTTTGCCTCAATCTCGCTTGAATAAGATTTGCTACGAGAAGGAGCATAAACATTATTTTGTCTACGCAACTGAGAATTAGAAATATTACCTAACGAATTCACACGACGATTTCCATAATACACCGGAGTCGAAGGTTTATGAGGTCTGTGAGGATAATTAGGTCTATAACTTGGATAATGAGGTCTGTTATATCCCGGACGGTAGTGGTAATGCGGACGATTATAGCCCCAATAGTAGTAATTAGGTGTCCACCAATACGATGAATAGTGCCACGGATTATAACAATAGCTACTCCAGTGGTTCCAATAAGGAGATCCCCACGACGAACCGATAACAACTGAAGCACCCCAATTTCCGAACATTGCAGTGACATATTTAGGTTCGACCCATACACTAGATCCGCTAATTACGATATTATAAAATGCAGGATCGTAAATCTTTGTATACCAAGAGATATCGCTATAAGACAGCATAACAGAACTTGATGGCAATCTGTAATTTGAAGATTTAAAACCTCTCAAACGACGTTCGTAAGAGTCCTCATAGTCGTATGCTACGTCAGAATCGAAATCATAATCATCATATTGTCTTGCATTTTGCACCGCAACTTCTTGAGCAAGTTGTCTTTCCGAGACGACCTGCCTACCATAATCCCATGATGCTTCACATAAGAGATCATCCACATAATCTGTTCGTGTAGTAGTACCGGTTACGACTGTACAACTTGAAATCATTGCTGCAAAGAGTGAAATCATTGCAATATTTTTTAACGTTTTCATAACAAATACTTTTTCGTTCTACAAACATTCGGGGTCAGATTTCCAAAACCTTCTTTAAATTATAACGTGAATATTGTTCAAAAATTACCCAAATAAGAAAAATAAAACATTTAAGATATATTTTAGAACATTAATCGTGTTATTTTCATAGACATAATAATTCGGTGCAATTTACGAATTATTTTATTATTGACAAAATCATATCAAGCAAAACGCATCAATCGCGATATTAGAGTGTCGTAAAGTCATAACATCAACAAAATTCATTAATAATTCAATATAATGGGTATCAAAATATTGTCACACACTGCTCTTCTCTTTAATCAATATGTTTTCATCATTCAACTTCAACAATACACTCGGAACTAAACGTATATACAAAAAAAAGCAGCCTGGATATTATCCAAGCTGCTTGAGGTGGCGGCGACCTACTCTCCCACAGGTTAATGCAGTACCAT
>JAEIGA010002798.1_pt1 | contig 27603 bp, 23 predicted proteins | sample 9270691 | NCBI WGS metagenome assembly JAEIGA01 (sample SAMN17057246, study PRJNA624740) | gut metagenome | biome: biome; isolation source: fecal sample | host: Bos grunniens | place: China: Xizang | collected 2019 | reverse complement strand
ATGGTCAGACAGGACGGGATACAATGCCCCCGTAATGGCCTTTGACAGCCGTCGGATATGTTTGATGGATTGTTTCGCCGGGAGAATTCGGCTTATTTGATGATGCAAACATAGTGAAACTCTGATGATTTGCAAAATTTTTCCTCACACCTTCCCCGTAAAAATGCAAGCCACTGTCCACAGAAACAGTCATTTTTGTGGACAGACTGCCTGTTTTTATTGCTTCCTCTTTACCGTGCTGCTTTCTTTTTATTTTTGCAAAATCCTGCAATAATCCCTATCTTTGGCAATTCGTGTATATATGTACCTGTATGCACGTGTAATGACTTGCTAATTACTGACGTCTTATGATATTTAAAAGAAATTCCTTTATTGTTTTAGCAGTTCTTGCCATGGTTCTGTCTTCGTGCGGATCGGTCAAGGATATTGCTTATTTCCAGAACAAGGTTGCAAATCAGCCGGAACAGATAGACAAGCATGCCGGCATCGTGATCCAGCCTAAGGATATGCTTTCAATCGTGGTTTCAAGCCGCAATCCTGAGCTTGTCGCAATGTTCAACCTTCCTGTGATCAGTTATCAGGCGGGGTCGGAAGTCGTTAATAGCAGTTATCAGCAGCGTCTGTTGGGTTATGTGGTGGATAATGAAGGTATGATTGATTTTCCGGTTCTTGGTCCGATCAAGGTCGACGGACTTACCCGTTGGGAACTTTCGGAACTTATCAAGAAAAAGCTTATCAGTGGAGCTTATCTCTCAGATGCAGTGGTTACTGTAGAATTCATGAACTTCAAGGTGTCTGTAATCGGAGAAGTAAATTCCCCTGGTACATACACCATACAGGGCGATAAGGTAACAATACTTCAGGCAATAAGTCTTGCCCGTGACCTCACTATTTTCGGTCTTCGCGAAAACGTGTCTGTAATCCGTGAGAGGGATGGCGAACGTGTGATTTATGAGGTCAATCTCTGCGACGTGAGCATGTTTAATTCACCTGCATATTATCTTCAGCAGAATGATGTCGTGTATGTGCAGCCTAGTGAGATCAAGGCACGCCAGTCCACAACCGACGACAAGTCTCTCCGTATGACGAGCATATTCGTGTCAGGAGGATCGCTTCTTGTATCTTTGGCATCACTCATAATCGGTATCCTCAGCGCTACCGGAAATCTCTAATGGAAATATTCAAGCTATGACAGAAAATAACAACAACCAGATTTATCAGCGTGAGGAGGAATCTTCAATTCAGCTGGCTGAATTGTGGACAATGATCTGGGCGCACAAGTGGTGGTACGTTCTTTCGGTATTTCTGTGCCTTGTGTGCGCGGCATTCTATCTTTATCGCACTCCCAATGTGTATAACCGCACTGCAAAGGTTCTTATAGATGAAAGTGACCAGGATGCGACAATGCGTAACCTCGGCGTAGCTTCCGCCGGCATGATGAGGCTCCGCAGCTTCAATAGCGTGGAAAACGAAATAGAGGCTTTCTCTTCTCCAGACCTTATGGAGGTGGTGGTAGAGCGCCTTGGTCTTGAAACCAGATATGTCGAGAAGCAGATACTCAGAAATGTCGAGCTTTATAAGAACTCACCAGTAGCAATGCGTCTAGCCGGTGATAATCTTTATTCAGGCTTTTCTTTTACGGCAGAGAATCTGGGTGATGGCAAGGTGTCGCTCTCTGAATTCAAGGTTAAGAACGAGAAACTCGATGATGTTGTTATAGCAATGCTTGGCGACACTATCCAGACTCCTGTGGGATCGCTCATTATCTATCCTACTGAGGATATCGAGGAATTCAAGCATAAGATCCGTATCTCTTGGGCTAACAGTATGGCGGTTGCAAAAAGTTATTGCAGGAAGCTGAAAATCAGTCTTTCCGGAAAGGAATCGTCTGTGATTGTGCTTTCAATGAATGATACTTATCCTTCTCGTTCTTCTGCAATACTCAGTGCCCTTATCGATGTGTATAACGAGGTTTGGATCAGCAACAAGAATCGCTCGGCCATTAATACCACGGAATTTATCAACGAACGTCTTGTCGTGATCGAGCGTGAACTTGCGACGGTGGAGGAGGCCCTTAAGAAGTATAAAGCATCCAACAACCTTACAGACATCAAGGCTGCTGCGCAGACTTATATCGATGAGTCCAGCCACTATGCTACCAGAGCTTTCGAGGTGAATAACCAGCTTTCCATCGCGAAGTTCATCAAGGAATATCTTAACGATCCGGCCAACAGCATGTCGCTGATACCTTCGAATTTAGGCCTTACAAGCGCTTCTGTGGAGAGCCAGATAAAGGAGTATAACGAAATAGTTCTTCAGAGAGACAGACTTCTCTCAGGCAGCGGTGAAAAGAATCCTCTCATTGCAGACCTTAATGCGTCGCTCTCATCAATACGCTCGGCTATTCTCCGCTCAATCGAGAATCTTATAGCAACTCTCGATCTCCAGCTTAACAAGATCAATAGCCAGGAGAAGCAGATTCTTGAGCGTATGTCTTCAAGCTCAGGACAGGAACTCCAACTTCTTTCAATCGAGCGTCAGCAGCATGTGACTCAGGAACTGTATATGTTCCTTCTCCAGAAACGTGAGGAAAACGAGCTGGCAGCTCTTATCAATGTGGGAAATACACGTGTGCTTATGAACCCTAATGGTGCTTCTGAGCCTGTGTCTCCTAACAAGATGATGATAATTTTTGTTGCGCTTGTGCTCGGATGCGGCGTTCCTTTTGCTTATTATTTCCTTCGCAAGACTCTCGACAGGTCTATCAAGACGAAAGCGGACCTCGGGCATCTGTCTGTTCCTTTCCTTGCGGAAATCCCGCTACATGTGGTTAAGGATAAGTCAGAGACAGGCAGTCATATTATTGTGGAGCCTGGAAAGAGGGATATGATGAATGAGGCTTATCGTGTCCTAAGAACCAATGTGGATCTGATGCTCGGGAAATCAGACAAGAGCAAGGTCATCATGCTTACTTCTTTCAATCCTGGAGCAGGAAAGACCTTTACCATCATGAATATGGCGGCTAGTATGGCCTTGAAGGGTGCAAAGGTACTCCTCATTGATCTGGACCTGCGTAAAGCTTCGCTCAGCAAGGATCTTGATATCAATCATAGCGGAGTGGCTACATATCTTAATGGAAAGGTGGATGACTACAGGCCTTATGCAGACCAGATAAGCGAGAACCTTTACGTACTTCCTGTCGGCACCCTTCCTCCAAACCCTACTGAACTTCTTCTTACTCAGAAGTTCAAGGATATGCTTGAAAGTATGCGCAAGGAGTATGACTATGTATTCATCGACTGTCCTCCTATCGACATCATCGCCGATGCCAATATCGTGACGGAGTATGTGGATATGACTGTTCTTGTCATGAGGTCTAATCTCATGACAAAGGATATACTTCCACATGTGGATGAACTCTACCGCTCAGGCAAGTTCAGCCATATGGCCCTCGTGCTCAATGGTGTACAATATAACTTCAAGAAGTATGGCTACGGCAAGGGTGGCTACGGTTATGGCTATGGTTACGGCAACTCTGAATAAAGATTGAAATATACCGATGGGACTCTTTGATTTTCTGTCAAAAAGGAAAGTTTCGCTCTCAGGCAGCGGATTTCTTCAGGGGAAGACCGACCGTCACACACATATCCTATTTGGTGTGGATGACGGCATCAAGACTCTGGAGGACTCTCTGGCGGTGCTTTCCTACGAGGAGTCTCTTGGAGTGACGGATGTATGGTGTACTCCTCATGTGATGGAGGATGTCCCGAATTCTACTGATGCTCTTAAAGCACGATTCGAGGAACTGGCAGTTGCATATAAAGGCCCTGTGAAGCTTCATCTTGCTGCTGAATATATGTTGGACACAGTCTTCGAGGAAAGGCTCGTCGCCCGTGACATTCTGACCATGGAAGATGATATGGTGTTGGTGGAGACTTCGACGTTATCGCCGCCTGTAAATTTCCATGAAATTTTGCGTGAGATGCAGTGTGCCGGCTACAGACCGCTGCTCGCTCATCCAGAAAGATATAGATATTTGAAGGAAAAGGATTACGGACAGCTGAAGAAGTCAGGTATCCGTTTCCAACTCAACCTGCCGTCAATCGTTGGCTTTTACGGTGAAACGGCATATAAAAAGGCCTTATGGCTTTTGGAGAATGGCTATTATTCGGAGATAGGTTCCGATTGCCACCGTCTTCATGCCATGCGAGGGCAATATGAACGTCAGGTGCTCGCTAAGGAAGTATGCAGGCTCCTGAAACTATAAATATTTGAATGCTAAAGGACAACTTGTTGCTGGATAGTGCAAGGCCGTTTAGTAACGTGGAAATATTGAAATCGGATGCCCGGAACATAGTTCCTGGGTGTCCTATCTTGGTGTCTGCAGGAGGGAAACTTATGAAGAATGATATGACTCAAAGATGGTTTGCCCTCCGTGCTACATACTCGCGCGAACTCAAGGTCCGGGACAGCCTCAGCCAGCTGGGTGTCCGTACCTTCGTTCCGATGATGTGGAGAAACAGGGAGGTAGACGGGAAGATAGAGAAGAAGCTTGTGCCTGCAGTCAGCAACCTATGCTTTGTCTTCTGGGACAGACCTTCGATTGATTCGTACATCCGAAGTTTCGGTGACAGGACCCCTGTAAACTACTATTGGGACAGGACCCTGAACCAGCCTCTGGTCATTCCATCCCAGGCAATGGAAGACTTCATCACTGTGGCCTCATCCATGGATGAAGATCTCATATATCTCACGGACATCACAGAGAAACTCCGTGAAGGACAGACAGTCGAGGTCATGGAAGGCCCTTTCAAAGGCGTTACGGGCAAGATTGTCCGCATAAAGAAAAACCGCAGGGTTCTCGTAGAACTCCCCGGTTTCCTGGCAGTAACTACTAACTACCTCCCCCCTCAGTCCCTCCGACTACGGGGTGGGGAATAACCTGACTTATGATTCTCTATTACATTACGCTATTTCTACTGGCTTTGTTGAGCACATGGTGGGTTTTCAAGAAAGTCTTGAAAATCGCTATTACCAAGAATATAGTCGATAATCCTGATTCTCGAAAGATCCAGAAAACTCCTGTTCCCGTATTGGGCGGTGTTGCCGTCTTTTTCGGAATGGTAGTCGCCATGACTGTATCCGGTTTGATGTTTGACAACACTTCCATATTCTCGATTATCGGAGTGATGACGATTATGCTGTATGTTGGAACTATGGATGATATACTGTCCATGAGTCCATATGTCAGGCTGCTGATAGAAATAGTTGTGGTTGTGCTACTGATTTATTGTAACGGATACTCCTTGGATAATTTTCATGGGCTGTTAGGAGTTTGGGGACTTCCAGAGTGGTTTGCTGTTCCATTGACTGTTTTTGCATGCGTCGGAATCATAAATGCCATTAATCTTATTGATGGAGTAAATGGTTTGAGTTCAGGATATTGCATCTCGGCATGTGTGATTTTTGCCATAGCATTCATATGGTCCGGTAATCATGCTGGCGCTGCACTGGCTGTCTTATGTATCGGAGCCCTCGTCCCATTCTTTTGTCACAACGTCTTTGGAAGAAAATCAAAGATGTTTATAGGCGATGGCGGAACCTTACTCATGGGAACTCTTATGTCTGTATTTGTTTTGGAGACTCTTGGAAGTGATTCCATACTGGCTTCAAAGGTCGGTCCTGATTTCGGCATGATACCATTCGCGGTTGCAGTCTTGTCGATACCAGTGTTTGATACCATCCGTGTCATGTCTATGAGGATAATCCGCCACACATCTCCTTTTACTCCTGACAAGACCCATCTTCATCATCTGATGCTTGACATGGGATTCTCTCATGTAGGTACCACAGCCACGGAAATCCTTACGAATATGTTGGTTGTAGGAGCATGGTACCTGTCATATCAGTTAGGCGCATCCATAAATGTGCAGTTGCTGGTCGTGATTCTTTTAGGCATGGGAGTCACCTTCGGATTCTATAAATTCTGCCGTATTCAACAAAGGCGGGATACAAAGATCTTTCATGGACTGCAGAAGGTAGGAAAATGGACCCATGTCGGCCACAAACGATGGTTTGAAGGATTCCGCGATTATCTGGACAGGGGGTGCTAGGGAATTGTCAGGAGAAGATGTTGTTTATAAAATAGAACTAATCGGATAGAAATGAAAGCATGTTTTATGGGACTTGGCTATATTGGCCTCCCGACTGCAATTATAGCCGCAAAGCATGGTGTGACTGTCACAGGTGTGGATATTAATCCTAAAGTTGTGGAAATGACTAATCTGGGTAAACTGCATATCATTGAGCCCGGTTTGGAAAATATGCTGCAGGAAGTGATCGATTCCGGATCATTAAAGGCATCAACCTTTCCAGAAGTTAGTGAAGCGTATTTTATGGTCGTGCCAACTCCTTTCAAAGGCAATCATGAGCCTGATATTTCATATGTTGAGGCAGCTACACGTGCTGTACTTCCACTTTTGAAAGAAGGAGATCTTTATGTGATTGAGTCTACTTCACCTGTCGGTACAACTGATAAGATGGCTGACCTGATTTTTTCCGAACGTCCTGAATTGAAAGACAAGATATACATTGCTTATTGTCCGGAACGTGTACTTCCAGGTAATGTGATATATGAACTTGTTCATAATGACAGGGTCATAGGTGGTATAAATGATGAATCAACTGACAAGGCAATAGAGTTTTATAGCCAGTTTGTAACCGGTACTCTTCATAGAACGAATTCAAAGACAGCAGAGATGTGTAAACTTACAGAGAATTCTTCTCGTGATGTCCAGATCGCTTTTGCAAATGAACTTTCGCTTATATGCGATAAGGCAGGTATAAATGTCTGGGAACTTATCGAGCTTGCAAATAAGCATCCGCGTGTCAATATTCTTCAGCCTGGATGTGGAGTCGGTGGACATTGCATTGCTGTTGATCCATATTTTATTACGGCTGACTTTCCTATGGAATCAAAAATAATTGCGTCTGCTCGTGAAATCAATAACCATAAATCACTCTGGTGTGCAGAAAAGATTCAGAATGAGATGCTTAAATTTGAATTGGAATACAACCGCAAGCCTTGGGTAGCTATGATGGGATTGGCCTTCAAGCCAAATATCGATGATTTACGTGAGTCTCCGGCAAAGAGTATAGCGACGAAAGTGATGCAGGGGCATAATAATGCTCAGATCATGATTGTTGAACCAAATGTGAAAGAACATAACGTATTTAAGCTTACAGATTGCAAGGAGGCGTATGACAAGGCGGACATTGTCGTATTTCTTGTAAACCACAGAGAATTCTCGGAACTTAACTATCGTGATGATGTCAAGGTCCTTGATTTTTGTGGGACTTTTAAGAAGTAACCTATGAAAAAAGTATTGTTGGTCTTCGGTACCAGGCCGGAAGCAATTAAAATGGCTCCTCTCGTAAAGGAGTTTCAAAAATATCCGGATTCTTATGAAACCGTAGTTTGTGTAACTGGACAACATCGTCAGATGCTTGATCAGGTCCTGAAGATATTTGATATTACTCCAGACTACGACCTGAACATAATGAAGCAAGGGCAGGACCTATATGATGTGACTGCACGAGTACTGACTGGTATGCGAGATGTGCTGAAAGAAGTTCAACCTGATTTAGTTCTTGTCCATGGAGATACTACCACTTCCACAGCCGCCGCTTTGGCTGCTTTCTATCAACAGATTCCAGTGGGCCATGTAGAGGCTGGCCTTCGTACACATAATATATACAGTCCGTGGCCAGAGGAAATGAATAGGCAGATTACAAGTAGAATAGCTGCTTATAACTTTGCTCCGACTCCTCTCAGCAGACAGAACCTTATACGGGAAGCGATTGCTGAGGAATCCATTATAGTTACTGGAAACACAGTGATTGATGCGCTATATTGGGTTGTTGCTAAGATCAACAACGATATTACCCTTAATTCTGAACTTGAGAAAACAATAAAAGCATCAGGATACGACATCAGTAGGCTTTCTGGTGGAAGAAAACTCGTTCTTATTACAGGACATAGGCGCGAGAACTTCGGTGAGGGGTTTATCAATATGTGTACTGCTATCAAGGATCTGACTATAAAGTATCCTGAGGTGGATTTTGTCTATCCGATGCACCTGAATCCGAATGTTAGAAAACCGATTCATGAAGTATTCGGTGAAGACCTTGCGAACCTTGAAAACATGTTCTTCATTGAGCCTCTGGAATATCTGAGCTTTGTATATATGATGGAAAGGTCCGCCATAGTTCTTACAGATTCAGGAGGAATTCAGGAAGAAGCCCCAGGACTTGGCAAACCAGTGCTTGTAATGCGTGATACTACAGAACGGCCTGAAGCCCTTGATGCAGGTACAGTCAAACTGGTCGGAACCGATTATAATAAGATTGTCAGAGAGGTCTCAAATCTCTTAGACGATGAAATGGCATATGAAAAGATGAGTCACGCGGTAAATCCTTATGGTGACGGAATGGCCTGTGGGAGGATAGTGGAAACTGTAAAAAAGTAATATGCAAAAGGCTGAAACACGCGTAGTTAAAAATACATTGTTTTTATATGCGCGAATGCTGTTGATCCTTCTGATCAATCTATATACTTCCAGAGTTATTCTTAAGACTTTAGGTTTTGATGACTATGGTATATATAACCTAGTAGGGGGATTGGTTTCGTTGTTTGCATTCATGAATTCCTCCCTTTCCGGTGCTGCTTCACGATTTATCGCATATACTTTGGGTGAAGGGAAAGGAGAGGGAAAGACTGTATTCTCAACTCTTTTAACGATACATTCCATTGTCGCTATTATACTCGTAATTCTGTGTGAGACTATAGGAGTTTTTCTGTTTGATCAGTTAGTCATCCCAGAAAACAGAATACTTGCCGCCAAGATCACTTTTCATCTTGCTGTAATTGCAACTGCTGTCAATGTAATAAGAATACCATACAATGCTTCGATTATTGCTCATGAAGACATGAAGGTTTTTACTTATGTGAGTGTGTTGGAGGTGTTTCTGAAATTGTTGATTGTCTTCTTGCTTAATGCTATTCTGTATGATAAGTTAATTACATACTCGTGGCTATATCTTGCTGTGACAATGACGATATCGCTAGTATATGCTTTGTATTGCGTGTTTTCATATGATGAATCGAAGACATTCCTTGGTTTGGATAAGGTCTACTTTAAGAAGATGGTAGGATTTTTTTCGTGGGACCTTTATGGAAATCTTAGTGTCGCAGCGAATGCACAAGGAACCAACATTATATTGAATCTTTTTGGTGGAGTAGTCGTGAATTCTGCATGTGCGATTGCGAATCAAGTGCGAGGAGCAGTGAGTGGCTTTGCTTCCAACTTCATTCTTGCTATAAATCCGCAGATTGTAAAGACTTATGCAAAAGGTGAACTGGAGAATACAAATATACTCATGGCCAGAGGAGGCTTGCTTTCCTTTGTACTGATGTGGCTCTTCGCTCTTCCTCTGATGCTTGAAGTCGATTTTATTTTGGAAATATGGCTTGATGATGTTCCCAGGTATACCGCCCCTTACCTCGTTATGTCCCTCGTTTTCAGTCTTATTCAAACTTTGTACAGCAGTGTCAATATCGGTATACATGCTACAGGCAGAATAAAAAGGTTGAGCTTTATTGGTGGGTCAATGTTGATGACAAGTGTTTTGATTTCATATGTAATTATGAGATTTGTGGGCAATCTTTTGATTCCTTTTATGGTAAATATCATGATTGTAGCAGCTAGCGCAATCGTCAATCTGTATATTTTACGTCATGAAATGAGTAATTTCAATATAAGATCATACATCAAGAATGTGTATTTCAAGTCATTAATGATTGTCCTCGTCACGCTTCCTTTGCCTCTGGCATTACATATGGTGCTTAGACATGGAATTGTCAGCTCACTTTTGGTTATATCTGTTTCAGTGCTCTGTGTATCAGCCGCGTTGTATTTCATGGTATTGTCAGTGTCTGAACGTAAAAGTATTAATGGAGCACTCCGTAATAAGTTGAGGAAAAATGCCTAGAGTATCTGTAATAGTCCCTGTCTATAATTCCAGGGAATATTTGGGACCTTGCATTGAGAGTGTCCTGAATCAATCCTATACGGATTTCGAACTTATCCTCATAGATGATGGTAGTACAGACGGTTGCGCAGAAATATGCGATACTTATGCTTCGACTGACCATCGTGTAAGATGTGTCCATGCGAAGAATTCAGGTGTAAGTGCTGCCCGGAACTTGGGATTGTCTCTTGCGAGAGGAGAGTATGTTACTTTTGTCGATAGTGATGATTATATCTCTGAGTTTTTTTTGCTATCTGCAGTTGATATAATGGAATCTGATGAAGAATTGGACTTTGTGCAGTATTCAATAGATAGGTTCAATTCAAACGATGTTTTTTATCGGGAGGAATCAGATGATGTTATATGCCTTCTTCAAGAATTTGCGTCTGTTGTTACATTTTGGGGGTCAGTTTGTGCAAGTTTGTTGAAGGTCAAGATCATTAAACAGTATGAGCTTGCTTTCAATTCAAGTCTTAAATTGGGAGAAGACCAATCATTCCTGTATGAATATTTGACACATTGCCGGAAATGCTCTAAAAGGTCAGATATATATTATCATTACCGGTTAAATCAGGAATCTGCTACCCATAATCCTTCAATTAATGATCTTGTACACAGCATAGATTATTTCAGTAAAACTGAATTTCCGGATTTCTTTCGGAATAAGATTGATGAGACGTTGTTTTCGTTATATTTCCAATTGGTTATTTCAAAAGGTATTGCAGTTTCTCAAGTTTCTTCTATTGGAAAAAGATTAGATTTCAAGAGCATAGACAAACCTAAAAGAAAACTGGAGTTTTTCTATCTGCTGATATCAAAGATTTCTCGTTTCATTGCTGTAGCTCTCACTAGATTTATTAACAATGCTGTCCAAAAGAGATAAAATACTTTTATTACTTTTCCTTGGCTTCGTAACGGTATTCGAACTGTATCATGTTGCGTTGGGAACTAACCCTCCGACAATGCTTCGTATGCTTTATACGGCTGTATACCTGGTATTCTCGGTTTTGTCTCCGGCCCTGATTCCCACATATATAGCAGTGAATCTTATTGTCGAGAGATTCTCGAGTGTGTTCGGCGAGTTCCTGCCTAATACTCTGCTCTTCCATGTCGCTGTAATGGTATTCGGCCTGTTGTGCATCAGAGCTAAACAGTCGCTGCTCATGAAACGTTCATATGATAAGAAACCTTTCAAATGGTTTGTTATCCTATATGTTTACGGAATATTATCTTTACTGCTTCATTTCAATGTTCCGCCTGATTTCTCTTTCGTCATAAACGGTGCATTTATGTTTGTCTTTCTGTACTATTTATGCATTTCAAAAGATAAATACATAAGAACCATTCTCGTATATTCGGTTGCATCCATGGCTATAGTCTGTATTATCGGATTATGTAATTATGATAATCTTGTCAGTGATTATTCCACTTCTTTGGGTGATGTAGACAGACTGGACTGGAAGGATGCTAACTATTTTTCATTTTTTATTGGTGTTATGCTGCTGATGACTTTGTATCTTGCCAAGTATGCAGTCTCAAAAGTTTATCGCAGGACTTGTATATTAATAGCTTTTGTCATGTTGGTAACGATGATATCTCTTATCTCCAGAGGAGCGATTGTAGCTTTGGCGGTAGCCTTGATTTATTATTATAGAAAAGACCTTCTGTCTTTCAGAAGTATAGGTTATATCATATTGGTTGCAGTGGCAGTAGCTGGTCTGTATTATTCTGGTATTCTGGAGGGTATTATCATGAGGTTCATGTCGGAGGATGTTCAGACCGGGTCAGGCAGGGCAGATATATGGAGGCTGGGACTGAAGACCTTTTTTAGTAAGGACTCTTTGACTATCCTGTTAGGTGCCGGTGAAGGTCAGGATTTGACAATGACTTACATGAGTGGAGATTTTTGGTCACCTCATAACAATTACCTTTCAATCATGTATAATTATGGAGTGATTGGCTTGACTGTATTCTGTATTTGGATTATTTCTCTGTTTGTCTGGAGCAAAACCAGAGAGAGTAGAGGACTAATACTTTTCATAACTGTAAATTCTTTTACCATAGTGCCATTTACCTATGTTTCGCCGCTATGGTTTGTGATTCCTTTAATAATGATATGGGAAAGGAGGCCTGACTGTCTGATCAGAAATTGATATGAATAATGTGTTGTTTGTAATTAATAATGGAGTTTATCCACATCATACGGGTGGTATGGAAATATTCAATTACCACCTTATCAAGACTCTCGGTGCTGACCTGCGGATAGCATATATGGCCTCTCATAAATATGATTTTGATTCTGCAGAGTTTGTTCAAAATTCTTCTTTAAGGCCAATTAAATTCTTTACGCCATTATGGCTTTTTATCTATTTGCTTTTTCATAGAGAGTACACCAAGATTGTATTTTCATTTTCAGCTGCCCACTGGCTTGTGTGGAAGTTGTATACCCTTACTGTACGATTGCTCGGTCTGGAATCCACTGTTGTCATTCATTATGGTAAGGATGTACCGGAGGATCATCCGGATGTTTACCGTGATTTCTTTTCTTCTGCAAAAAACGTTATAGCGGTTTCGGAGGATATAAAGCATAATTATGATAAGGCGTACGGACTTGACTGCAAGGTGGTTTTCCCCTTGATTCCATTCATGAAAGCCTCTCAGTCATCAGACTTTTACAGGAATGTCTATTCTGTTCGGGAAGATGCCAATGTGATCGCTATGGTTGGAAGCTTGAAACAGATGAAGAACCCTCGTACCTTGCTGGAAGCCTTGATGCTGTTTGACAGGCAAGAACTGGACACATACAGACCGCATGCGGTATATGCCGGAGGCGGTCCTATGGAAGAGGAACTGAAACATTTTGCAGAAGCTAATGGATTGTCAGAATATGTCACTTTTCTGGGAATTGTACCGAATGATAAGGTCTGTGAGATAATGTGCTTGGCTGACATTTATCTGATCGCTTCGGATTTCGAAGGGACGTCAGTGTCATTACTGGAGGCGATGTTCAATGCCAAACCTGTTGTCGCTTCGGATGTCCCTGGGTTAAGAGATATGGTAGAATCCGGAAGGAATGGATTGCTATATGAAGTATATTCCGCTGCCGGATTGAAGAAATGCCTGATGGAACTCCTCTCTGACGCGGATAAGGCAAGAAAATTGGGAATGGCGGCAGAGGACAGTTATAAAGCTAGATATGATTATACCAAGGTGGTAGAAACTTATAAAGAGTTGTTGGGATAATGAAGATAATTCAGTTGATATATTCATTGTGTTCCGGAGGAGCAGAGCGTTTTGTCGTAAGTCTTTCCAATCAATTGGCAGAAATGGGACACGACGTTACTGTCTGCATGCTCTTGTCATCCGGGAGCGATAAATATATATTCAACCGACAGTTCATGAGACCTGATATCCATTTCCATTCGATGGGTTTCGAACCGGGATTCTCCCTCCGTAAGGTCCGTGCTTTGGAGCAATATGTCTTATCGGTGAATCCCGATATTGTACATTGCCATCTGAATGTCATTCCATATGTTTTCAGATTGTCATTGGTAAACAGGAATATACGTTTTGTGCATACCTTGCATAACGTGGCGGAAAATGCATCAGGAAAAAACTGGCAGCGAGTCATTAACAGATTCTTCTATTCTAAAGGATATATTGTGCCGATAACGATTTCAGAGCAATGCCAGCTGTCATATATGAAGTTCTATGATCTTTCGACTCCGGCACGTATTGATAACGGGTGTGAAATGCCATGCAGGACTCCTTTGTTTGAGATGGTTAATTCGGAAGTTTCATCATATAAGAATGATGATGCGACTCCGGTCTTCATTCATGTGGCAAGATATCATGAGCAGAAGAATCAGTCCATGCTTATAGATGCTTTCAATGAGCTGAACAAAAAGGGAGCGGATTTTATACTGCTTGTTCTGGGTGATGGATTTGATCAAGGGGCTGGTCCTGAATTGAAGGCCAAAGCATGCGAAAAGATTCATTTTCTTGGAGTGAAGAGCAATGTGGCTGATTATCTTTTTTGTGCTGATGCTTTCTGCCTGACATCGACCTATGAGGGGCTGCCTATCAGTCTTCTGGAGGCAATAGCTTGCGGAGTCGTGCCAATATGTACAAATGTCGGCGGTATTCCGGATGTTATCGAGAATGGCGCTACCGGATATCTGTGTCCAGTAAATACTGATGCATATGTCGCTTGTCTGGAACTGTTCATAAATAAAGGACTGTCTGGGGCTAACCAGAAAGATTACTTTGAAAGGAACTTTTCAATTTCAAGTTGTGCAATGAAATATTTGGAAGTTTATGAAGAAGTTTCTAGATAATCATATCTGCGAGTCCGTTATGACTGTCGGTTGTCAGCATCTTCCGCCTAGAGGGGGAGTAGCACAGGTCCTGTATATATATGACAAATATATCTTCACTACATTCAAGAAACTGACTGATACACGTGAGGGAAGCAAGCTGGTTAAGTTCTGGCAGTTCGTGGAAGCTTATTTCAGGCTTTTTGCAGTACTCCTGTGTGATAGAAAGATACGTATCGTACATATACATACATCATCCAATAACAGTTTCAGGAGAGCAGGCGCTTTTGTGAGACTGACGCATCTGATGGGCAAAAGAATCATACTTCATGTCCATGGAGGATATTTCAAGGAATTCTATCATGCATCTCCAAAGCGTATCCTGAATGTCCTCAATAAATGTGATTGTATAATTGCTTTGTCGGAATCATGGAAGAGTTTCTTCAGCGGCATTGTAAACGGGCCTGTCGTGAAGGTCGTTGAAAATCCGATAGAACCTCCTCAATATAGTCTGTTGGACGATGATGACATCATTCATATGTTATTTCTGGGGCTGATTACTGATGCCAAAGGCATATTTAATCTTCTGGATGTCATGAATGCTCATAAGGATTTATATGATGGCCGTTTGGTCCTGCATGTCGCCGGCAATGGCGAGGTGGATCGTCTTCAGGATGTCATCCATGATTATGGATTAGATGATGTGGTCTGCTATGAAGGATGGGTAGATGGGCATGAAAAGGCGGCCTTGATGAACAAGTGTTCAGTTTTTGTGTTGCCGTCATATTCAGAAGGATTGCCAGTGTCGATTCTTGAAGCAATGTCGTATGGACAGTACATTGTTTCTACAGACGTGGGAGGTATTCCGGAAATCGTTGATCCGGAGTGCGGCATCCTTTTCCATCCGGGAGATTCTGACTCGATGAAGAACGTTCTGGATAAGCTGGCTGCCGGTTCCATAACACTTCCGGATAAAGATGCAATCATAGAAAGGTCACGTAAATATTTACCTCAGAACATTGCTGGAAAACTGAAAGAAATCTATTCTGAATACCTATGAAGATAACCTGCCTAGTTTCTGCTGTGAGGGTCTTTTTTGAACATATGATCCTTCTGCGGAAATCCGCCGGAACTGACCTGAAAGAAATACAGTTCAAGAAATATAAGAGGCTTGTCAGCCATGCTTGGGATACGATTCCTGCCTACAGAAGATTGTGGGAGGATAATGGTTTCGATCCTTCGATGTTCAACAGTCTGGATGATGTAAGACGGATACCTTGTATAGACAAGAACTTCGTCAGGGAATATATGGAAGATATGGTCTCCACCGGATATGACCGTAGCCGGTTGTCATTGGTGACTACTGGCGGCACGACAGGGATGCCGATGAAATTCTATATAGACCAGTATGTGGCCAGACCAAAGGAACTTGCCTATCAGCTCTGGGGAGGATATCATTATTGGAGACATCGGCAGGGATTGGACAGGGTCGTGACATTGCGTGGTTACAGGATAAAGGAAAGCCTGATAAGAAAGAAGATATTCTGGCAGCGCAATATCCGGGAAAACGGAATATACATGTCCTCATTCCATATTCTGGAGGAAAATTATGATATTTATATCCGAAAGCTCCGTTCTTACAGGCCTAGGTTCATAAAGGCATATCCGAGCGCGATTGTCGCCTTATGCCATCTGATGCAGCATAATCACGACAAGGGACTGGAAGGCCTTGAAGGGGTGATCTGCTCTTCGGAAACGATCAGCGATTGGCATAGAAAGCTGGTTAAGGAAGTTCTTGGAGTCGAGATCCTGTCTTTTTACGGTCATAGCGAGAAGGCTGTCTGTGCATATCAGAACAGTCAGGGTGAGATGGAGTTTCAGCCATTGTACGGACATGTTGAGTTTCATGATTATGATGGCAGGCCGGTTTCTGAAAAAGGAAAGGCCGCTTCTGTTGTCGTGACTGGCTTTGACAATCATTATTTCCCTTTCATCAGATACAGGACAGATGATGAGGTGTTGGTCTCGTCTGCTGACATACCGATGATTGCATCAAAGATCGTCGGAAGAAAGCAGCAGTTTGTATATGATAAATATGGGAACAAGGTTCAGTTTACCAATAATGATGATATATTTCATGATATATCGGGAATCCTGGCGTACCAGTATGTTCAGAATAAACCCGGCGAACTGATCATTAATCTTCAGGTTGAATCAGATTATAGATCAGATGTGGAGCATGAAATATTGTATCAGGCAAGCAAGATTTTTGTCAATTTCTCTATAAGTATCAAAATTGTAGAGTCAATAGAGAAGACGCAGAGCGGCAAATTCCGTTACTTGGTGCAGAATGTTGAAGCAAAGTGATATGGTAGCAGATATAATGAAATCTTTGAAATCCTATTGCGAATCCGAGCAGTTCAAAGGCTGGGATCCGTATGACGGGTTAAACTCAAAGGTGTTTCAGGCTTTGCCGTTCTTTAAGAATTCGGCTTTATGCAGGCTTGTCGTAATTCAGGGCTTCAAGAGGTCGCCTATTAACTTTCGGAGGCTTGCAATGGTACCCAAAGAGCATAATGCAAAGGGTGTCGGATTGTTCCTGCAGGGATATTGCAACCTTTATAAGGCAGTAATCAGGAATCCGGAACTGGCAGAATCATTAGGCTCTCAAAAGGAATTGCTTGCTCGTATCAATGAGCTTGCCGACCTCCTGATATCTATGCAGTCCAAGGGATATAGCGGTGCCTGCTGGGGATATAACTTTGATTGGCAGGCGAGGAGATTGTTCCTTTTTCCAAAGCATACTCCGACGGTAGTGGCGACATGCTTCTGTGCAGCGGCATTGATGGATGCTTATGAAATCACCGAGAACAAGGATTATCTTGATGTGGCCTTGTCATCTGCTGAATTTGTCCTGAAGGATCTGCGTCGTACGCCGCTCAATGGAGGTTTTATCTTCTCTTACAGCCCGTTGCAGGGAAATGATACGGTATTCAATGCTTCATTGCTCGGCAGCAAGCTGCTTGCATGCTGCTATCATTATACCGGCAATGAGACTTACCGTGATGCAGCCAGATCTTCAGTTAAGGCATGCTGCAAGGCGCAGTCAGAAGACGGTTCCTGGGTATATGGCATGCTTGAGGTGCAGTCATGGATAGACAGTTTCCATACAGGTTATAATCTTGATGCCCTTATTGCATATGAGGAGATGACTGGGGATATGTCGTTTCATGATAGTATAGAGAAAGGTTTTAAGTTTTATATTGCAAACTTCTTTGAATCAGATGGATGTCCTAAATACTTTCATGACAAGAAATATCCGATCGATATTCATTGTCCTGGTCAGTTGTTTACAACTCTTTTCCGGCTTCATAAGATGGATCAATATCAGGACCTGGCAGAAAATGTGCTTGAATGGACAATGACAAATATGTTGGACAAGAAAGGATACTTCTATTATCAGTTGAAAAAGGGAGTCAATTTGCGTATCCCATATATGAGGTGGAGCAATGCCTTTATGTTTAATGCGTTAAGCTATTATCTTTTAGGACAGTTCAGATGAAACGAATCGAAGTAAACGGTGTAAAGATATATCCCTTCAAGTCTCAGGAGGAACTGATTGGATTTGTTGAGGAGCAGAAGGGTATCCTTGTGGCGATCAATGCAGAGAAGATTCTTCATGCTACGGAGCAGACCAGAAATATCATAAACCGAAATATCGGGTATTGTGACGGTGTCGGAGCTGTGATGGCCTTGAAGAAGAAGGGATGTCCGGATGTTGTGAAGATCCCTGGATGTGAGTTATGGCTTAAGATTGTGGAGGCATGGTATAGGAAAGGTAAGTCTTTCTATCTGGTGGGGAGTAAGCCTGAGGTTATTGTGACCGCAGTGGACAGACTAAGGGAGGATTATCCCGGAATTGAAATTGCGGGATATAGAGATGGCTATATCAAGTCGGAGGCAGAGAAGATTGCTCTTCTGAATGATATTGAGGAAAAGAAACCCGATGTTGTCTTTGTAGCTATGGGATCTCCTAAGCAAGAACTTTTGATGGAGGAGATGCTGCAGATTCATCCTGCTGTATACCAAGGGCTTGGCGGTAGCTTTGATGTGTACACTGGAAATGTGGAACGTGCACCGCAGTGGTGGGTGAAACACAATCTTGAGTGGGCGTATCGTTTGCTGAAGCAACCATCAAGATTTGGCAGGCAAATTCATCTGATAAGGTTCTGGTTCCTGGTAAAATTTGGACGTATATAGATAAATTACTGATGGGCAAGTAGCCTGCGTAAACCGTCAAGGAACCAGTTTGTTGCATATGAACAGGTATAAGAAGGAAATATTCTGAATAGCATTATAAGGCGTGAACTCTGGTATGAGAAGTCACGCCATTTTCTTTTTATATACGTCTTTCCCCTATTATATTTGCGGTGTGCATCAGCATGGCCAAAGTTGCCGGAAATGAAGATCTGGTCAAGAATAAGTCTGGTCTTTGAAGATTCCAGAGAGGTTGGAGCGAGTGGAAGTTCATTGATAGGGAGCCCTAAATAATTGACTGCAATGATGCCAAATTCTTCCCATACATCAGTCATTCGATAGTCATGAAGCTTGTTTCTCAGAATCTCTGTGTTTATGGAAGCATGATGACGATGAAGGTACATGGTCCAGTCACAGATCTGGCGAAATCCAATACCTCCTGTGGTCATATGACGTACTGCGTGATGTAGAATAAAGAATGCGTCAAAAGTGTGAGTGGCAAGATTGATACATGTACCATTGTTGTTCCAGACACTTAAATCGTTTGTGCCGAAGTGCTCATCGATGCTCTCTTTTGTCCATTTCTGAAAATTATCGTTGAGTTTTTTGCCTGGCATCATGCCTGCATGACGGTGAACCTCAATTTCTACACCATTGACACTTTGATGCATGTGATGGTCACTTTCAACTTTTTTATTACAATTGTTGCTGATATCAAGAGTCTCGATAGTTTTACAGGCTTGCTGATATCCTTCAAGCCCTGTATATAGATCGATGTCTCCGCAGCTCCTGCTTTCGGGTTTTAAATAATTCTGAGCCACCCCTTGTCCTTTGAGCAAGACTGAAGGTATCCCATTTTTATTTAAAGTATTTACTATAAGATTTAAAGTGTTGTTAAGAAGCTGATGCATTTGAGACGTTTTAATACGCATCATCAGCAATTTCATCATTGCCTCCTTGCTTGGCCAGAGTTCCTGTGGAAGTGTCTCAATTCCGTCTAATACAACTACCAAGACAGTCTGTTCCTTAGCAATCTTCAGGATTTCATTCCAATCTGTTCCTTCGGGCAGAAAATGCGCTAGGTCAGCAGGATGTCCCCATAGACCTGCCTTAAGTAGTTCAAGAAACTGTAGCTGCTGATGTGTCATAACCAACTTTTTGTCAAATATAATCAAATTTGTTGTATCTGGAAAAGAAACCAGCGATTCTTCAGAGGATGTGGTGTGTTGTATAGGTGTGATGTGATGTTAATAGAAAATGATTTTTTATTTTAAAAGCAATGATTTGCCTATGATATCCCATACTTCTAAATCTCTATTATGTTTTATCCCCCGAAAAATTGTATCTTTGAGAATAATTAAAACGTAGACGATATGCTGCATACAGACAATCTTTCGATAGGCGTCTTCATAGACGGTGGATATTATGCCAAGATAAATGAGGGACTTCAAAAGAAGAGTATTGCTGAGGGGGTCAATCTGAAAGGATTATTTTCCTTCATACCGGAGTTTATCGCCGAGATTTCAGGATTGGACAGGAAGCATCTTTATATTACTGAAGCACATTATTACCGAGGACGTTTCAGGGCTCAGGATGCGGACAGCAGGAATCTCCTTTTTTCAGAGAGGAAGTTTGAGGACATGCTGATCGAGAATGATGTCATCTTCCATTACAAGCATCTGCGTGAGGCACCCGGAGGGGGAGTGATCGAAAAGGGGATCGACACATGGTTTGCGCTGGATACATATGAGATGACCCTTTACAGGGACTTTGATTATGTGGTGCTCGTCAGCGGTGATGCCGATCATGAGATGCTGGCAAGAAAGCTCAAGGCTCTGAAGACCCGCACTGTCCTGCTGACGTGGGATCCTGCCAACACAGGTTCTACATCCCGGTTCCTGAAGGAAGAGGTCTGCACTCATGCCGACCTGAATAAGATGATTGCAGCAGATCCTTCTCTTTTGAAGAGATTGACCATAATGTAGCTGATAATCCGCTCCCTTCTTCTAGGGTAAACCTCCAGAGCCTATCCGGGTACCGGAAGGCCATGCTGGAGGTCTTCTTTTTTCAGGATGTCGGCGTTCTGACAAGTTATGGATGGCTGTGATAGTGTCCTCAAGGTTGATACAAGGGTTCTAATTGCGGATGAAATCTACGTATGCAAAAATCTCACGTGTACAGTTTTTTGATAACCGCTTATCCGACTTTGGGACTGACAATATGTATATGATGTTATAGAATATATATAAGAGGAAAGTCGGAATATTTGTCGTACCTTTGTATGTTAGGCAAGGCTTTAAGATTATGGATAGAATACTTACTATTTCTCAGCGCGGAATGGAGATGCCGGAGTCTCCGATCAGGAAGCTTGCACCGCTGGCATATGCCGCGGAGGCTAAAGGAAAAAAGATATATAAGCTGAATATCGGGCAGCCGGACCTTCCGACACCTCAGAAGGCCCTGGATGTGCTTAAGAATATAGATAGGACCACTTTGGAGTATAGCCCTTCCCAGGGGTATCTTTCGCTTCGCAAGGCTCTGGTAAACTACTATGAACGTTATCAGATAAAGCTGACCCCAGAAGAAATCATCATCACTGCCGGAGGTTCTGAGGCTGTGCTTTTTGCCTTCATGAGCTGTCTGGATCCGGGTGATGAAATTATTGTATCCGAGCCGGCATATGCCAACTACATGAGCTTCGCAATTTCGGCGGGAGCCGTGATTCGTACTGTGACCACCACCATCGACGAGGGATTCTGTCTTCCGAAGGTGGAGAAGTTCGAGGAACTTATAAATGAGCGTACTAAGGCCATCCTTATCTGTAACCCTAACAACCCTACCGGATATCTTTATACACAGAAGGAGATGAACCAGATCCGTGACCTTGTAAAGAAGTACAATCTATATCTCTTTTCTGACGAGGTATACCGTGAGTTTATCTATACAGGCAGCCCTTATATCTCTGCCATGCACCTTGAGGGCATCGAGCAGAATGTGGTGCTTATCGATTCTGTATCGAAACGTTACTCAGAGTGCGGAATCCGTATCGGAGCTCTCATCACCAAGAACGAACAGGTGCGCAAGACAGTGATGAAGTTTTGTCAGGCACGTCTTTCGCCGCCGCTGATTGGTCAGATAGTGGCGGAGGCTTCGATCGAGGGCACTGAGCAGTACTCCCGCGATGTGTATGAGGAGTATGTGGAGAGAAGGAAGTGCCTTATAGACGGACTGAACAGGATTCCGGGATGTTATACTCCTATTCCGATGGGAGCGTTCTATACTGTAGCCCAGCTGCCGGTGGATGATGCCGACAGGTTCTGCGAGTGGTGTCTGAAAGAGTTTGACTTTGAAGGAGAGACCATCATGATGGCTCCGGCTTCGGGATTTTACTCTGATTCTTCCCTTGGAAAGAATCAGGTTCGTCTGGCATATATTCTTAAGAAGGAAGATCTGCAGCGTGCGCTTCTGGTGCTTCAGAAGGCGCTTGAGGCATATCCGGGCAGGACAATATAAAATTCGCAAGAAAAAATAATCATGAAGATAGCAGTAGCAGGAACAGGATATGTGGGGTTGTCGATGGCAACCCTTCTGGCACAGAGGCATAGCGTGATGGCTGTGGATATTATTCCTGAGAAGGTGGAGATGATCAACAGGCGGAAGTCTCCGATTCAGGATGAATATATAGAGAAATTTTTTGCGGAGAAGGAGCTGGACCTCACGGCTACTTTGGATGCGGAGGCTGCATATAGGGATGCGGAGTTCGTGATTATAGCAGCTCCGACTAATTATGATCCGCAGAGGAACTTTTTCGACACATCTGCTGTGGAGTCTGTGATCGTCAAGGTGCTGGAAGTTAATCCGTCGGCTGTGATGATAATTAAATCCACTGTCCCTGTGGGCTTTACGGCGTCTGTGAGGGAGAAATACCGTAGCATGAACATATTCTTTTCTCCGGAGTTCCTGCGTGAGTCTAAAGCCTTGTATGACAATCTATACCCATCCAGAATCATCGTTGGTACCGACATGTCCTCGGAATGTCAGACTGATGCGGCGCGCAGGTTTGCATCACTTCTGCAGGAGGGCGCCATCAAGCCGGATGTGGATACACTCCTTATGGGCGTTACGGAGGCTGAGGCGGTGAAACTGTTTGCCAATACCTATCTTGCCCTTCGAGTGTCGTATTTCAATGAACTTGATACGTATGCCGAGATGAAAGGACTCGACACTCAGGACATTATAAGAGGCGTATGTCTTGATCCTCGTATCGGAGACCACTATAACAATCCTTCTTTCGGCTATGGCGGGTATTGCCTTCCGAAGGATACGAAGCAGTTGCTTGCGAACTATAATGACGTACCGCAGAACATGATGACTGCTATTGTGGAGAGCAACAGGACCAGGAAGGATTTCATTGCAGACCAGGTGCTCGGAATGGCAGGCTATTATAATTACACCGGACAGAATAACTTCGACAAGAAGACTGAAAAGGAGTGTGTTATTGGAGTGTATCGCCTTACGATGAAGGCTAATTCGGATAATTTCCGCCAAAGTGCCATCCAAGGCGTGATGAAGCGCATTAAGGCAAAGGGAGCGGTAGTGGTCATCTACGAACCGACTCTCGAAGATGGAAGTACCTTTTTTGGCAGCCGTGTGGTGAACGATCTGACGAAGTTCAAGCAGATGAGTGACTCGATCATTGCCAACCGCTATGATACGGCCCTGGATGATGTGGCTGAGAAGGTTTACACAAGAGATATATTCAAGCGTGACTAATATGGAATACTATGGATAGAAGCTTCGGGAAAGGTCTGATTATTGAGAGGAGATGCGCAAAACCGAAATTATGAACAATACACACATCGTGATTATGGCGGGTGGAGTAGGCAGCAGGTTCTGGCCTATGAGTACGCCTGAATATCCTAAGCAGTTCGTTGATGTGCTCGGCACAGGGAAGACTATGATCCAGAAGACTGTGGAGCGATTTGCACCGCTGTGTCCTGCGGAGAATTTCTGGGTTGTGACGAGCGAGTGTTATACGGGGATTGTGCATGAGCAGCTTCCTGAGATCCCTCGTGAGAATGTGCTGGCCGAGCCTGCGATGCGCAACACAGCCCCATGCATTGCATATGCTTGCTGGAAGATCCGCAAGAGCTGCCCAGGAGCGAATATTGTCGTGACACCGGCTGATGCGCGCGTGGAGGATGCTGATGAGTTCCGCAGGGTGATTTCAAAGGCACTGGAATTTACTTCTTCCCACAGGAGGATTGTGACTGTGGGAATACGTCCGACGCGTCCCGAGACAGGCTACGGCTATATCCATGCCTCTGAGCATGCAGATGAGGATGTGATGCCGGTGAAGGCTTTTAAGGAAAAGCCTGACTATCAGACTGCTGTGGATTATCTGGAGAGCGGACGCTATCTCTGGAATGCCGGTATCTTCGTCTGGAATGCGGACACTATCGTCGATTCAATCCGCACTTTTACACCTTCTCTTGCACAGAAGATGGATCTGATGGCAGAATCGTTCTATACGGATGATGAGCGGGCAAAGGTGGAGGAGATTTTCCCTACATGTGAAAAGATTTCCATCGATTATGCCGTTATGGAGAAGGCTGATTATATACACACTATTCCTGGAGATTTCGGATGGAGTGATGTGGGTACATGGGGCTCTCTGTGGACTTTGCTTCCTCATGATGCAGACGGAAATGCTGTGGTGGGGGATAATGTGCATCTGAATGACTGCCGCGGTTGTATAGTGCATGCACCGGGGGCTTCGAGTGTGGTGCTTCAGGGACTGGAAGACTGTATCGTGGTGGAACGTGACAGCAGACTTCTGATCTGCAAACTTAGCGAGGAACAGAGAATTAAGGATTTTGTAAAGTAATGGCTGATAATTATTTAGAAAAGAAATTCGAGGATATGCGTGCACGTGCTCAGGCTAGGCAGGCCAGGGAGCAGCGGGCTCGTCAGCGCGCATGGAAGAAGCGTATGGAGGCTTATCGCCGGAAGCTGGAATTATCATCTGTTGCTGAAGTGCCAGATGCATTGGATGGAGAAGTAGCGCCCGAGGCCTGAGTTGATGCCGTCGGTCCTTCCGCTGGAGCTGACGCTGTGCCAGTATGATCTGATGCTGTCGTTGAACAGGTCGTTTACTCCGATGTTGACCTCGAGACTTCTGTCTTCAAGGAAACGTCTGCCTATGAATAAGTCGCATAGGTAGATGTTGTCGTTATATAACTCTTTGATACTTTTGGTATTGCTATATACGAATCCTCCTGTGAATACAAAATCCCATGGCAGGATCCATCTTAGCTGTGCCTGTGCCTTCTGGGAGACGAAGCTGTTGTCCACCTTGCCGAACTTTCCGCTGTACTGGTTGGAGGTGTATCTGGCGCTGTAGCTTACGGTGAAGTCTATGTCCTTGCTGATGTTGCTGTCCAGACGTCCAGAGAGCTGGTACCAGTTGCGGCCTATAGGCACTTTCTCGTCATTGATCATTCCCGGAAGTCTTTGCAGAGATGCCTGTGCGCCTATGTTGAAGTTGCACCTTAGGAAGTCCACCGGCATTGCAAATGCAGTCTTGAACAGCATTTTGTGGTAGCCTCCCATGTTGATGGGCTTTACAAACTGGTTGTCCTTTCCCAGAAGTATGTCTTTACCATCCTCATCTTTCATTACTACGAAGTCCGGGTTATTCACCACTAGTGAGTCGCAGAAGAAGTTGTTGCTTATGGTGTATTCGCCTGAAAAGGAGAAGGTTGTGCCGGCTTTCCTATTGGTGTTAATGTAGCGCACGCTTGCGGTGTGGAGGTAGGCCGGCACGAGATTGCGGTTGCCGGATCTCACATTGCTGGTGCTGCTGCGGTCCACGATGCCCTGCAGATGTGTCGTGTTTGGGTTCTGTGTGCGTCCGCGGGCCTCTATCTTGAGGGAGTGGGATTTATTGAAAGGCAGGTTTGCGGTGACCTGATAGATCGGATATTCGAATGTGGCTCCGGCTGTATTGGTGTATGGCAGTTCAGCGCTTCCCTTATAGGTGGTGTGTTGGTATCCGCCACGTACCATGAGGGACATTTTGCGGAATGAGTAGTTGTATCTGAGGGTCAGCTCGTTGTTGCAGAATAGACTGCTGTTGATAGCTGAAACAGATGTCCTGGGGTCTGATGCGAAGGTACCGGATGCTTTGTCGAACGGATAGACCAGGGTGTGGGCATCGCTGCCGGAGAATACGAAGCTGTATTCAGGACTTAGCTGTGAGCGCCTGTTGAGAGGCTCGGTATATCCGAGCCTGAGGTATCCGCTATGCTGCGAGTTGAGACGGTCCTTGTTCTGGAAGTTGGTGTAGTCGCTGGTAGAAAGGTCGCTCCAGTCGGCCTCTTCATTGTTCCATCTGTATTCTCTGGTATTGTCCCCACGTGAACTGCTGTAGTATGTGTATCTGCTTGATACTGTCAGGTAGCGTTTCCGTTTTTTGAACCGGTAACGGTAGTTCAGTGTGGCTCCTGCCCTTAATGTCCATCTGTCACTGCTGCTGATGTTCCTCTGATGACGTCTGAATTCGTCGTCCTTGGCGGTGTAGATGTATTTGAGGGAACTAAAGCCGTTGCGTGCGTCCGCAAGCTCCTCGAAGACGAGTTCCGGCCTAATGGTGATGGAATGCCGTTTTGAAGGGTTGATGGTTATTTTTCCTTTCAGACGGTGGGAGGTGTTGTCGGCAGTGCTCTTATTGCGGCTGCTGGTGAGCAGGGTCCTGTCGGGTGAGGAAGTGAATGCATGCTTGTCGCTGAGGGGGCTGTTGGTGTTGCTGATGTCGTTGAAAAAATATGTCAGGTCGCAGGTCTTGCTGCTGTAGTTGGCCCCCAAGGAATGAACTTCCGAGACGCCGGAGAGCGCCTTCACGTTGAACTGACTGTTGTCGCGGGTGTCGAGGTTTGCCGATCCGGACACGATGTCGGAATTGGTGAAGTTGAATTTGTTTATGTTGTTGCTCATCCCGATGAGCGAGATGGTGCGTGCATCGGAGAAGTTTGTGAAGTTACCTCCGGCAATATAACGTCCGTCCATGCCTGCGTCGGCATCTGCCCCTGCTGCTGTATTGGAGAGCCCAAAGCTTCCATATACCCTGCCGGAACTGACGGTTGTCCCTCTCTTTCTCTTGGTGACGATGTTGATGGCCATATGGCCGTCGCCGTCGTCAATCCCGGTTTCTCGGGCATTGTCGCTCAGACGGTTGATGATTTCAATCTGCCTTACAAGTTCGGCCGGGACATTTCTTAGCGCGCTCATCACGTCGTTCCCGAAGAATTCCTGACCGTCTACCAGAATCTGAGCTACCTCACGTCCGTTTGCATCTACGCCGCTTTCAGAAACAGTGATTCCGGGCATCTTGGATATAAGACGCTCGGAATCCGCGTTGTCTGCGACCTGATAGGCGGCCGCATTGAATATAAGTGTGTCTCCTTTCTGCTCCGAGCGTGCCACACGTTCGGTCTTGACTGTGGCATCAAGCGGCAGGGGCTTGCTGAATATGCTGCTGTCAGCTGTCTGCGCCTGTGATGCCGATGCACCCGCGAGGAATAGCATCATGCATGCAATTGACGCACATATGTGGCTGACCTGCATTGCTTTATCTTCTGCGTCTCATTGCGCCTTTCATCATGTTGCCCATGTTCGCTCCCATGACGGTCTTCATCATCTTGCGGGTGCCTTCGAACTGCTTGAGGAGCTTGTTCACATCGGCTAGGGTAGTGCCCGAGCCGTCAGCTATTCTCTTGCGGCGGCTGCCGTTGATAATCTCCGGATGCTCACGCTCATATGGAGTCATCGACAGGATGATGGCCTCGATGCCCTTGAATGAGTCGTTGTCCATCTCTACGTCCTTGAGAGCCTTGCCAACTCCGGGAATCATTGATGCGAGGTCCTTGATGTTACCCATCTT
>JAEIGA010002797.1_pt1 | contig 27604 bp, 42 predicted proteins | sample 9270691 | NCBI WGS metagenome assembly JAEIGA01 (sample SAMN17057246, study PRJNA624740) | gut metagenome | biome: biome; isolation source: fecal sample | host: Bos grunniens | place: China: Xizang | collected 2019 | reverse complement strand
GAGGTCTTTTCGTGGAATGGCGAGCTGCTGCATAAGATCATGGGCATTGCCATTCCCAGCGGTATTGAGAGCGGCCTCTTCCAGGTCTGCCGCGTTGCCATGACCTCCATCATCGCCACCTTCGGCACAGCACAGATCGCCGCCAACGGCGTTGCCGTTTCCATCGATAATATCAACACCATCATCAACGGTGCCGTCAGCCTGGCCATCCCCACAGTTATCGGCCGCTGCGTCGGCGCCAAGGACTACGATCAGGCCGCCTACTACACCAAGAAGATGTGTCTGATGGCCCAGTTTGGCTCCATCCTGCTGACCATCGGCGTTGTTTCTGCCCTGCCCACCGTTCTCAACCTCTACGAACTTTCCCCCGAGGCCTATCAGTATGCCCGCTCCCTCGTCCTCATCCATTCCTTCTGGTCGATCGCGCTGGGTACCTCCTGCGGTCCTCTGCCCACCATGCTGCGCGCCGCCGGCGACGTCAAGTACACCATGACGGTGGCCTGCTTCGCGCTGGTCTTCGGCCGTCTGGCCTTTTCCTACATCTTTGCCCTCGCCTTCGAGATGGGCATCATTGGTATGTGGTGGGCCATGCCGGTCCACTGGAGCATCAACTCCATCGGCAGCTATATCCGCTTCCGCAGCGGTAAATGGAAGACCAAAGGCATCGTCTGATTTCAACTCCAAAAGAAAGGTATTACATACACATGGGTAAGTTATTTGCAAAACTCATCGAGCCGCCCCGGGACCATATTCCAGCCGAGCGGCAGATGTTCTCCAATCTCGATCTTAAAAAGCTGATCGTTCCCCTCATTATCGAACAGGTTCTGGTCATGATGGTCGGCATGGTAGGCACCATGATGGTCTCCTATGCCGGTGAAGCCGATATGTCGGGCGTTTCTCTTTCCGATATGATCAACGGCGTTTTCCAGTATGTCTTCAGCGCGCTGGCCACCGGCGGTACCATCGTTGTCTCCCAGTACATCGGCAGCGGTGATATGGAAAAGGGCCGCAAGTCGGCCAGCCAGCTGGTCATGATCACCACCCTGCTCTCGGGCATCTTCCTGGGTGCTATGCTGGTGGGCAACCGCGCCCTGCTGAGCCTCCTCTTCGGCCAGATCGAAGCCGATGTTATGGATGCCGCCCTGGTCTATCTGATCATCACCGCCTTCTCCTATCCCTTCATGGCGGCCTACAACGCCTTTGCCGCCCTCTTCCGCGCCATGGGCCACTCCAAGATCAACATGAAGGTCTCTCTGCTGATGAATGTCATCAACGTTGCCTGCAATGCCGTCGGCGTCTTTATGCTGGGCGGCGGCGCAGCTGCCGTCGGTATCTCGGCCCTCATCTCCCGCGTAGCTGCTGCGGCCATTCTGGGCTTCATGCTGCTCGACCGCAAGAAGTATGCCATCTCCATTTCTCTCCGCGAAGTCTTTTCGTGGAAGGGCGATCTGCTCAAGAAAATCCTGGGCATCGCCATTCCCAGCGGTGTCGAAAGCGGTCTCTTCCAGGTCTGCCGTGTTGCGCTGACCTCCATCATCGCCACCTTCGGCACAGCACAGATCGCCGCCAACGGCGTTGCCGTTTCCATCGACAACATCAACACCATCGTCAATTCGGCCGTCAGCCTGGCCATTCCTGCCGTCATCGGCCGCTGCGTCGGCGCGGGCGACTATGCACAGGCCAAGTATTACGCCAAGAAGATGCTGCTCATCGCCCAGTTCGGTTCCATCCTGCTGGTCGCCGGTGTCATGCTCTCCCTCTCTCCCGTCCTCAGCCTCTATGAGCTCTCGGAAGAAGCCCGCCACTATGCCTATATCCTCGTTATGATGCATGGCTTGTGGACCATCCTGCTGGGCACATCCTCCGGCCCCCTGCCCACCGTTCTGCGCTCGGCCGGCGATGTCCGCTTCACTATGACCATGGCCTGCCTCGGTCTGGTCATCGGCCGTGTCGGCGGCTCCTACCTCTTCAGTATGGTTCTGGGCTACGGCGTCATCGGTATGTGGCTGGCCATGCCCACCCATTGGATCTTCAACTCCATCGGTGGCTATATCCGCTTCCGCAACGGCAAATGGGAAAACAAAAAGGTCATCTGATTTTCTGCACACAATAAGAAAAGCCATCGTCGAACTCGACGATGGCTTTTTTGTATCTGCTCTTACTTCTCGCAGGCTGTGACAACGACCTCGACCAGGATCTCGGGACGTGCCATCTCGGCCTGTACGCAGGCTCTGGCAGGCTCGTGGCCGTTCTCGACCCAGGCATCCCAGATCTCATTCATGGCAGCGAAATCATCCATGGTCTTGACATAGATGGTGGCAGCCAGCATGTGCTGCTTGTCGGAACCGTACTTGTTCAGCAGTTCCTCGACCTTAGCCAGAACGTTCTTTGTCTGGCCCTGAACGTCAGAAGCTGTTGTGTCGGTCTGGCCGCACAGATAGATCATACCATTGCACTTGACACATCTGCTCATACGGCCTGTGCCTTCGAATCTCTCGATATTCATAAGAAATGTTTCCTTTCATATAAAATAGATTATTTTTATTATAGCTTCGGAAAGCCCCTTCTGTAAAGGCTTAATTTCCGCGCAGCTCCTTAAGTGCTTTTTCCATACGGTCGAGCACCTGGATCAGCTGGCCGCGGGGGCAACCATAGTTAAAGCGGATGCACTGCTGATAGCCAAAGATCTCGCCGCTGCACACCTTAACGCGTGCCTTTTCGAGGAAGAACTCGGCAGGATCTTCCAGCCCCAGGGCGGAACAATCGATCCACAGCAGATATGTACCCTCGTTATGGGGGAATCTGAGCTCGGGGAACTGCTTAAAACGGGCCTCTGCAAGGTCACGGTTGCCGCGAAGATATTCCCTCAGTTCTTCCTTCCAGAGGGCGCAGCTGCCGTTATAGGCCTTCTCATAAGCCGCCAGTGTCATGATATTGCCCGAGGTCTGCAGGCCGTCCTGCTGCTTGAAGAAACGATGGCGCAGCTCGGCATTGGGAATGATGGCAAAACCCATGGGCAGGCCGGGAATATTGCAGATCTTACCGGCGCTGGATACCGTAACGCTATACTGTGCCGCCCCCTCATTCAGCGAGAAATAGGGGATATGCCGGCCTTCCAGATCAAGCTCACAGTGGATCTCGTCACAGATGACCAGCAGACCATGTCTGGATGCAAAGTTCTGGATCTCCTCCAGCTCCTCGCGTGTATAGACGCGGCCGATGGGGTTGTGCGGGTTGCAGAGGATAAGGCACCTGACCTCCGGGGTCAGCGCCGCCTCCAGCGCCTCTATATCCATGGTATAGCGGCAATCTGCATCCCGCTTGAGGGGAACCTCGATGACCGGCAGACCGGCTTCGGCGTCCAGACGACGAATATGGTCATACATGGGTACCGAATACATAAAGGCGCCATTCATCATCTCCAGCGCTGTGACAACGCCGGGAATAACGCTGGGCACCCAGACGATCCAGTCGGGATCCAGTGTGACGCCATAGGTCTTGTGATAATGGGCAACGATGTGTGTTTTAAGGGCATCCTGTGTATAAGGATAGCCATAATAGGGATGAGATGCACGGGCAATGACGGCATCTACGATCTCACGCGGGGTCTCCATATCCAGATCGGCGACCCACATGGGGATGATATCGCCCGATACGGCGTGCCATTTGATGGAGTCACTGCCCGCACGGGTAGGCATACGGTCGAAATCGTACATAGATATCCTCTTCTCTGTCGGATGATTTTCAAAAAGAAAGGCCGCTTATGATAAGCGGCCTTTCGGTGAAGCATAAAACTTATGCCTGGTAAACGATCTTACCGTCAACGATAGCGACGACGACCTGAGAAGAGATCTCGGTCAGGGGGTTGCCGCTGTGGATAACGACGTCAGCATCCTTGCCGACTTCCAGAGAACCAACTCTGTCGCCAATGCCTGTAGCGTTAGCGGGGTTGATTGTGATGGCCTTCCAAGCTTCCTCGATGTCGAGGCCAGCGTTGACAGCCATACCTGCGCACATGGGCAGGTTCTGCAGAGGAATAACGGGAGAGTCTGTGATGATGGAGATATTGACGCCGGCCTTGTTCAGGATACCGGGAGTCTCGAAGGACTTGTTGCGCAGCTCGATCTTGGACTTCTTGCCCATTGTGGGGCCAACGAAAGCGGGCAGACCTTCAGCAGCCAGCTGATCAGCGATCAGGGCGCCGTCTGTGCAGTGATCCAGTGTGATGTCGATATCGAACTCACGAGCGATACGGATGGATGTGAAGATATCGTCAGCTCTGTGCGCATGAGCCTTAACAGGGATCTCCTTCTTCAGAACGGGGATCATAGCCTCGAGCTTCATATCGAAAGCGGGGTTCTTGCCGGCTTCCTTATCTTCCATGTATCTCTTTGTCTTGAAGAGCATCTCTCTCAGCAGAGCAGCTGTAGCCATTCTTGTGGAGGGGGACTTCTTCATGTTGCTGTAGCAGCGCTTGGGGTTCTCACCGAAAGCGATCTTCATAGCAACGGGGTGCTTGATGATCATATCGTCGATTCTGTTGCCGACCAGCTTGATAGCAGCAAATGTGCCGCCGATGACGTTAGCGGAACCGGGGCCTGTAACAGCTGTTGTAACGCCGCCCTTGACAGCGTTCATGAAAGCTTCATCGATGGGGTTGATGGAGTCGATGCCGCGGAGGTGGGGTGTGCAGGGCTCAACGATCTCGTTGTAGTCCATACCTTCCCAGCCCATGCCCTCGTTGTCGAGGCCGATGTGGCAGTGAGCGTCGACAAAGCCGGGAACGACCAGCTTGCCTTCAGCGTCGATGACCTGAGCGCACTCGGGAGCTTCCAGGTTCATACCGACAGCCTTGATCTTGCCGTCTTCAATCAGAACGTCGCCGCCGATCAGATCGGGGCCTGCCATTGTCTTAACGTGACCATTCTTAATCAGAATCATGATATACGTCTCCTTTAAGGTTAATTATAATCATTTTGCAGGTCTTGCGCAGATGACCGCGCCAGATGTGATTATTGTACTCTATTTGTTATTCAGTTGCAATACTGCATCGGGCGAAAATTATAAAAAATCCACTTTCGCGTAGATTTATTCCGCCTATTTTTGTGCATAATATACAATAAAAGGCGAATATATGAAATATCTGCTCCAAAAAAGAAAAGCATGGCTCTCGCCATGCTTCATTTTATACTGAACTTTGGTTTCTTCCTGCGTAAAAGAAAGGGATTGTTCCGAGGCATCAATCTCGGAACAATCCCTCTTGGGCTTCAATTACTAAGCTATATCAATTAGACAAGCTCGATGATAGCCATCTCAGCAGCGTCGCCTCTTCTTGCGCCGATGCGGATAATGCGGGTGTAACCGCCGTTACGGCTCTGGTACTTGGGAGCGATCTCGTCAAAAACCTTCTTGACGACGTCTTCCTTTGTGATGAAAGCCATAGCAGCACGCTTAGCGTTCAGGTCACCCTTCTTGCCGAGTGTGATCATCTTTTCAGCCAGAGGACGAACTTCCTTGGCTCTTGTAACTGTTGTTTCAATCTTGCCGTTTTCCAGCAGATATGTGACCATGGCTCTGAGCATAGCCATACGGTGGTCAGTTGTTCTGCCGAGCTTGCGGGTACCGGGCATAACTTTATACCTCCTTATTCAAAACAGGTCTCTGTGCCCGCAATCGGGCGGGCACAGAGGCCAACGTATATTTATTGATTTTCCACTTTTGCCAAATTAAGTCCCATGTCAGCCAGCTTATTGACGACTTCTTCATAAGACTTTCTGCCGAGGTTACGGACCTTCATCATGTCCTCTTCGGTCGTGTTGACCAGATCGGCCACTGTATTGATGCCTGCACGCTTGAGGCAGTTGAAGGAACGGACCGACAGATCCAGCTCTTCGATGGTCATCTCCAGGACCTTATCCTGTGTATCGCTTGTCTTCTCTACAACGATCGCCTTGGAGCCGATCTCCTCGCTCAGTTCAACGAACAGGTTGAGGTGGTCGGTCAGGATCTTAGCCGACAGAGAAACAGCATCCTTAGCGGAAATTGTCTTGTCGGTATAGACTTCCAGAATCAGCTTGTCATAGTCGGTCATGCTGCCAACGCGGGTGGGCTCGACAGTATAGTTGACCTTATGGATCGGTGTGTAGATCGAGTCGACGGGGATAACGCCGATGGGCTGGGTGGGCTGCTTGTTCTTGTCTGCGGATACATAGCCGCGGCCATGATCAAAGGACAGCTCCATGGTCAGCTTAGCGCCATCCGACAGGGTGGCGATGGGCAGCTCGGGATTGAGGATCTCCATTTCGGAGTCACACTTAATATCGCCGGCTGTAACCAGACCGGGGCCGACAGCCTCAATAACGGCCATCTTCTTTCCTTCTGTATGCAGCTTAGCGGTGATCTGCTTGACATTGAGCACGATCTCTGTGACGTCCTCTTTTACACCGGGAATGGTGGAAAATTCATGCTGGACGCCATCGATCTTGATGCTTGTAGCAGCTGTACCGGGCAGGGACGAAAGCAAAACGCGGCGCAGGGAGTTACCGAGGGTCGTGCCGTATCCACGCTCGAGGGGCTCTACGACGAACTTGCCGTAGGAACCATCGGCCTGAGATTCAACACATTCAATTCTAGGTTTTTCGATAGCGATCATTTATTACCCTCCTTGGTGTCGTAAACAATTTTGTGCGCACGCAGCTTTTTAAGCCGCAAGCGAATTACTTCGAGTACAGCTCGACGATGAGATTCTCTTCGATCTCGCAGTCGATCTCGTCTCTTGTGGGCATTGTAGCGACAGTAGCCTGGCCCTTTGTTCTGTCGACGCTCATCCAGCTGACGACGGGCATGGTAGCGTTAGCTTCCAGAACTGCCTTGAACTTTGTCAGAGCCATGCTCTTCTCACGGATGGCAATAACATCACCGGGCTTAACCAGGTAAGAAGCGATGTTGACCTTCTTGCCGTTGACGGTGAAGTGTGCATGGGAAACCAGCTGTCTGGCTTCACGGCGTGTCATAGCAAAACCTGCTCTGTAAACGACGTTGTCCAGACGGCGCTCGATGAGGATCAGCAGGTTTTCGCCTGTCTTGCCTTCCATGGTGAAAGCCTTCTCGTAGTAGGAACGGAACTGCTTCTCCAGGATGCCGTAGACGAACTTGACCTTCTGCTTCTCGTTGAGCTGCAGAGCGTACTCGCTCTTCTTCTTTCTCATCTGACCGCCGGGATTACGGTTGGTCTCCTTCTTAGCGTAACCCATAACAGCGGGAGAAATGCCCAGTGTCTTGCAACGCTTAGCAATGGGCTGTCTATTCTTAGCCATTTCTTATTACCTCCTGCTTCGATTAAACTCTTCTTCTCTTGGGGGGGCGGCAGCCGTTGTGAGGAATGGGAGTAACATCCTTGATCATGTTAACTTCCAGACCTGCTGCCTGAAGAGCTCTGATAGCAGCCTCACGGCCAGCACCGGGGCCCTTAACGTAGACTTCAACAGTCTTCAGGCCGTGCTCCATAGCAGCCTTAGCGGCTGTCTCAGCAGCTGTCTGAGCGGCAAAGGGAGTGGACTTTCTGGAGCCTCTGAAACCGAGACCGCCAGCGGAAGCCCAGGAAATAGCGTTGCCCTTCAGATCGGTGATGGTAACGAGTGTGTTGTTAAAGGAAGAACGAATGTGAACGGCTCCCTTTTCAATGTTCTTGCGCTCGCGGCGCTTTGTGCGGACAGCCGCACCCTTCTTAGCCTGTGCCTTAGCCATTTTTAATCGTTCCCTCCCTTACTTCTTCTTATTAGCAATGGTCTTCTTGGGACCCTTGCGTGTTCTTGCGTTTGTCTTGGAACGCTGACCTCTTACGGGCAGACCTCTGCGGTGACGCAGACCTCTGTAAGAGCCAATTTCGACCAGGCGCTTGATGTTCAGGCCGACCTCTCTTCTCAGGTCACCCTCAACTGCGTAGTCCTTTTCAATAGCTTCTCTCAGCTTTGCAGCCTCGTCTTCTGTCAGATCCTTAACTCTTGTATCAGGATTGATACCTGTCTTAGCCAAAATATCATTAGAGAGCTTGCGACCGATACCATAGATATAGGTCAGACCAATCTCTACCCTCTTCTCACGAGGGAGGTCAACACCGGCAATACGAGCCATTTATCTCTACACCTCCAAATAATTACTACTTATCTTAGCCCTGCTTCTGCTTGTGCTTGGGGTTTTCGCAGATAACCATAACGCGGCCCTTTCTGCGAATGATCTTGCACTTTTCGCAAATGGGCTTAACCGACGGCTTAACTTTCATTTGTTTGTTCCTCCTGTTAACGGTGAAATCTTACTTAGATCTCCAGGTGATTCTGCCCTTTGTGAGGTCGTAGGGCGACATCTCAAGGGTGACCTTGTCACCGGGCAGAATCTTAATAAAGTTCTTTCTGAGCTTACCGGAAATGTGAGCCAGAACCTTGTGGTCATGGCCGCCGGCAATCTCAACAAGAAACATTGCGTTTGGCAGCGCCTCTATAACGGTACCTTCAACTTCGATCATGTCTGCTTTTGGCATGGAATATCTCCTTATGGGTTTTAGTGCTGGGTCTTGTCTTTTTACATCATTTTACAGGGGGAACCGTCAGGATGATCGGATCTCCCTTAGTGATCAGGATGCTGTTTTCATAATGAGCCGACAGGCTGCCGTCGATGGTTTCAACCGTCCAGCCGTCGCGCAGCGTCTTGACCTGATATCCGCCTGCGTTGACCATCGGCTCGATGGCCAGCGTCATTCCGGCGACAAGTCGGGCGCCTCTGCCCGGATTTCCGTAATTCGGTACCTCGGGAGCTTCATGAAGCTCGGAACCAACTCCGTGGCCGACATAATCGCGCACCACCGAGAAGCCGTTCTTTTCAACATACTCCTGGACTGCGTGCGAAATGTCAGATACTCTCTGGCCTTCTCTGGCCAGCTTGATACCCTCATAGAAGCTCTGCCGGGTCACCTCGATCAACCGCTGTGCCTCTTCTGTGATCTTGCCGACCGCAAAAGTATCTGCACAGTCGCCATGGTATCCCATGTAGTTTGCTCCCACATCGATCTTGACAATGTCGCCTTCCTGCAGCTTGTACTTGCCCGGAAATCCGTGTATCACCTGGTGGTTGATGCTACAGCAGATGCTTGCCGGGAAGCCATTGTAACCCAGGAAAGAAGGCTTCGCGCCAAAGCCTTCGATGACCTTGCGCGCAGCGTTGTCAAGCTCTCGGGTGGTGATCCCGGGAGCGACCAGAGCGCCTGCCGCAGCTCTTGCTGCGGCAGCGATCTGGCCGGCTTCCTGCATGAGTTTGATCTCATGCGTAGATTTGATTTTGATCATGGACATCAAACCTCCAGGGCTTTTGCCACCAGAGTCGATGTTCCCTCAATGGTCGACTCACATTCGACGACCTTGAGCAGACCCTGCGCCTCGTAATGCTTTACGATGGGCTCGGTCTGTTTGTGATAGACGGCCAGTCTCTGGCGAACGACCTCGGGACGATCATCCGAACGGATGCCGAGCTCGCTGCCGCACTTATCACAGATACCCTCCGCCTTAGGGGGATGGGAAACGATGTGGTATGTGGTCTGGCACTCGGGGCAGGTGCGTCTGCCGCTCATGCGCTTGACGATGACATCATCCTCGACGTGGAGGAAGATGACAGCGTCGACCTTCATAACCTGATCCAGAGCCACAGCCTGCGCTACGGTTCTGGGAAAGCCGTCAAAAATCAGTCCCTTGACACAGTCATCCTGCGCAATGCGCTCTTTTACAAGATCGATGACCAGTTCATCGGGAACAAGACTGCCGCTTTCCATATAGGAAGTAACCTTCTTGCCCAGTTCTGTGCCGTGGGCCATTGCACTGCGGAGCAGGTTGCCTGTCGATACGACGGGAATATCCAGCTTCTCCTTGATGAAGTCAGCCTGTGTACCCTTACCTGCGCCCGGAGCGCCTAAAAGAATCAGTCTCATTTGTCTGTCTCTCCAAAGAAGAGCTTTACCTTATTCGAGGAAGCCCTTATAGTGACGCATCAGCATCTGGTTCTCAATAGCCTTGACTGTATCCAGTGCAACGCCGACCAGAATGATGACCGATGTACCGCCAACGCTCAGGCCAGCCATACCATCGATGTTACTCATGATCTGGGGCAGACCGCAGACGATTGCCAGGAAGATGGCACCCATCAGTGTGATCTTGTTCAGAACCTTAGCGATAAAGTCGGATGTGGGGCGGCCGGGGCGGAAGCCGGGGATAAAGCCGCCGTTGTTCTTCAGATTGTTCGCGACCTCAATGGGATTGAACTGGATTGCCGAATAGAAGTAGGCAAAACCAAAGATCAGCAGAACATAGACAATGATGTAGAGGGGCTTGCCCTGGGAGAAGACGTTAACGAAACCAGCCCAGAAGGAACCCTCAGCGGGAGTAAAGAAGGCAGCGATTGTCGAAGGTACGGTGACGATGGTCGAAGCAAAGATGACGGGCATAACGCCGGCCATGTTGACCTTCATGGGCAGATGTGTGCTCTGTCCGCCGTACTGCTTTCTGCCAACAACTCTCTTAGCATAAGACACCGGGATGCGGCGCTCAGCATTGGTGATGAATGCTACAAAAGCGATGATCACAACAAACAGGATGACAGTCAGCAGAGCCTTCCACCAAGCCATTGTGCCATTGATGACACCGGAGATCATGCTCATAGCAGCGCTGGGACCGCGGCTGACGATACCGATGAAGATCAGCATCGATGTGCCGTTGCCAACGCCCTTCTCGGTGATCTGCTCACCGAGCCATGTTACGAAGGAAGCACCGGCAACAAAGGTCAGGACGATAACGATACCGCTCCAGACGCCTGTGCGAAGCAGGACGCTCTGGCTCTTCAGCATGACATAATAGCTGAAGCCCATGACTGTTGCGATGGCAACTGTAACATATCTTGTGATCGAAGCCAGCTTCTTGCGGCCTTCCTCGCCGCCTTCCTTTGCGAGACGCTCCAGAGCGGGAATAGCGACCTGCAGAAGCTGCATGATGATCGATGCGTTAATTGCGGGATAAACCGACAGTGCAAAGACCGATGCGGTAGCGAGACCGCCGCCGGCCAGTACATTGAAATAGCCGAGAATTGTCGAAGAGTATGCGGCAAATGTTGTTGCCAGCAGTTCTGTATCGACATAAGGTACGTAGATCGAATGGCCGAAACGGAAGACGATCAGAGCGACGATTGTGAAGATGATCTTCGCGCGCAGCTCCTTGATCTTCCAGGCATTGCGTACTGTTTCGATCATGCCTTAGACCTCCTCTGCCTTTCCTCCTGCGGCTTCAATCTTCTCCTTAGCGGAGGCTGTAAATCCGTTGGCCTTAACGGTCAGCTTCTTTGTCAGCTCACCGCTGCCCAGGACTCTGAAACCGTCCATCTTCTTGGTGGCCAGGCGCTTCTCGATCAGAGCCTCGAATGTGACTTCGCAGCCATCTTCGAAAGCCTTGTTCAGGTCTGTCAGGTTGACTTCGCAGTAGCTCTTAGCGAAGACATTGTGGAAGCCTCTCTTGGGGAGTCTTCTTGTCAGGGGCATCTGGCCGCCTTCAAAGCCGGGGCGAACGCCGCCGCCGCTGCGGGCCCACTGGCCCTTGTGGCCTCTGCCGGCTGTCTTGCCGTTACCGGTGCCGACGCCTCTGCCCTTACGCTTACCGACTGTTGTGCTGCCGGCTGCGGGAGAAAGTTCGTGCAGTTTCATGTTCAGCACCCTCCTTAGTTGTTCTCGATCTTGAGCAGGTAGGTGATCTGAGCGATCTTGCCCTTTGTCTGCTCGTTGTCGGGCTGTACTGTAACATCGCCGATCTTTGTCAGGCCCAGAGAATGAGCTGTAGCGATGTGCTTCTTGTTTCTGCCGTTCAGGCTCTTAACCAGGGTAATCTTAACTGTGTTCATTTCGCTTACCCTCCCTTATCTCAGGCTCTCGACAGCAACGCCGCGGACTGCAGCGACCTGCTGAGCGTCTCTCAGGGAAACAAGGCCCTGCATTGTAGCTGCAACAACGTTTGCGGGGTTGTTGGAGCGCAGGCACTTTGTACGGATATCCTTGATGCCAGCGACTTCAACGACGGCACGGACAGCGCCGCCGGCGATAACGCCGGTACCGGGAGCGGCGGGCTTGAGCAGGACGCGGCCTGCGCCAAACTTACCGATAACCTCGTGGGGGATTGTGTTGCCATCGAGGGAAACCTTTACCAGGTTCTTCTTGGCATCCTCGATACCCTTGCGGATAGCGTCGGGAACTTCGGAGGACTTGCCGAGGCCGAAACCTACAATGCCGTTGCCGTCGCCGACGACGACCAGAGCAGCAAACTTGTAGATACGACCGCCCTTAACTGTCTTGGAAACACGGTTCAGGGCAACGACCTTCTCGGTCAGCTCAAGTGCCGAGGCGTCAATTAACTTAGCCATTTCTTAACTCCTCCTCTATTAAAACTTGAGTCCACCCTCGCGGGCGCCTTCTGCCAGTGCCTTGACACGGCCGTGGTACAGATAACCACCGCGGTCGAAGACAACGTTCTCAATACCAGCCTTCAGGGCTCTCTCAGCGATAACGCCGCCGAGCTTCTTGGCAGCCTCGATGTTACCACCGTAGATGCCGAATTCCTTCTCATTTGTAGCAGCAGCGACCAGGGTCTTGCCAGCTACATCGTCAATGACCTGTGCATAGATGTGCTTTGCGCTGCGGAAGACACACAGACGGGGTGTCTCAGCGGTGCCCGAAATGTGAGCGCGCACTCTCTTATGTCTCTTCAGTCTCTGAGCGTTAGAATCATACTTCTTAACCATTACTGCGCACCTCCTTATTTCTTCTTACCGCCGGTCTTGCCTTCCTTGCGGCGGACAACTTCACCGGTGTATCTGATACCCTTGCCCTTATAGGGTTCGGGGGGTCTCTTCTTACGGACATCAGCTGCGAACTGGCCGACAAGCTGCTTGTCGAGGCCGCTGATGATGATCTTGTTGGGGGTGGGAGCTTCGATCTTGATGCCTTCAACAGCCTCAATGATAACCTGATGCGAGAAGCCCAGGTTCATGACCAGCTTACCATTCTCCATAGCTACACGGTAACCGACGCCGACAACGTCCAGTTCCTTCTTATAGCCCTCGTTGACACCGACGATCATGTTGTTGACCAGTGTGCGTGTCAGACCGTGCAGGGACTTGTGCAGCTTGTTTTCAGAGGGACGTGTGACGATAACTTCGGCACCGTTAACCTCGATGTGCATATCGGGATGCATAGCCTTTGTGAGCTCACCCTTGGAGCCCTTGGCTGTGACAACATTGCCATTGATTTCCACTGTAACACCGGCGGGGATGGCAATAGGCATTCTGCCAATACGAGACATTTTCGTTTACCTCCTCTTACCAGATGAAAGCCAGAACTTCGCCGCCGACGTTCAGCTCGCGAGCCTTCTTGTCGGTCATGATGCCCTTGCTTGTGGAAATGATGGCGATACCCAGACCTCTCAGAACCTTGGGCAGCTCATCGGCACCGGCGTAAACGCGCAGGCCGGGCTTGCTGACTCTTCTCAGGCCGGAAATTGCCTTTTCCTTGTTGTTTGTGTACTTCAGTGTGATCTTGATGTTACCCTGAACGCCTTCGTTGGTAACTTCGAAAGCCTTGATGTAACCCTCATCCAGCAGGATCTGGGCGATAGCCTTCTTCATACCAGAAGCAGGAACATCAACAGTAGCGTGGCGAGCTGCGCCAGCGTTTCTGATACGTGTGAGCATATCAGCAATGGGATCTGTGATGTGCATTTCTTTTATCCTCCTATAGAAGTTAGAGGGCAGCGTGGTTTGCCCCTCGTGATTTGATAAAGGATCGGGATGCTGCCGGTCACGAAGATTGGCAGCATGCCTCCTTTTCCGAGGGGCGGCCCCCTCCACTATTCCAGACGCCGAAGCGTCCTATCAACTTTTTGGAAAGCTTACCAGGAAGCCTTCTTGACGCCGGGGATCTGACCCTTGTAAGCCAGCTCTCTGAAGCAGATACGGCAGATGCCGAAGTCTCTCAGATAAGCATGGGGTCTGCCGCAGATCTTGCAGCGGTTGTAGTTACGAACTTCGAACTTGCTGCCCTTCTGCTGCTTCAGAATCATAGCTTTCTTTGCCATTGTTTTTGCTCCTCCCTATTACTTTGCGAACGGAGCGCCCAGCAGCTCGAGGAGCTCTCTGGCTTCTTCGTCGGTCTTTGCTGTTGTGGTGAAGATGATATCCATACCACGGATCTTGTCGATCTTATCGTACTCGATCTCAGGGAAGATCAGCTGTTCCTTGATGCCCATAGCGAAGTTGCCACGGCCATCGAAACCGCCGTTCTGGATGCCGCGGAAGTCGCGGACACGGGGCAGAGCAATGTTAAAGAAGCGATCCAGGAACTCCCACATTCTGTCCTGACGCAGTGTAACCTTAGCACCGATGGGCATATCCTCACGGAGCTTGAAGTTAGCGATGGACTTGCGGGCTCTTGTGACGATGGGCTTCTGACCTGTGATGATACCCAGATCGTTGCAGACAGCGTCCAGAACCTTGGAGTTATCTCTTGCTTCACCGCAGCCGACGTTCAGAGTGATCTTGTCCAGCTTGGGGATCTGCATGACGCTCTTGTAGCCAAACTTCTTCATCATGGCAGGAGCGACTTCCTTGATGTACTTTTCCTTAAGACGGGGTGTGTAGTTTTCCATTTTCGTTACCTCCTACCCCTTCTTAGATCTCTTCGCCGCACTTCTTGCAGACGGTAACCTTACCGTTTGCACCTACCTTGTGAGCAGGACGAGTGGGCTTCTGGCACTTGGGGCAAACTCTCATGACCTTGCAGGCATGCATAGCGATGGGCATAGCGACGATGCCGCCCTGCTCGCCCTGTCTGCGGGGCTTGGTGTGCTTCTGTGCGATGTTGATGCCTTCAACGACGACTGTACCGTTCTTGGGGGAAACAGACAGGACCTTGCCCTGCTTGCCCTTGTCCTTACCGGACAGAACGACGACGGTATCGCCAGTCTTAACATGAAGTGTATTCATAATAGCGCTACCTCCTTACAGTACTTCGGGAGCCAGGGAGAGGATTCTCATGTAATCTCTCTCACGCAGCTCACGAGCGACGGGTCCAAAGATACGAGTGCCGCGGGGGCTCTTGTCGTCCTTGATGATAACAGCTGCGTTCTCGTCGAAACGGACGTAAGAACCGTCAGCTCTTCTCAGACCCTTGCGTGTGCGGACGATAACTGCCTTAACGACATCGCCCTTCTTAACCTGACCGCCGGGAGCGGCCTTTCTGACAGAGGCAACGATGACGTCGCCAATGTTACCATATCTGCGAGTGGATCCACCGAGAACGCGGATGCACTTCAGTTCCTTCGCGCCAGTGTTATCGGCTACGCGAAGATAAGATTCCTGCTGTACCACGGTAAACCCTCCTTATTTAGCCTTCTCGATGATCTCAACCAGGCGCCATCTCTTATCCTTGGACAGGGGGCGAGTCTCCATGACTCTGACTCTGTCGCCGATGCCGCACTCGTTGTTCTCGTCGTGTGCCTTCAGCTTGTATGTCGACTTTACAGTTTTCTTGTAAAGGGGATGCTGTACTCTGTCTTCGATCGCAACAACAATTGTCTTATCCATCTTGTCGGAAACGACAATACCAACTCTTGTCTTGCGGAAAGCTCTTTCGTTCATTGTTATAAACCTCCTTGCCGCTTAAGACTTGCCTGCGAGCTCGCGCTCACGCAGAACTGTCTTGACTCTGGCGATGTCTGTCTTGACCTCGCTGATCTTCAGCGGATTCTCAAGCTGGTTGATAGCGTGCTGAAGTCTCAGGTTGAAGAGATCCTTCTTCAGCTCGACCAGCTTCTGATTCAGCTGCTCTGTGGAGAGCTCGCGTACCTCTTTTACCTTCATCATACTTCACCACCTGTTTCCTTTACGCTGTCCTCTCTGACAATGAACTTTGTCTTGAGGGGGAGCTTGTGACTTGCCAGACGCATAGCCTCTCTTGCTGTTTCTTCGGGAACACCGGCGATCTCAAACATGACACGGCCGGGCTTAACGACTGCAACCCAGTACTCGGGAGAACCCTTACCGGAACCCATGCGGGTCTCAGCGGGCTTCTTTGTGATGGGCTTGTCGGGGAAAATCTTGATCCAAACCTGACCGCCACGCTTGATGTAACGTGTCATGGCGATACGAGCGGCTTCGATCTGGTTGGAGGTGACCCATGCGGGCTCAGTAGCCTGCAGGCCGAACTCGCCGTTGGAGACGAAGTTACCGCGCATGGCCTTACCGGTCATACGGCCTCTCTGTACTCTTCTATACTTAACTCTCTTGGGCAGCAGCATTACTGAGCGCCTCCTTCCTGCTTGGGTGCGGGACGATTACCGCCGCGGAAGGGTCTGTTGCCCTGGGGCTTGCGGTCGCCCTGGTTACGGTTGCCGCCCTGACGACGGTCGCCGTTTCTGTTGTTGTTTCTGCGGTCACCGTCGCGGCGCTCTCTGCGGTCGCGGCGGGGAGCCTCTACGCTGGACTGGCGGGGGCCACCTGTCAGGACTTCGCCCTTGTACAGCCAAACCTTAACGCCGATCTTACCGTAGGTTGTATCAGCCTCAGCGAAACCGTACTCGATGTCGGCACGCAGAGTCTGCAGAGGAATTGTACCCTCGTGATAGTGTTCAACGCGAGCGATCTCAGCGCCAGCCAGACGGCCGGAAGCTGTGACCTTGATGCCCTTAGCGCCCAGACGCATAGCGCGTGCGATGGACTGCTTCATAGCGCGGCGGAAGCTGATTCTTCTCTCCAGCTGGGAAGCGATGTTCTCGGCAACCAGCTGAGCGTTCAGGTCGGGGTTTCTGACTTCAACGATCGAGACCTTAACGGGCTTGTTGATCATGTTTGTCAGATCCTGCTCCAGCTTCTGGATATCTGCGCCGCCCTTACCGACGATCATGCCGGGCTTAGCGCAGTGGATGATGATACGAACGTTAGCGTTTGTACGCTCGATTTCGATCTGGGGAACGCCAGCTGCGTACAGCTGCTTCTTCAGATGCTTACGGATGTTGTAATCCTCAACAACAAGGTCACCAACGAGTTCGTCTTTGGCAAACCAGCGGGAATCCCATCCTTTGATAACGCCCACACGCAGACCGTGGGGATTTACTTTCTGGCCCATTTAACTTACCTCCTTGACCTTATGCTCTTTCCTTGAGAACCAGGGTGATGTGCGATGTTCTCTTGTTGATTCTGAAGGCTCTGCCCTGAGCTCTGGGCATAACTCTCTTCAGGATGGGGCCGCCGCAGACGAATACTTCGGAAACGTACAGCTTAGCGGGATCCATCTCGTGGTTGTTCTCAGCGTTAGCAGCTGCGCTCTTCAGGAGCTTCAGCAGATGCTCGCTTGCTGCCTTGGGAGTATTCATCAGAATGGCAGCTGCTGCAGCGACATCCTTACCGCGGATCAGATCGCAAGCGATCTGGACCTTGCGGGGAGAGATGCGCACATGCTTCAAATATGCTCTTGCTTCCATCTCATTTTCCTCCGATTACTTATTCTTGTTGCCCGCATGACCCTTGTAGGTACGTGTGGGGGCAAACTCGCCGAGCTTATGACCGACCATATCCTCTGTTACATAAACAGGAACATGCTTTCTACCGTCGTGGACAGCAATTGTGTGACCAACGAACTGGGGGAAAATTGTCGAAGCTCTCGACCATGTCTTCAGGACCTTCTTGTCGCCGCTTTCGTTCAGAGCGATAACTCTCTTCAAAAGCTCAGGAGCCACAAAGGGACCCTTTTTTGTGCTTCTGCCCATTTTAGTGTCTCCTTTCTATTACTTAGCGTTTCTGCGCTTGACAATCTGCTTGTCAGTGCGGTGATTCTGCTTACGTGTCTTGTAGCCCAGTGTCGGCTTACCCCAGGGGGTAACAGGACCGGGACGACCGATGGGGGATCTACCCTCACCACCACCGTGGGGGTGGTCATTGGGGTTCATGACGGAACCGCGGACTGTGGGACGGATGCCCAGGTGGCGGGTTCTACCAGCCTTACCCAGGTGGACGTTCTCATGATCCAGGTTGCCGACCTGACCGATTGTAGCCTTGCAGCCCATCTTGATGTATCTGACTTCGCCGGAGGGCAGTCTGACCTGAGCGGCAGCGCCTTCCTTAGCCATCAGCTGAGCAGCAGTACCAGCGGAACGGCACAGCTGGCCGCCGCGGCCGGGATACAGCTCGATGTTGTGGATGATGGTACCCAGGGGGATGTTAGCGATGGGCAGGCAGTTGCCGGGCTTGATGTCGGCGCCTGTGCCGGACATAACAACATCGCCGACCTTCAGGCCGTTGGGAGCCAGGATGTATCTCTTCTCGCCGTCCTCGTACTGGAGCAGAGCGATGTGAGCGGAACGGTTGGGATCGTACTCCAGAGTCAGGACTGTTGCGGGCATATCCATCTTGTCTCTCTTGAAGTCGATGATTCTATACTTGATCTTGTTGCCGCCGCCGTGATGACGAACGGTGATTCTGCCGTAGCTGTTTCTGCCGGCTGTCTTCTTCAGCTTCTGCAGAAGGCTCTTTTCAGGCTTGACCTTGCTCAGACCTCTGTAATCGGTGACAGTCATATGTCTACGAGAGGCTGTGGTAGGCTTATAGCTCTTGATAGCCATGTCTATTCACTCCTTGTAGTTTGTGTCGTTTTGCACCGCGTGCTGTGCGCGGTATACGTTCGGCAGCTCAGAGCCGCCGTAGTGGCGTTTAGCCCTTTCGATTAAAGGGCCTCGCCGATTAGACCATGCCTTCGAACAGTTCGATGGCCTTGGAATCGGCGGTCAGCTGAATGTAAGCCTTCTTCATGTCGGATCTCTTACCAACATGGACGCCCATGCGCTTTGTCTTGCCCTGAACCTTAACTGTGTTAACGCTCTGGACCTTGACGCCGAAGATTGTTTCGATAGCCTTGCGGATCTCGATCTTATTTGCCGAAGGAGCTACTTCGAAGACGTACTTCTTCTCCTCGATGGCTTCCATAGACTTCTCTGTGATGATAGGTCTGATGATAATATCGTAAGCGGTTCTCACTGTGCGTATACCTCCTGGATCATTTCAACAGCCTTCTGATCGACGACGAACTTGTCAGCCTTCAGGATGTCGTAAACGTTGATGACAGAGGCGAATGTTGTCTGGACGCCGGGGATGTTACGAGCGCTCAGAACGACGTTCTTCTCGACTGCGGGTGTGACGATGAGTGCGGACTTTGTGCACTCGACACTGTTCAGGAAGGAGACCATAGCCTTGGTCTTGATCTCGGACATTGTGATGTTGTCAACAACGACCAGAGCGCCGGCTGCCAGCTTAGCGGACAGGGCGGAACGAATAGCCAGAGCGCGTGTCTTCTTGTTCAGTGTGTAGCGGTAGCTGCGGGGCTTGGGACCCAGAGCGATACCACCATGTGTCCACTGGGGAGCACGGATGGAGCCCTGACGAGCACGGCCTGTGCCCTTCTGTCTCCAAGGCTTACGGCCGCCGCCGCGGACCTCAGCTCTTGTCAGTGTGCTCTGTGTGCCCTGACGCATGTTAGCGAGGTGGTTCTTAACGACCTCATGCATGACAGCTGTGTTGGGCTCGATGCCGAAGACTGTGTCGTTCAGCTCGATCTCGCCGATGACCTTACCGGTCATATCGTAAAGGTTTGTCTTAGCCATGTTATTTCCTCCTCCCCGTTATCTTCTTGCAGAAGCCTTCTGCGGGTTGCTGCTGACGCCCTGCTGCTGTGTATTCTTGACACGGTTCAGCTTGACGGTGTTCTTGATATAGACGACGCCGCCCTTGGGGCCGGGGATAGCGCCCTTGACAGCGATCATGTTGGACTCTGCATCGACCTTAACGATCTGCAGGTTCTGGACTGTGACCTGCTCGGCGCCCAGGTGACCGGCCATCTTCTTGCCGGGCATGACTCTCGAGGGGTCTGTGTTAGCGCCCATGGAACCGACGGAGCGGTGGACAGGGCCAACACCGTGGGTGTGCTGCTGCATTCTTGCGTTCCAGCGCTTGACAACGCCTGCATAGCCCTTACCCTTGGATGTGCCGACTACGTCGACCTTGTCGCCTTCCTTGAACAGGTCGGCCAGGACGATGTCGCCAACGTTGTACTGGCTGCAATCCTCAATTCTGAACTCCTTCAGATACTTCTTGGCGGATACGCCAGCCTTTGCGAAATGGCCCTTCATGGGCTTTGTCAGCTTCTTGTCGCTGATGTCAGCGTAGCCCAGCTGAATGGAAGCGTAGCCGTCCTTCTCAACAGTCTTGATCTGTGTGACTGTGCAGGGGCCAGCTTCGACTACAGTTACGGGAATCACCTTACCGGTAGCGTCGAAGATCTGTGTCATGCCGACCTTCTTACCGATGATTGCTCTCTGCAGTTGCAATGTTATTTCCTCCTTAAGTTAGTGGTTGGAAAACAGTAAAGTTTTGTCTTCCTTCATTTCCCAACATAACCCTCCCGCTTTTGGCGGGAACGGTTGTTGACTTGACTTGTGTTTTTCTTACAGCTTGATTTCGACGTCGACGCCGGCGGGCAGATCCAGGTTGGTCAGAGCCTCGATGGTCTTCTGCTCGGGGTTGCGGATGTCGATCAGACGCTTGTGTGTGCGTCTCTCAAACTGCTCTCTGCTGTCCTTATACTTATGAACAGCTCTCAGGATTGTAACGACCTTCTTCTCTGTGGGCAGAGGAATGGGGCCTGCTACGTCAGCACCTGTGCGCTTTGCAGCCTCAACGATTCTCTCGGCTGCCTGGTCGATCAGCTGATGATCATATGCCTTCAGTCTGATTCTCATCTTCTGCATTTCTGCCATTGTGGTTTTCCTCCTGTGCGTACTCAAATCGCATTTCTTTGGATGATTTGGTACGGCGAGAAACTTCAACGCCGCCGGGCGTATCACCCTTTCGGCATAATTAAAGCCGGTCAGTAGACAGTATATACGTGTCAGGGCGCCGGCGCATTTGATACTCGTTGGTCTCCCCGTGGCTTACCTGCCGAGTGCAGGCAGTTCCGCCGGTTGAATGGATACGCAAGTATTTGTTGGTTTAGTTTCTCTGCCGCCCGATTGTCGGACTACTCCTCCTAAGTTACCCGGCTCAGCCGGCAATCTCAGGATTCATCGTTTATTTAAGATCTTATTACTCAGATCTTTTCGCGCCCTCTCGAGCGCTTCTATAGAATAGCAAATCCCTTATCATTTGTCAACCCCTCTTGCATCATTTTGTACAAAATTTGAGGTTGAAGTTTGGCATAATGCTGATTTTTGTGCTTTTTTCACAGTTTCCACAGGAAATTCACAACATGCACACAGCTTATGCACTCCCGTTCGCTATCGCGTTACCGCTTAACCTTATATATTATACTATATATAGCGTAATAATGCAAGCATTTTATACAAAATATTGTGATATTCTGAAGAAACTCTTTTCCTCAAAGTTTTTCTCTTCTCCCCCGCTCTTATACATTATATATAATGTACATATATAATAAAAAAGAACCCCTCCGATTTTCGGAGGGGTTCTCATCAAGCCGTAAGGCTTATTCTTATAAATGATAGGGATCGGGGCAGATTAGCCGATGTAGCCGGCAGCCTTGACCAGTTCCTTACCCTTTTCTTCGTTAGCCTCTGCGACCAGCAGCATGGGGCCTGTGCAGCCCATACCTGTCTCGCAGTAGATGCCGGCCTTCCACAGGACCTTGGCAGCGTCATCCAGGTCGAGAACGTCGATACCTGTGATCTCAGCTGTAACAACTTCCTTGGGGGGGCACTTAACTTCTTCCTCAGCAGCAGCGGCGGGCTTTGCAGCAGCCTTTCTTGCCTCGAGGATGTTCTTCAGGCCAGCCTTCTCAGCAGCTGCGAACTCGTTCTTGGAGACCTCAAAGACCTTACCCTTAACCAGATCAGCAGCATACAGGATAGCGTTGGCAATAACAGGAGCGCCGGAAGCTCTCGAAACGATCATGACCAGCTTCTCGTAACCCTGGCCGATGCCGGGGCCGTAGCCGTAGCCGGTAGCTTCGAAGGAACCGCCTGTTGTGAAGGAGGACATCAGCTTCATCAGGATGTTACCGGTCAGGGAGTCTGTGACCAGAACATCGGGTGTGCCCTGCAGAACGTCATTGCCGCGCAGGACGGAGCCGCCGTCAGCTCTGCCGGAAACAGCCCAATTGATATTGTAGCCGCCTTCGACCAGCTGCTTCAGAGCGATCTCTGTCTGACGAGCGCCGTCAACGTTCAGGATACCGACGGAGGGATTCTCAACGCCGGCAGCCTTAGCTGTGATGACACCATAGATAGCGTTCTTGATCATACCCTCAACACGGTCTGTGGAGGATGTGCCTGTTGTTGTGGCAATGAACATTTCCTTGCCCTTAGCAGGAGTTACAACGCGGCCAACGGTGGAAACACCGATGGGGAAGGGGAAGTGCATGGTAACAGCACCGTCGATCTCGCCGGCGTCCAGCATAGCTTCCATCTTCTTGTGGCCTTCCTCGTCGTCAGCAACATGAACTGTTGTAACAGCGGGATTCTCCAGGCTGCCGATGTAAACGACATCAACACCCTGCTTTGCAGCCATAACAGCAGCCTTCATGGCGTTTTCTTCGCCATGCTCACTGCCCATACCTGTCAGAGCGATGCGGGGCTTCTTACCGAAGCTGCCTGTTTCCAGACCTTCCGCCATTTCCAGGAAGGTCTTGGCAATGGTTTTTTCCAGATTGGTCATTTTAGTCACCTGCTTACTCAGCCAGGAGGCCAGCTGCGAAGTCCTTCAGAGCCTTAGCGATCAGGCCCTTTACTGCCTCTTCGCTTACGCCCTTCTCTTCTTCCTGCAGACCCTTGTTTGCTTCGACAACGAAGGAAACACCGTCGAACAGGTTTGTCAGACGGCCCAGGAACAGGGAGCCCTTACCGACGACCATAGCGTTCTTGATCTTGCCGGCCAGAATGTCGTCACGAACGACACCCAGGCAGGGAGCGCCCGAGGGGATGTGGCCCTGTGTGGGAGCCCAACCAACCATACCGTGCTCCTTGACGAAGTTCTTCATCTCAGCCTTGGGCAGGTCGCCGCGCTTGATAGCAGCAGCAGCTACGACCTTGAAGAAGCCTTCAGCGGGGTCACCGCCACCAGCGGGCTTCAGAACGTCGGAGTTATGCAGCTCGCCAGCCAGCTTGTCGATGTCTGTGACCTTCAGGCCATTTCTGTCCAGAGCGTCGAAGACCAGAGCTTCTGTAACCTGCTGGGGGCCGGAGCCGGAGCCTACCTTGTGGCGGCCCAGAACCTTCAGGTTAACAACGGGGTTGACACCGTCGTCCTGGCCCAGAACGACTGCGAAGCCGCCCAGGATGTCTTCCAGGATGGGCAGACCCTTCTTGACGTGGTCCTTACCGTTCATACCCAGCTTAGCTGTGCAGCCGCCGGATGTGACGATAACTGTCTTATAGGAACCAGCTGCAACCAGAGAAGCAGCAGAGATCATTGTGTGTGCGGGAGCTGCGCAGAAACCACGCAGGTCGGAGCCGGTAGCGTTGATCAGACCAGCGATCTCAGCAACGGACTTAGCGAAGTTACCGCCGCCGCGCTGGTTCATATCGCCGCAAGCCTCCTCGGCGCAGTCGATAACGTACTCGACATCTTCCTTAGCGACGCCAGCATTCTGGATAGCGTGCAGCAGAGCGACAACGTTGGAAGCCTTGGAAACCAGGTTCTCGTGCATAACATGAGAAGACAGGTTGACGTCGACTTCGTGAGCCTTCTTAACGCAGCCAACCAGGACGCCATTGTGGTACAGACCCTCAGCGTGCTCGTTGTTAACAGCGTTCTCGATCTCAGCCAGATCAGCGCCGTCCTTAACGCGAGCCATGATGCTCTCGTCGATGACGGGGTTAGCAGCCAGAGCAGCCTTGTGCTCAGCAACAAAGTTCTTGTCGATGAGAACCAGGTCGAAAACGTCGCAAGCCTGGATCAGCAGCAGGAACTCTTCCTGGGGCATGATCTGGCCGTACTTACCGTAACGGTCCTTCATGTCGCAGGGCTGCTCATTCCAAGGCATGGGGATCTCAGCCAGCTGATCGGGATGCATGTTGCCGATGTATGTCTGGTTGGGATAGTAGGAAACGACCTGCTCGAATGTACGCAGGTGGTTAGGCAGAGCCTTCAGATATTCGGATTCGGGATTAACAATTCTTTCTGTTGTCTGTGTAGCACCATTGTGGATAACCATATCAGGTGTGTGGACCAGTGCGTAACCTGCACCCTTGATAACAGCGTTCATGTTGTTCACTAACCTTTCATTATAAATTAGGGAGTTTTCCCTTTTAGTGACTTATTGTTTACGGAAGAAGACCGGGCCTTCTGCCGCACAGAATCGTTTTTCTATATGTAATTTAACCTGCATCCGAAAAAACAGGCTAAATTTAACGGAAAGGGGCTGGAAGTATCCAGCCCCTTTGCTAACATCTTAGCCGAGATACTTGCAGAACTCGTCGCGAATGCCAGACATTTCGCCAGCGATATCATCGACGTCAAGTACCATCTCCATCATGCCGACCTGGTCGTCGTAAACGGCTTCGTCAAACTCTGCCTTGACTTCCTCTTCGCAAACATGATAAACCGTGAGTCCCAACGAGACTCCTGTCAACGGACCTGCGAATGTGGGGTCACCTGCTGTAACTGTCTCTGCTGCCAGACCGGAAGCTTCACCCTCCGCTGCACCGAGAAGAACAACAATGTTCTCCGCACCATACTGATTTGTGAGATCCAGAACTCTCTTCTGATTCTCCAGGTCCATTGCACCTGCGGCTGTTCAGACGAAGCACTCCGTCGAAGAGAAGACGACCTCTGCGCCAGCAGTCTTTGCACATTCTTCGATGGCAGGGCCGGGAACGCCGTCTCTGTCGCCGATGATGATAACTTTCTTACCATTAAGAATGCTCATGGCTCAATTTCCTCCTCATTTTATTTATAGTCAAGCCCGAAGGCTTGCTATCATGTGTTGTGGTCCCGCTTTAGCCCCCTCGGACCCGGGGGTTGAGCTTTCGCTCGGTTTGGCTTTTTCTAAGTCAGGACTTAGATGTGAGCCTTGATCATAGCCTCGATGGACTCGACTGTAGCTTCTTCCTTAACGACAGCAGCGATCTGCTGGCCGTTCTCGTAGATAGCCATAACGGGCAGACCCATGATGCCCATCTTGATAGCCAGGCGGCGAGCCTTTGTTGTGTTCATAGCGCAGAACTTGATGCCGCTGTCAGCATACTTCTCTGCGAACTCGTGTACGTGGGGCATCAGAGCAGCGCAGGGAACGCAGCCATCGCCATAGTAGTCAACGAAAACCTTACCTTCGGCCTGCAGAACTTCAGCCTCAAAATTGTCCTTTGTCAGTTCGAGCATTGGTGTAATCTCCTTTAAAAGTAATTGTTAAAGTTTAATACAAAAAAGAATAACTTAAATTATTCCTTGTTAGCCAGATAGTGCTCAGCCTGCATAGCAGCGATAGCGCCGTCAGCAGCAGCTGTAACAACCTGACGCAGGCTCTTAACACGGATGTCACCGGCAGCGTAAACGCCTTCGATGTTTGTGTGCATGTTGTCATCAGTCTTGATGTAGCCATGCTCCATGTCGATCATGCCTTCAAACAGAGCGGAGTTGGGGTTGTAGCCGATGAAGCCGAACAGACCGAAGATACCGTCGTCCTCGTCAGCCTTGATTGTTGTCAGCTCACCTGTCTTGGTGTTCTTGACAATGATTGTATCCAGCAGGCCATCCTCGTTGCCCTGAGCCTCTTCAACAACTGTATCCCACAGGAAAGCGATCTTTTCGTTCTTGAAAGCCTTCTCCTGGATGGACTTAGCTGCGCGCAGCTCGTTGCGGCGGTGGATGATTGTGACCTTGCGTGCGAACTTTGTCAGGTACATAGCTTCTTCAACTGCGGAGTCGCCGCCGCCGACTACGAAGACTTCGAAGTCCTCGAAGAAAGCTGCGTCGCAAGTAGCGCAGAAGGAGATACCCTTACCGACATACTGGCCTTCGTTCTTGCAGCCGATGGGCTTGGGGAACGCGCCTGTAGCGATGATAACGACCTTAGCCTGGTACTCGCCCTTAGCGCCAACCAGTGTCTTAACGTCGCCCTCGAGCTGGACGCTCTTGATTGTGTCGGAGACACGCTCAGCGCCGAAGTGAGCAGCCTGAGCTGTCATACGAGCGATCAGGGAAGGACCGGAGTCACCCTCGACCTGGCCGGGGTAGTTCTCGATCTCGTCAGTGATAGCGATCTGGCCGCCATCCTGAGCCTTCTCGATGATCAGTGTGGACAGGCGGCTTCTGCCTGCATACAGGCCAGCAGCCAGACCGGCAGGGCCGGCGCCCAGAACGATTACGTCATAAATCTTGCTCATTGGTATTCGCCCTTTCTTTAATAAAAGATTTTCTTATTTAAAAACTAAATAAAGGCAAAATAAAATATCTATTCGAATAAACGGCCGAAAAAGGCCGTAATTTTCTAATTTAAAAAATAAAAAGAATGAAAACGGTCTTTAAAGTGTTTATTTGATTTTGGGTTCCGGGGGAGGACACCGTCCTCCCCCGGACATTATATCATCTTACGATGCTAAGAAGCAACTAATTTTTAAATTAGAGGTTCTCGAAGACTGTCTGCTTGTCAACTTCGATGGAGAAGGCCTTGATAGCCTGCTCGACCAGACGTCTACGCAGCTTCTTCTCTTCCTCGGGATCCAGAGCGGGGTTGCCCAGGGGGTGAGGAATAGCGATTGTGGGGATGATACGGTTAGCACCTACTGTCAGGGAGATAGGTGTAACTGTGCACATGTGAACAACAGGAATACCGGTTCTTTCGATTTCCTTAACCATCGTTGCGCCGCAACGTGTGCAGGTACCTCAAGTGGAGGTCATAATGACGGCGTCAACACCGGCAGCAACGAACTTCTGAGCGTACTCAGATGCAAAAGCCTTGGAGGACTTAACGGCGGTACCGTTACCAACTGTGGAGTAGAAGTAACGATGCAGCTTGCCGATCAGACCTTCCTTCTCCATGTCACGCAGAACGTCGACGGGCAGAACGCGGTCGGAGTCAGCGTTGCAGTAGATGGGGTCGAAACCACCGTGAGCGGTTTCCCAACCGTCCTCGGTCAGGTCCATAACGCCCTCGATGTCGTACTCGCCGTACTTGGAAGCGGAAGAAGCCTCGATACGGTCGGGGTTACCCTTGGGAACGATACCACCGGATGTAGCCAGACCCAGAACAGCCTTGGACATATCGGGGATAGCCTTACCGGGCTCAACCTTGTCGAAGTCGGGCATGGGGAACTCTGTGACGAAGGGCTTGTCAGCCAGCTTCTTCAGCAGCATATCGACAGCTCTCTTAGCGCCGCGCTCCTTCTCGAAGAAGTTTACACGGACGCCGTTGGGCATATAGCCTTCCTCGCAGGAAGCGCCGATCTTTTCCTTCTTCATCATCTTGAGGGCCAGCTTAGCCATAGCGGGAGCGGCCTTTCTCATGCCGGCAGCCGAGTTAGCTGTCTCAACG
>JAEIGA010002796.1_pt1 | contig 27606 bp, 24 predicted proteins | sample 9270691 | NCBI WGS metagenome assembly JAEIGA01 (sample SAMN17057246, study PRJNA624740) | gut metagenome | biome: biome; isolation source: fecal sample | host: Bos grunniens | place: China: Xizang | collected 2019 | reverse complement strand
AGTAAACCGACAGTTCCCTGTCGGAAGGTTTGCTATTGTTTAAAACGCGGGCCATATCGCAAATTGTCATTATGAGCCAGGTGGGATAGACCGAAAATTTCATCAAGAGTGAGACGCGGGGGACTATTTGGAATTTCTGAACCGATTACGTCGCTATTGCTTTTAACGGCTAAAAAGAGTATAATATCTGCTCATTCGTCAGATCGGGGACTAACCGGTCGAATCGGTTCAGCATGGGGCTGGGCCGACAAATGCGGACAAAACCCTGGATAAAGGGCACAAATCCGCGAAAAAGGAAGAAAAATAATGCAAAAGAGCTATCGTGCTCCGAACCCGGGCGAGAATCGCACGTGGTTCCTCGTCGACGCGAAGGATCAGAGTCTTGGTCGCCTCGCAGTCGTCGTCGCCAACAAACTCCGCGCCAAGGATCTGCCTACTTTTGATCCTTCGGTCGATGCAGGTGCTTTCGTTATCGTAACGAACGCCGCTCAGGTCAAGCTCACCGGTAATAAGGAAGAGCAGAAGGAATATCAGCGTTACAGCGGTTACCGCAACGGTCTTAAGCGCTTCAGCGCCGCTGAGATGCGCGCCAGCCACCCCGACCGCATGATCAAGGAAGCCGTTTGGGGAATGCTTCCGAAGAACAACATCGCCCGCAAGATGATGACGCGTCTGAAAGTCTTTGCTGGTGCTGAACATACGCATGCCGCGCAGAAGCCGGTTGAAATCAAGCTTTAAGGAGGTTTTTGAAAATGGCTACGAAGAAAGCAATCTCCGCAGGTACCGGTCGCAGAAAGACCGCATCTGCCCGCGTGAACCTCTTTGAAGGCAAGGGCAATTGGACTGTTAACGGCGTTGAGCTCGAGAAGTATCTTCCTTCCGAGGCTCTTCGTGACTATCTCAAGCAGCCCGTCGCCATCTCCGGTTATGATATGGAGAAAGTCGATGTCGTCATTTACGCCAAGGGCGGCGGTATTTCCGGTCAGGCCGGTGCTATCCGTCACGGTCTTGCCCGTGCGATCGTTGCTGCGGATGAAACCACCCGCGCAGCGCTCAAGAAGGCAGGCTGCATGACGCGCGACAGCCGCATGAAGGAACGTAAGAAACCTGGTCAGCCGGGTGCTCGTAAGCGCTTCCAGTTCTCGAAGCGTTAATTCGCAAGAGCTGCGGCGGCGAAGAACGCCGCCGCAGTTTTCTATATAAAAGGCACGTTAAATTTCGGAATTATTGTTATGGCATTTGGATTTTTGAAAAAGCTTATTGATTTGCTGTTTGGAAGAAAACAAAATCAAAAAAACGGAAAGAAGAACCGTAAGAACGCCAAGAATCAGGGGCGTAAGGGACGCGCTGTAGAGAATAACAAGCAAAAGGGCGCTAAGAATCAGAATCAACGCCAGCAGAACAATCAGCGCCAGCAGAATCAAAACCAGAATCAGCGTCATCAGCAGAAGAATCAGCAGGATAGCCGTCAGCGTAATGATCGCAACAGGTCCCGTAACGGTAAAAACCGTTCAAATGCGCCGACGGTCAATACCAGACAGGATGAAATGCGCCCAGGCGGCGAGATTTCAGAAAAAGAATTGTTGGCGCGCAAGGCCGCTCATGCAGCGTGGTCGATGGACAGTTTTGTCGTCGAGCCGATGGAGGGAAAAAAGCGCTTTCACGACTTTGATCTTCCAAGTGAAGTTATGCATGGCATTGCCGATCTTGGTTTTAAGTATGCTACTGAAATTCAGGCTTTGAGTCTTGAGCACGCTTTAGCCGGAAAGAATATCGCCGGCAAGGCACAGACTGGTTCGGGAAAGACGGCTGCGTTTCTTATCGCGATTTTAACCCGCTATCTCCGCACTCCTGAGAATCGCGCGAAAACCGGCGGCAATCCGCGCGCGCTTGTCATAGCACCAACGCGCGAGCTTGTTATTCAGATATGCAAAGACGCCGACGCCGTTGGCAAATATACGGGTCTAAGATCGCTTGCCGTTTACGGCGGTATGGATTACGACCGCCAGAAGAAAGAAGTTCTCGGCGCTCCCGTAGATCTTCTTGTGGCGACGCCCGGGCGCCTGCTTGATTTCGTAAAAACCCGTGTCATAAATCTTTCAAATGTCGACACTCTCGTTATTGATGAGGCCGATAGGATGCTTGATATGGGCTTTATTCCCGACGTCAGGCGTATAATGAGCTATCTTCCCCATAAGGATAAGCGTGCGACGATGCTTTATTCCGCCACGCTCAATGATACCGTCATGAGGCTTGCTCTTAATTGGATGCAAGAGCCGTTCAAGGCCGAAGTCGAAAGCGAGAGGAATGCTACAGATACTGTTAAACAGGTCGTGTATGTTATTCAGGCGAAAGATAAATTTACAGTTCTGTTTAATCATATCGCGCTTCATCCAGAGGCTAGAACAATCGTCTTCTGCAACAGAAAAACAACAACGGAAGATGTTTACGAATCTCTTAAGGCCCGCGGTGTCAGCGTCGAAATGCTTTCCGGCGACGTTAACCAGTCAAAGAGACTTAAGGTGCTTGATGCGTTTCGTGACAATGAAGTGAAGGTTGTCGTCGCAACGGATGTCGCCGGTCGCGGAATTGATATTAAGGGTCTTGAATACGTGATCAACTTTGATTTCCCCTACGAAGCGGAGGATTACGTTCATCGTATCGGTCGTACAGGTCGAGCAGGCTCAACGGGAGTTGCGATTTCATTTGCTGACGAATACGAGAGCTGCCAGATTCCTGAAATTGAAAAATACATCAATGAACAGCTCAAGTGCACCGTGATCGGTCCCGATGATCCTTTGATGAAGGAACTTCCTCCGCGCGGCACTAAACTCGGAGCGGTCGATGCCGCGGCAAAGGCTGAGGTCGATGCGCGTGAAGCAGTGACGGAAGAAGAAATCGCCGCCGCCGCCGCGCTTACCGGTGTCGCCAACGCTGTTACAGGCATCGGCACGCCAGCCGTTCTCAAGGAAGATGCTATAGTAAGAGAGCTGCCCAAATTCGAGACTGCGCTTGAGCCGAAGCCTCCTCGTGCGGATGAGAGCGATGTTTATTGCAAGCCGGTCGAGCAGCGCGAAAAACTTCAGGAGTGGTCACTCGGAAACGAGTGATATACTAAAAAAAGATGACAAGGCTTCTTGTCGATACCGCTTCGCTTGACGGGGATTTTCCCCGCTTGGGCGAAGCGTCTTTGCATCATCTTAAGGTGCTTCGCCCTGAGATAGGCGAGCAGATTGAACTTTTTGACGGATGCGGGGCTTTTAGACGATATGTTTATGAGTCGGGGAGCGTTAAAAATCCGGTATTGAAGCCTCTTGACGATAAAAAAACCGAGCCGCTCGCGAAAAATAAAGCCGTTTTGTTTGCATGCGTAACGAAAGGGTCGCGCTGGGATTGGACGATTGAAAAAGCGACTGAACTTGGCGCGAGCGAAATCGTACCTGTTATTTCAAGTCGCACGATCGTGCGGCTTGATGAGAAGGAGCGATCTTCTAAAAGAGAGCGCTGGCAGCGCGTCGCAGATGATGCTGCAAGACAGTGCGGAGCTTATCATATCGCGAAAGTCCATAGACCTGTCGACTTTGAAGAGTCCCTTTCTCTTGCCGGCGCCATGCGTACATTTGTCGGGGCTCTTGTCGAACCCACGCCGCGCGATTTTTTTGATCTCTTGTCGACAGGGGTTCTTCGCGGCACAACAAACGAATCGTTCGGTGTTTTTGTAGGGCCCGAAGGCGATTTTACTTCCGACGAGCTTCAAAGATTGTGCTCTGTCGCTGAGCCCGTCACGTTCGGTCCAAATGTGTTAAGAGCTGAAACTGCGGCGATATATGCTTTATCGCTTCTTGTATCGGCTTTGAGATAAAAGGAGTTTTAGGCTATGCTGCACGTGACTGCTACTCCCATCGGAAATCTCGGCGATCTTTCTCCTCGCGCATTAGAGGCCTTTAAGTGCGCTAGTCTCATTGCCTGTGAAGATACGCGTCGCACGTGGGCTTTGCTGTCCCATTTCGGCATACCTCGCCCTGAGATGATCTCCTATAGACAAGGCAACGAAGAGCGTGTGGCGGAGAAGGTTTTGTCTGCCGTAAGGGCCGGCGGTGAAGTCGTTTTGTGTTCCGACGGCGGCTATCCAGGTATCTCCGACCCCGGTTATCGGCTAATCCGCTCAGCCGTTAAAGAAGGTGTCGCATTTGATGTGATACCAGGCGCGAGCGCCGTTAATGTGGCGCTTCTTCTAAGCGGACTTTCAACAAGTTCCTTTACTTTCAGAGGCTTTCCTCCACGTGGCCCAGGGGCACTCAGAAATTGGTTTTCTGAAGATGCCGATAAGGAGCATACTCTTATAATGTTCGAGTCTCCGTATAGGGTTGGCGCGACGTTACAGGCGGCGTTTGATGTTCTTGGCGACAGGGAGGCTGCTGTTTGCATTGAGCTTACGAAGATGCATGAGCGTGTGTCGCGCGGCTATCTGAGCGATCTTGCCGCGCAATTCAACGATGCGAAAGTGAAGGGTGAAGTTGCGATAGTGATTGCGGGTGCTAACCCTAAGTTTATGCGAGGCGCGGAGAAAAACCATGAGTGATATTCCCGAATATGATCTGCACCCTTCGGGAATGCGGGCCGATGACGCCGTGGCGGAATTTGACCGCATCGTTTCGTCTTGTAGAGGCAGAGGAGTGCGTCTGTTCGCCGTCATCACGGGCTACGGAAGTTCAGGTGGCACAAGTATGATAAAATCTTCGATTCTTGCATCGTGCCGCAGGTATAAGCGCCTTAATCATATTCGCGGTTTCATCGACGGAGAAAAAGCTGGGGATATGTTTTCTCCTGAGTTTTTGGCCTTCCCGGAGATATCCTCTGTGCCTGTCTGTTATAAGCGAAGCGCCAATCCCGGCATGATTTTCGTCGCTCTATGACAATTTCAATTTACAATAAAACACATAACAGCAACAATAAACGAGGAATAAAAATGAGCGAAAAAATAAAAGTAGGTATTGTCGGCTGCGGTTTTGTAGGCGGCGCGCTTAAAGCGTGGCTTGATGAGAATAATCCGGATGGATGCGAAGTTTTCGTCTCAGATCCCGCCAAAGGGTATAATGATGATTTGTCGAATATCGACATCGCCTTTTTGCAGATTCACGTTCCGACGCAGGATGACGGAACGCAGGATTTGACGCTTATGAAAGATCTTATCCGCAATCTTCCCGACGTGCCGATCTTTGTGCGCACGACCATTCTTCCCGGGACGAGCGAAATGCTGACAAAAGAAACTGGACATCAAGTTTATTTCATGCCGGAGTTTTTGACGGAAAGAACGCATATTGAAGATTTTAAAACGCAGCCTATGGTCTTTACCGGGGCGATAGAACTTCTCTGCAGGATTTTCAAAGGCAAAACGTTTACCACGATGACGCCGCTTGAGGCTGAAATAACGAAATACGCGCATAACGTTTTCGGCGCCTACAAAGTGACTTATTTCAACGCGGTCAACGAATATTGCAAAAAGATGGGGGCTGACTGGTCTCGCGTCCACGCGGGGATGCTTCTTTCTGGCTATATCAATGATACGCATACGTACGTCCCCGGCCCTGACGGGAAGTACGGCTACGGCGGAAAGTGCTTCCCCAAGGACGTTAATGCGTTCGCGAAGCTTACGGAAGGATCTTCCTTAGGCCGACTTCTTTCGCCGCTTCATGAGCTTAATGTTCACTTCAGAGGTTTTGAAGAAAAAATCTGATGAATTAAGAGGCTCTGCTACACATCTCAGTTATCATTTGCTATCATACAAAAATCATGAAAACGAAAATAATTCTATCTTTGGCTCTCGCGTCAATTCTTTCAGGCTGTTTCACGGTAAGTGAAACTGAATATCCCCAAGTTGAACAGGCTTCTCTTCCCGGCGGCAGAGACTTGCCCGTTCAGCTTTCCGGATTTGAGGCGGCAGTAACTTCGTATGTGCCGGTTTACGGGTATGAGACCGTTCTTGCTTCAGGGCCGAGACACCGTCATCATCGTCATCTTTATGCCACAACCATCGCGACCGAAACTTATGTTCCGCAGGTAAACAATACGACGGCGTTCATTGACAGGGCAACGGATATCTTGGAGAAGTGCGGCTTCACCCTGCAGACGACTCAGCCTAAATATCGTGTTGAAGTTAAATTCTCAGGTCCCTTTGTCTCCAATTCCGAAAATGCAAAATCTCTCGCATGGACGCTTTTTACGGTTTTCACAACAGATTATGGCGTTCAGACGTGGACGGCGCGTATGAAAATTTACGATATCGCCACGGGGAAGGTCTGCCTTTTCAAGGATTACACCCAAAAGTACGAGTCGTATGTTTGGGGGCCAATGCCTATTTTCTCGCCTGCAGGCTCTGATAAAACAAGCTACAACATGATGCAAAGCTGGTGTTTGACCGCGCTCACAGATCGGGCGATGGCCGATGCGACCAGATTTCTTGTTTCATCTCCCGTTGCCGCGAGCGCTAAATGATAATAGATTTCCATTCGCATAATTTTCCTGATGCCGTAGCTCATCGCGCAATCGGGAATTTAAGCCGGGCCGTCGACGGGAAATTATGGCCTGTTGGGGACGGAACGCTTGAGAACCATCTCGATCACCTTGATTCGGCCGGCGTAGATAAGGCGGTGATGCTGCCGGTAGCCACAAAGCCTAGTCAATACAAGGTGATTCTTGAAACGGCGATAGCCGTCAGAGACGGTGAATTGGGCGAGCGCGCCAAATCGAAAATCATTCCATTTGCAGCCATCCATCCGAAAGATCCCGACTGGTCAAAACATTTGGATGAAATTGCTTCTCACGGCATAAAGGGGCTTAAGTTTCATCCGTATTATCAGGATTTTTCGCTTTCGGATCCTGCTATCTGGCCGATTTTCAGAAAGGTCGCGGAGCTTGATTTTGTCGTGGAGTGCCACGCAGGTTACGATATCGGTTATCCCGGGCGATATGATTCATGTTCGCCCAAAGATATCGTAGCGCTTCTTAAGAATGTCAGAGGCCTTAAGTTCGTCGCCGCACATCTTGGAGGATGTTCCGGTTTTCCTTCGCACGCAACGGATGAGCTTTTAGAGTGCGGCGCGTACATTGATACGTCATCGTTGAGATTCAACTGGCATCGCGATGAAGAAATGCGTCTTCTCAGTTCCTGGCCTAAGGATAGGCTTCTTTTTGCGACGGATTTCCCTTGGGAGCATTACCCCGAGGCGATTTCGTGGGTGCGCTCGCTGCGTCCGGTCGAGGATCATGAAGCGATTTTCTCCGGCAACGCTTGCCGTTTGCTGGGATTGAACCTATGTTGAGTTGACTTCGTTTAATATGTGTAGGTCGTCAGATCAACAGGAAGGTTTAATAGAAATGAATATCAAGAATAAAACATCCGGCTTTACTCTCATCGAGCTTATTCTTGTCGTGGGAGTTTTAGGTATACTTGCCGTTATTGCGGTGGGGAAATTCTCCGATATGCGCAAAGAGGCCGCCTGCAAGGCCAATGTAGCCAATATCAAGAATATTACGCGCACGATCAATACTGAAATCGCCAGAGTTGACGGTAATACGTACGAGGGGATGTTTGATTACGCCGAGGCGCTTATTGATGTCGCCGGAAAGGATGTCCCGAGAGGAGCCGAAGGCTCGTACGTCTGGGCGCCGCCTTCAGGGTGGTACGACGGCGCGGGCGGTGTAGTGCCGGGCATTTATTGCGGCATAAAAGTTTCTGAAGTCGTTGAAAACAAAAACGGTGTTTCATCAGGCCAGATCGCTGATGTTTCTGAGGTTCATGAAAACAATGTCGGGTTGGAGAGCTTTTCCTCTTCGCTCGGTATGTATTATCTTCGAGACAATGAAATAAAGGCGCTCAAGGAAGCCGGGCTTAGAATAGTTTCATACCACAACTACTCAAACGCGCAGGCCAAGAACCTCGGTTGGGACAGCTCCGTCTGGCATACCGAATATGGTCTTCATTCAACCGGCGGGGGCCCTGGTCACCGAGCCGATCTCAGCGCTTCATATCCGGTCATTCTCACCAATTCGATGGCGGTTGCGGTGATTAATCCCGCGAAGGCGGCCTCCATCTACCGCGATCTCGGGCTTGATTACGCCAGCACCTACAATGTCTCTGGGCTTAGCGACACGGAGCCTCAAACATATTTTGAAAAAGGCATTTGCCAGCGTTTGATCGTCTTCGGCCTTGGGCGTGATACAGAAACATCCACTAAGTTTTTTGAAAGTCATCCGCGCTGCATGACGCTTTCAAAGCGCCATTACAGAAACTACCTTCTCGTTTTCCAGCTCAATAACGGTCAGGGGAACAAAGGGGTAAAGGTTACTTTTGTCGGAGTTTTGGACCCTGAAGGAAAAACCGCCAAATCTGCTCAGTATTCGGCGGACTGGTCGTAGCCGTAAGACTTAATTATCTAAGTTTTGTATGTCGATTGAATTTGCAGCGATAGACTTTGAAACTACCGGGTACGAGCGTGGAGAAAAGAACGATCCGTGGCAGCTTGGTCTTGCGCTGGTGGATTCATTGGGAGCGGTGACGGAAACGCGCGAATGGTTTTTTAAGTCATCCGTAAGGCCTAAGGCCGAAACGTTTATGAATCAGTGGGAGGAGTTTTTTCCTCTTCTTTTCGGTAGACGCCTCGTTGCGCATAACATATCGACCGAGCGCACTCTTTTAACCCGCATAGCTCCTCTCACGAAATGGGGACCGTGGGTTGATACGCTGAAAATAGCAAAACTGAAATACCCCCGTTTGAAATCGTATGCGCTTTGTGATTTGTGCGCATTGTTTGGCGTTAGGCCCGATCTACCCGGTCGCACATGGCATGACGCTCTCTATGATGCAGTAGCGTGCGCGCAGTTGGCCATAAAATTGAAGGCGGTTTGATGTTATGACGATGAGTGATTTTCCGCAATACGCCTGCAAATACTCTCTTGAATTGGCTTCAAAGTCCAAAGCCTTTGCCAGGCAGGTTTTTCTCTCGCGCAAGGAATTTCAGAAAGAGACGGAATTTTCCGCCGATCCTTTTTCAGAGACGGGCGAGGCTTCGAAATGTCATGGCCTTAAACAGCGTTTCCCCGACAGGGTCCTTATCATGACAAGCGACAGATGCTTTATGAACTGCCGTCACTGTACGCGCCGCGGGCTTCTTGGTAAAGCTTCCGTCGTAAAGACTTCTCAAGAGATAGATGAGTGCGTGAACTATGTAAAAGCCCATAAAAAAGTGCGGGACGTTCTTCTTTCCGGCGGCGATGCGCTGACGCTTTCCGATAAGAAAATCATGGAATTTGTCGATGCCTTTTCTTCGCTCGATCAGATAGATGTGGTTCGCGTATGTACACGCGCCTTATCCACCAATCCGCAGCGCGTGACACGTTCGCTTGCCAAAAAGCTCGGCGCGTCAGGCAAGGTCTGGGTTAATACACAGTTTAATTGTGCAGATGAGGTGACTGAAGAGGCGAGGCAGGCCGCGAAACTTCTTGTCAATGCTGGAATACCCGTAAGTTGCCAGACCGTTCTTCTTAAAGGTGTCAATGACTCAGGACCTAAGATGCTTAAACTTTTAAAGGCTCTTTCAGCCTCTCGAATAAGACCATATTACGTCTTCATGTGCGACCCAGTGGCGGGCACACGCCATTTTCACGTTTCAGTTGAAAAGGCCCGCGAGATTGAACGATATTGCGCCGAAAGAATCGGCGGACTCTCGCTTCCGAGATTTGTTGCAGATTTTCCAAAAGCGAAGCGCAAAATTCCGATAGATATGATATAATATGCACAAATGCGCCGGGATGGTGGAATGGCAGACACCAGGGACTTAAAATCCCTTGCTAAGTTTTTGGCGTGCGGGTTCGAGTCCCGCTCCCGGCACCAAACAGGATAGAAGCATGAAATACTTAATAATTTTGATAAGTGCGGTTTTGGTCAACAATTTCGTGCTGAGCAGATTCCTCGGGTGCTGTCCGTTTCTTGGAGTTTCGAAAAAGACAGAAACCGCTTTAGGTATGTCGGGCGCCGTGGTTTTTGTGATGACCGTAGCCTCGGCCGTCACCTGGTGCATCGACAAGTGGCTTTTAAAGCCGTACGATTTAGGGTTTATCCATACTCTTGCTTTTATTCTTGTCATAGCCGCTCTCGTTCAGTTCATCGATATCGTCATGAAGCGCTTTTTGCCGCCTTTGCATGCAGCGCTTGGCATATTCCTTCCTCTCATCACGACGAACTGTGCCGTTCTCGGCGTTGCGGAACTGAATTACAAAGACGGAGCCGGTTTTTTTGAGTCTGTATTTTTCTCGTTCGTCGCCGCCCTCGGCTTTGCTCTTGCATTAGTTATTTTCTCGGGCATTCGCGAGAAACTTGAACATGCCGATCCTCCAAGATGCTTCAAAGGTGTGGCGTTGGCTCTCGTAACGGGTGGGCTTCTCGCTTTGGCGTTTATGGGCTTTTCCGGTTTGGATAAGGGTCTTGAAAGGGTGATTCAATGATAACTGCCGTTTTAGTTATAGCGCTTATCGGATTTGTCGCGGCGATTACGCTTGCGCTTGCGGATAAGTTTCTCAGTGTAAAAGAAGATCCCCGCATAGGTATGGTCACAGCCGAGCTTCCTGGCGCCAATTGCGGCGGGTGCGGTTTTGCCGGATGCGGTGATTACGCCAGAGCCATTGTCGCCGGTACTGCTCCAAACGGAGCTTGTCCCGTAGGAGGTGATGCCGCTGCTCAGAAGATCGCGAAGATTCTCGGAGTTGAAGCTTCGGCTACGGAAAAACGTGTCGCGCTCGTAAAGTGTTGCGGCGATAGAACCGAGGCCATTCGTGTGGGTGACTATAACGGTATTTGCGATTGCAACGTTGCCGCTTCCACAGCCGGCGGCGATAAGGGGTGCCGCTATGGGTGTTTAGGCTATGGAGCCTGCGCTGCTGTTTGCCCGAAGAACGCGATCTCAGTCGTAGATGGGCTTGCTAAGATCGAAAAGCGTCTTTGCGTCGGTTGCGGAAAGTGCGTAAGTGTCTGCCCAAGGCGCATAATCGAACTTGTTCCCGCGTCGGCGACGATCCATGTTCTTTGCAACAACCCCGTCAGAGGGCCTGAGGTAAGAAAGGTTTGCGGTGTTGGGTGTATGGGCTGCCGTCTTTGCGAGAAGCACTCCGGCGGGAAAGAGGCCGGTCATTTCGTTTTTGACGGGTTCTTGGCCAAGGTCAATTATGAAAACCCTCCGACAGATGAGCAGATCGCCCAGAAATGTCCCGCTAAATGCATTTCAATTGACGCATTGAGTTCTTCTGGTCATTGATAAGCCGTGAATGTCTATGTCATAATTGGCGAAGATGACTGGCTCGTCGGCGAGACGGCGAAAAAGATTATAGCAGGGTGCGACGCTGTAGAATTGATTGATTCTCTTAATTCAAGCAACGCTGACCTTCAGCTCTCAGACTTGAGAAAGGCGGACGCTTCATTTTCAACACCTCCTTTTCTCGATCCTCAAAAAGTGACGTGGTGGAAGAATGTGCATTTTCTTCCTGGCGGCGGAGGGCGTCAAAGCGCGGCCGAGGTGAAGGAGGCGCTTGAAAAGTTTGCGAGAAAAGTCGCCGCTGCTACATTGCCTGACAATCAGAAATTTATCATAACAGGTCCTCATCTGCTTAAGACGTCCGTTTTTTTCAAGACGATTTCCGCAGTGGCCGAGGTTACGGTTTTTGCCCCGTTAAAGCCCTGGGAGGCCGCGAAGAATGCGGCGGTGCGCGTTGCGGAAGATGCCGCGGATATGGGTCTACAGTTCGAGAAGGGCGCGGCGGAGCATTTTGTTTCGCTAGTCGGCGTGGATTCGCGCTCTCTTAAAAGCGAGCTTGACAAGATGCGCAATTATTTGGAAGGTGTTTCAAGCACCATCACCAAGTCGGATATTGACGAGGTTGCCAGTCAAGGCGTTGGAGTGGAGCCGGAGGTATGGGCGATAACAGATGCTCTCGGCGCCAGAGACTTAGAAAAAGCGCTTTCTGCCGTGCGCAGATTTGAGCAGGAGAACGGGTTTGCCGTTTTTATATCGGGAGTGATAGAGAAATTCTTCCGTCAGCTCGTAGATCTGAAAGTCGCCGCTGGGAAAGGTGAATTTGATAAGGCGACATCGTCGATGGCTCCATTCGCCGCGAGAAAAATGGCCGGCTTTATCCGTAACTGGAGTCTTGGAGAATTGAGAGTGGCGCGCTGGCGCTTCTTGAAACTGCGCGAGAGGGCGGTAACTTCCTCTGGCGGGGCAGATGTTCTTGTGCTTATCGAATTGGTGCGTGTCTGTGCGAGACAGGGGGCAAAATGAGCCGTGAAATTTTAAGTTTGAAACAGGCCTCTCAACATATAAACATTGAAGCCAACGAGCTTAAGCATGTGGCGCAGCGAGGCGAAATCGCGGCCTTTACGAGAGGAGACGATTGGTTTTTCGATCATCGCGATCTTGATGAATGGGCGCAGCGCAATCTTCTTTCTGTCAATGAGCGCGAGCTTAAAGCGCACCATGGCGCAATGATGGATAAAAATCGCCGCGAAAGTCGCGAGAATTGGGGGATCGCTCGTTATTTCAGCGAACAGGTAATAGATCTTGAACTTACCGCCAAGGCTAAAGCCGGTATGATTCGGGATATGACTGATCTTGCCGCCAAGTCCAGTTTCGTATATGATTCAGATGCCTTGTTCAAAGAGCTTCTCGCCCGCGAGGAGGCAGCTTCAACAGCTATCGGTATGGAAGTTGCTTTGCTTCATCCGAGATTTCACGACCCTTATCTTTTTGAAGAAAGTTTCATCGCCTACGGTCGCAGTTTAAGACCAATATTTTTCGGCGCACCCGACGGCGCTGGCACGCGGCACTTCTTTCTGATCTGTTCTACCGACCATGAAAGGCATTTGCAGATGTTGGCCCGCTTGGCGATGCTTTCGCACGGCACAGATCTTCTTGAGCGTCTTAACGAGGCCAAGTCGCCACAAGAAGCCCTTGAGGCGATAGTTTTTACGGAAAAGGAATTTCTCGATTTATGAAAAAGACAACATGGTTTTTTGACCTTGACGGTACATTGGCCGATACCAGCGATGATATCATAGAGTCTTTTCGAAAGACGATTGTTGATTTAGGTTTAGACGAAGATAGGTTTAACAGGCTTTTCGTTATAGGGCCTACGATTGATGATATCATAAAAAAAATGTATCCTGAACTTTATTCTCAAGAGTTGTGCGATAAAGTTCGCTCGGGCTTTTCAAAGTACTACGATGTGGGTGATTTTCCGCTGACAAAAGAATACCCCGGGATTATCGATGAGATAAAAAGATTGAAAGCTTCGGGCGCGAAAGTTTTCATCGTTACGAACAAGCGCTGGAAGGCCACGAAACTGATGGCCGAACATTTCGGATGGAACGTGATATTCGACGGTTTATATTCTTCTGACATGTATAAAGACGGGCCTTTGGGCGTTTTGAAAAAGCCTGAGCTTCTCGCCCATGTGATAAAAGAGAATTCCTGTGATGTCGACTCCTGCGTCATGGTGGGCGATACGATAAACGATTTCGAGGCGGCGAAGGCCAACGGCGTTTACAGCGTAGCCGTTCCGTGGGGGTATGGGAAAAGCGACGAACTCGCTCAGGCGTCTTGCATATACGCCGGTCAAGGGCCTCTTTTATGAATAGAATCCTTTTTGACTCGTCCGAAATTTCAGACGGACTTGCCGTATTCGGCGCGGAGCGTGCGCGTCATGTCGTCGAGACGCTTCACGGCGAGGTCGGTCAGATCATAAAAACCGGCGTCGTGGACGGATTGATCGGAACTTCCGTCATTGAGAAAATCGAAAAAGTCGCGCCTGGGTATATGATAACCGCGCGTGTCAATCACGATTCGAAAGCTCTCGAGCCGTGGGTCGATCTGATTTTAGCTCCGCCGCGTCCGCGCGTCATGAAGCGTCTGCTGCCGCAACTTGCCGCGATGGGGGTGGGGAAGATATTTTTAGTCGGAGCGAAAAAGGTCGAGAAGGATTTCTGGGGCGCGACGCTGCTGAAAGAAGAAAATTACAGGCCCTTGCTTATTGACGGCTTGATGCAGGCGGGAACGACTATACTCCCTCAGCTTGAGATCAGGCGTAATTTCAAAAGATTCGTGACGGACGAGCTTGAAAGTGTCTTCCCAAATGTTACCAGGCGTGTCGTCGCCCATCCGTATAAGGCCAACGGGCAAATAGCGCCATCAAAAGATAAACTTCTGCTGGCGGTAGGTCCCGAGGGCGGGTGGACCGAAGAAGAGGTGGAACTTCTTCAGTCTCATGCTTTTTCGCGTTATTCTCTCGGAGGACGGATTCTTCGAAGCGACACGGCGCTTATTGCGCTCTTGGCAAGGTTGGGCGAATAGTGTTCAGAACGAATATTGAAGGCCCGCCGAAATCGTGTAATTCATTTTTTCATCGCCCTTAAGGCCAAGTGTCGCGTCTGCGTCAAAGCGCAGCGAGATTGAATCTGTAAGATGGTAGAATGTACCCACTCCGATTTTCGGGCCGATGTTTTCAGCCTGAGAGCCGAACCATCCTTTCGCGCCGAAAGTAAAAAACGGATCTAACCTTTCATATCCCCACCAATGCCAGAGCGCCGAGAGAGAAAGGCCGGCGCTGTTTTCAAGAAAGGCGGCTTCGCTTTCAATGGCCCAAAACTCCGTCATGTACCAGCCCATGCGCCCCGTAGCGCCGCTTAAGTGTCTTTGGCCATTGCCTCCCTGAGGGAGAAAAATCGTCGCCCCCGCCGATATATAGAAGCGGTCAAATTCACATTCTTCTTCGTATTCCAGTTCGTTCGCTGTTTCGGCGAAGATTGTTAAGGCGGCTATAGCCGTATGGAAAAAAACAATAATACGTTTCATGAAAAATATTATATCATTTCTGCGCTTTTTTGCGCACGGAAGTCGGACTTTTGCCGTAGATCGCAGAAAAGGAGCGTGTGAAATATTGCATGGACGAAAAGCCAGAAAGGTGTGAAATTGTCGTGAAGGGCAGGGTTGTTGTTGTAACTAAACGATGGGCCTCTCTCAGTCGTGAAGCTTGAATTTCTTTTGAAACAGTCGTTTTAAGCGTCTCGCGGAAGGCTTTGTCGACGACTGTGTGTGAGCGCTTCACATATCGATATACATCACAGGCCGATAGGCGCTTACTTACATTGGAATTGATAAATACGAGAGCGTCAGATATCCATGAAGGGCGGGATTTGAGCGGAAACGCTTCAGTTGAAGATCTGGGGATAAGTTGTTTCGGGGATATGCGGATTGTGTTTTTTACGCTCTTACCGTTCATCATATCGGTAAGCGTCTGCGCGGCTTTAAGTCCGATTCCGTAAGCGTTAGGATCGATGCTGGAGATGCTTGGGGACGAAAAGGCGCAGAGCATTTCGTCATTGTCGACTCCTAAAACGGTAATCTCCGAAGGGACCTTAACTGCGATTTCTCGACATGCAGAAATAAGTTGATGGGCTCTCAGGTCGTTTGAGCAGAGTATCGCGATCGGTTTCGGAATTTTCTTGATGTAACTTATGATTGATTTCTTTTCTTTATTTACATTGTACTTTTCGCGAATCATTACATTGTTCTCAAAGTCGCGCACGGTAGATTCGGGCGTGTTGTAGACATGGCATTTTTTATGATGCAGGCGAAGACATTCTATAAACGCATCTTTGCGCAAATCCGAATAGGCAATTCCTTCATGCCCGAAAAATCCAAATGTCGTGAAGTGATGCTGCAAGAAGTGTCTTACGGCTATTTGGCTGATCTTTGTCGCATTTTGCATCACTCTCACAAAGGGAGATGAAGTCATTTCTTCAAAAAGATCAATGACAGGTTTTTGTGTCGCGCTGAAAATCTTGACTATTTTTTTATTGATTGCGCGAATGATAAAGCCGTCAAACTTTTCTAATGTAGATGGATTTGCAAGAGACTCGATATCTATCATTGTCAGTTCCCAATCTTTGCAGGCTTGGGCGTGCTGAATTATGCCTAAGCAAAGATCGCGGCTGAATGCTCTTTCGCGTTCAATTAAGATGCCTACTTTTTTCATTTGACATTATTGTATCATAAGAATCGTATTCTTGCAAACATTACAATTGTGTTTGCAAACTTTACAATTGATTTTTCGCATGGGGGGGGGTATAATATTAAGAAAATAATCTCATAGGAGGATGTATCTGTGAAAAACGTAAAATTTTTAGCTTCCTTAGTTCTCGGCATATGCTCGCTTTCTTTTGCGCAAGTGATGTTTGCCGAACCGCCAGATACGAAGTGGGTGGTAACGGGGCCTGCTTCTTCTACTTTAACGATTACAGAGGTTGTTGAAGAAGGTGTTAAGCCCTGGATATTTACATTGGCGAAAGCAAACGGAGAGTTAAAGGTTTCTTCTGCCGGCTCTTCAAGTAAACTTAATTTTAGAACAATCGATTTATCAGATTCAAAATATTCAGGGTATGTCATAAAATTTCATAATGGTAGCACCCTGCGTAATAATACAACTATAAAAGAATTATATTGGCCAAATACTATTACCTATATTGGCGCCAATACATTTTTAAATTGTTCCAATTTGCAGATATGTGATTATCCGCAAGATACTAAAATGACTTCTATTGGGAATACGGCTTTTTCGGGTTGTAAGAAACTGACTCATCTTACTATGCTCGATACAATATCATCAATTGGGGAAGATGCTTTTTCTGGTTGTACCAAGCTGGTTTTTGACGGACCTATGCTTCCTAATTCATATACGACTATTTATGCGAGACGCTTTAATTCTATAAAAGGTAAGCCTCTAAAAGACGGGTTGCTCGTTGTAGGTGGAGCAGGAAAACCTGTTACCTGGGTTCCTTATAATAACAATAACAATAATAATCAATATTTTACAGGTCTTAATATAACGAATCTTATTTTTGGAGTAGGTGTGGCGAATGCAGGAACGAATCGTTATGAAAATTTAACTAAATACAATCCGTATGGAGGATGTCCCATTACAAACATCGTAGTCCAAAATCCAGGTGTATTTGCCTTCGGCGAAGCATTGTCGTATTCCTCTACTGCTACACCGAAGCCTACAACTATTCGAAACTATGATGTCGCTGGCTATATTACCGGTGAGATTATTCCGAATGCCACAGTTCAGGCAACACGAATTAACGCTACCAAGAATAAATATTGGCAGGAGTTTTTGAAAACGGTGACACCTGCAGATTACCGCGAATGGAAAGATGTTTCTGCCGAGGGAAAGGCGAATTATTGGAACTATTTTTACGGCGGTGTTGAAGGAACGGGCGATGAAATTCCTCACGGTATAGTTTTATACAGAACTTCCTACACGATAACGGTTGATGGGGAGACGATTGGTCCTCTCACGATTTGGGGAGGTATATGGCTCGTTTTTAACAATGGAGGCGAATGGCCAGAGATGGAACTTACTCCAGTTGAAAGGCCCTCTGCTATCACAGGACTTTCATATAATGGCAGTGAGCAGATAGGCGTTATAGAGGGAGTTGGTTATACGCTTGCAGGACATAAGGCGACGGATGCCGGAACGTATACAGCGACGGCAACGCTTAGAGAAGGTTACAAGTGGGCTGACGGGTCGGTTGATGATGTGACGATCGAATGGTCGATCGATATGGGAGTTGTGCAAATTCCCTCTGCCGTTACTGGCCTTACCTATAACGGGAGCGAACAGACAGGTGTTATGGAAGGTGAGGGCTATACGCTCGCAGGTCACAAAGCAACTCAGATCGGCACTCACACTGCGACAGCCACACTTAAAGAAAATTACAAGTGGTCTGATGGTTCTGTGGAAGAAAAGGTAATTACTTGGGTTATCGCAGTCGGTGCAGTTGAAGTCCCAGTTGCGGTAGATGGTCTTAAGTATAACGGCAAAGAACAGGTTGGTGTTTTAGAAGGTGAAGGGTATACGCTTACAAATCATAAGGCGACGGATGTCGGGTCTTATACCGCGACCGCTACGCTTATGGAGGGGTATGTCTGGGCTGACGGTACTTCGGCAGATAAAGAGATATCGTGGACTATTGCTTTGGGTATAGCGCAAGTTCCTGTTGCAGTACCAAACCTTCATTATAACGGCAAAGAACTGACAGGCGTTTTAGAAGGGGCGGGGTACACTCTTACGAATAATAAGGCTACAGAGATCGGAACCTATACAGCTACCGCGACGCTCGTAGATGCAGCTAAATATATTTGGTCTGATGGAACAGTTGAGGCGAAAACGATTGAATGGCAAATTGGTTTAGGTATTGCGCAAAATCCTGTAGCTATTCTTGGTCTTCAGTACAACGGCAAAACGCAGACTGGTGTTAAGTCTGGCACGGGTTATACTCTTTCTGGTAATACAGGTAAGGCTGTCGGAACATATACGGCTACGGCTACGCTCCTTGACGATTATATGTGGGAAGACGGCACGCGTGAGCCTAAGTCAATTACTTGGTCTAGTGCCGAAGAAGCGCGTGATCCTGAGCCCGATCCGCTTCCTGATCCTGAGCCTGATTCAGAAGATACCCCAGCGTCGATTATCTATGTAAACCCTGCCGCGACAGGCTTAAATAACGGTACGAGTTGGACAGATGCTTATACAAACTTTAAGACTGCGCTTTCAAAAATAACAGCAGAGAAAAATGTGATTTGGTTTGCAGGCACATTTACCTGCTCAGCTGACTGCGTTGTGACGATTCCTAATGGTGTTAAGGCGAAAATCCGCGGCGGCTTTAAGGGTGGTGAAGTGACTGCCGCCGAGCGCGAAGAGGGCGTTAAGTCTGTAGTGAGCGGTAAGGTTCGCGCCTACAAGACGCTTGAAATTTCCTCCGATAGCGCTCTTCGCATTGAGCGTATCCGCTTTATCGAGTCTAAGGAACGCGGTATTTACAAGAAGGGCGCTGGCGATTTAACTCTCGTTGATTGTGATATGATTGCTTGCGGATATGCTCTTGGTAAATCGAATGGCAATCCTACTCATGGACGTGGATTCGTGATGGTTGGTACTCCTGGGAAGACGAGATTGTTTGCAACTCGCTGTACCTTTGCCGGTAATCGAGTTGGCGCTTACACTGATTATGATGCTGGTAACGGTCAAGGTGCGGCGTTTATGAATCTCGCTCGTGCGACGCTTGATGATTGTCTTTTCGCAACGAACGGACTTCCTGTTCTTAATGTCCCAAGTACTTATGGCTTTAGATATTTCAAGGCGTCGGCTCTCTACGCTACGAATGCTCCAGTTACTGTACGCGGAACGAAATTCCTTTTCAATCGCGCGGTCTGCTCTCAGGAGTATGATCAGGCTTATGATGTAAATCTCATGGGCGCGACAGTCCGTTTGGAGGCCGGTACGGGTAGGAGCGTCTTTACGAATTGCCTTTGGATGGCGAATCAGAACGCAAGAGGAATTAACAATAGTACTCATATAAGCCGCGGCGGTGGCGGAGAAATCTTCTTTAATCCCGGTAAAACGTACGCAGAGTGTGAAGTTGTAAATTGCACGTTCGCAGCGAACCTTAACCACATTTCCAAAAATGGTGGATGCGGCGTAAACGTCCGCTCGGGTAAGATGAAGATATTGAACTCAATTTTCAGCGATAATATCAGTATTACTACGGGGGATACAATCGGTAAGGATATTTATGTCGCGGACGGCGCGGAAGTGAATGTAAGTTATTCAATTCTCTCACCCGACAAAAGTGGCGACAGACTTATTTACGCGGCGGGTCCCGGTACGCTAAATATTGGCGAGGGTGTTATCTTTGATAGGGCGAACTTTGTTTCACGCGTTGAAGAAGCTCGTTACATGCAAAGCGTAAATGCCGGTACTTACTTCTATCTCCCTGTCGCACTTGATTATCTTATGAATCTCAATGTTCACTTGCGTGGCAAGGCTGGTTACTATGATGCTACGCAGAAAAAAGTTATCCGTTCTTTCAACGAAAATTCTCCGGCAATCGATGCGGGCGATCCCAATAGCGATTATTCTCGTGAACCAAGCAAGATTTGGGGCAATAACGGTAAGCGCGTGAATATGGGCTTTTATGGCAATACTCCCGAGGCGGCATCTAAGGGACGTAAGGGTTTGTTTGTGTATATAGATGGCGGACCTGTAAATACTTTAGATATTGACATTATCGGGAAGCCCGATAATACAGTTCCCGTTGAAGATATCATAGTTTGTGACGGTGCGGATCATGCGGTTAAAATTTATCGCGGGTCCGAGGTTGTCTGGAAATGGAAGGCCTCGACCGATCCAGCTCTCGCAGGCAATACACATAACGATTTAAGAGGTCGATTCAACGGTCTTACCGAAGTTAGAATTTGCGACTATAACGGCAAGAAGGTTGTTGCGATTTCTTCGAGTAACTGCGCATGGGCGATTGTTGATATGGCAACTACCAACGCTATCGCATTCGGCTACAGTAGAACGGCCGGGCAGGCGGTAAGAAATACGATCATGCCTCACTCTATCGATCTCCTCCCGAACGATATCGTAGCTGTAGCTTCGACTTATACGATTGACCAAAATGAACCAGAGACGAAGTATGGTTGCTACTTCTACCATATTGCCGGAGATAAGGCGAAAAGTTATGATGATCCTGCGAAGCAGGGTGCGACATTCTTCTCAATCGAAAATCCGCACGGCTTTTATTGGGATAACGATAATAAGAAACTTTATGTTTCGTCTTCAGAAGGTCTCACGCGTTTGAGCGTCGCATTCAATGAAGAGCAAAATAAGTTCGATATCGTAGAAGAAGCCGTCTTCGGTATTGCGCAACTCGGGGCAAAGTGGGGACACGACCTTGCGGTTGTTCCTGGTACGAGAATCCTTGCGATGACAGCGTACGAAATGACGCTTTTCTTTGATATGGATAAAGAAAAGTGGCTCTTGGATGAAATCATTTGGCGTATGGATCAGAAGGGCTTTGATCCCCATAAGGATAAAATACACTTCTTGTCTACTGTCCCACGCACGGAATACGTGACCGACACGCTTGAAGTTTGGACGAAGGAAAACGGCTTTAAGGAATATCTTAAAGTGCCGGGTGCCAAGTTCTACAAGGCTCGCTGGGCAGGCGGAGTGTTGGACAGCATAACTAAGTAAACAATAAACGAAAGATATGGTATAATATTTGTGAAATAAAGGAGTAATTAAAATGAAAAAAACAATTCTCTTATCTTTAGTGGCTCTTATGATGGCCTCTCTTGAGGCGGCGACATATCGCGTGACGCACGATGCTCCTGGCGGCGGTGATGGCCAGTCATGGGCAACGCCAATGACGATTGTAGAGGCGATTGCTGCAGCAAAGACGGCTGAAGATATTATCCTTTGTAAAGCAGGCACGTATACTCCAACGGATACTATTGCGATATCAACAGCAATAACATTCAAGGGTGGTCTTAAAGGAACTGACGATGAAACGCTCTCCGGAAATAGCGAAAGGTCAGTTTTTGATACTCAGAATAATACGGCAATAAACAATATTTTCTCAGTTACAACTGCTTCTGGCTTGAATACTTTTGAAGGCGTAGAAGTACGCAATGCGTATCAAAGGGGCTTTAATAAGAGCGGTGGCGGTTCGCTATCATTCAAGAATTGTATTTTTGATTCGTGCGGGAAAAAATACAAAACCGATACCACCTTGCGCGGCAACGCCGGTTGTTTTTTAGGCGGTGGTAGTGCAACAATTACGTTTGAGAATTGTGTTTTTTCTCGAAATTCGTATGATTTGAGTAATGGCATAAAAGTTGGTAACGGTATCGCTCTTGCATTTCAGAGCTGTAAAAGAGTGATGATTGATAATTCTCTATTTGTTTCAAATGGTCTTGGTCGTGCGGCTCTTAAATCTTCTAATCCTCCAGGAGGGAATATTAAAAGTTTGCGCGGCGCAGCAATTTACACTGAGTCTCCTTTAACGGTTCGCAATACAGAGTTTCGTGCTAATACAACCGGTATTTACACTGGTGATGATGGTGCAATGGGGGGGATTGTATATATTAAAGAGGCAAAAGGTCTTTCAAGTTTTACGAACTGCCTTTTTCTCGCTAATTCATGTGAACAATGCGATACTTATAAGGCTACAGATACTAAGGAAGCTGGTGTCCTTGTTGTTCGGTCAGCTTCTTCTTCTACTGCTACAAAGGATTCTCTTGATGTTGTAAATTGCACATTCGCCTATAATTTTACGGATGGCAAGACTACATCAGCAGGTATTGATGTCGGCAGTTATGCTGGTACAAAAGCTAACATAAAAAATACGATTTTTTATGGTGCGAGAAAATCTCGTGACCCTGAAAAAGGTCGTGATATTTGGGTAAGCTCCGGCTGCAGTGCCAATATTGATTATTGCTTATTCGATAGTAATGGTGGAGAAGATATTGAAAAGTGTATTGCTGGTGCAGGCACTAAAACTATTGGCTCAAGCAACGTCTTCGGCGACCCTAAATTTAAGTGCGCGATTACAGCGGACGAGGTTGCTTCAATTATGGTCAATAACGACACATATTACGGCTATTCCGCTGACGCATACGAAACAGTTTTCTCTAAGGCCGATGTTCATACGAAGAATCGCGAACTTACTGTAGATACGGGCGACCCCACTTCGCCATACTCTAACGAGCCAAGCCCGAACGGAAAGCGCGTAAACCTCGGTTATTACGGCAACACGCCCGAAGCGCTCAGCACTGTTGTCGGCATGAGAGTTATAATCCGCTGAATTTTATAGGCACTTCGTGCCGACCAAAAACGCTCGCAAAGCAAGCGGACTACACAAAATTTGTAGAAGTATAGTAGGGTTAGGTGGCATCTCAAGCAACTTACAGCAGAGGCTTCTGATTTTTGTAAACAAATTTGTAGAAACAATTTTGTAGAAATAGCTTGTTTTGAAACGACTTTTTAGAAACAACTTGTTTGGAAATAACTCTTTAGAAATAGCTTGTTTAGAAACAACTCTTTAGAAACGACTTTTTAGAAACAACTTGTTTGGAAATAACTCTTTAGAAATAGCTTGTTTAGAAACAACTCTTTAGAAACGACTTTGTAGAATCAACTTGTTAGGGAATAACTTGTTTGGGAACAACTTCTGCTTTGGCGCACGGGCGAACACGCCCGTGCCTTCTTATTTATCCTAAATTCGGCAGTTGCCCCCAAAAAAAATTCGGCAGTTGAACCTCCCCAAAAAATGGATTTCACACTTAAAACCACTAGCACAAATCAATATTAAAGCTTTCACCCAATGGGTGAAACATAAAATCATAGCAAAGCCCTAGATTTTATTGCCCCAACCGTCAATTTTCAACATCCAACGGCTAAATTTAGGATTATATTCGCAAGTTGATTCTATATTTTTTTTATTCCGAACAGTAATCTCATTTTCTCCTTGCTTTTTTGTTTCGCGTGTGATATCATATTCGGTGTCATGAAAAATGATAAGATAAATTCCATTAAACCATCTGGTTGGCAGCATAGCCAGTGGCGCGAAAGGGCGCCTAAGGTTGATGCAGAATTCAATCGTTGGATGGCGAAGTATCTCCCGTTTGAGCGAGAGTTAATGGCCGAACGAGAACGACGTGAAGAGCGGCGACAGGAGCGTCTTGAAAAGCGACGTTATGAACTTCGCCAAGCTTATGGCAACCTTTGTGAAGCCACAGAAGGGCGAGCTGTGATCTGGCGAGAACGCGGTTTTCAGAATTTTGAAGCAGCCTTTGAAATAGCAACCGATGCATTTACAAAAAGAAATGCTGAGCGATATTTTCGTTTAGCTGGCGTTAGTCCGGCGAAAATGCCGCGTTTTAGCGAAATTGTATCAGAACTAATTCTTTTGCATTTTATTTTTACGCTCAATCTCGGGGCAGTCATAAGCTGTTGTGCTCTCAGGCTTTTTGTTCAACTTTCGGCGATTGCGGTAAATCATCTTAAACATCGAGCCATTCGACCTCTCTACTATGAGCGCGAAGCTCAGCGCCGTTATAGCCTCGCCACTGAACGTCGTCGCATCGTTAAGCGCTCTACGATCAATCCTTGCCCATCTAAAGAGGAAATACTAGAAGCGTATCAACATAGGAAGGATTCGAAGGAAGCGGCAATTCGTTTTGGCAGTCTCATTCATGATCTTGAGTGTTATGTTGATAATTCGCTAAAGATTGTTGACGGGCGCATAACCGGTCGTAATGAAGGTGTGAAAGGGTGGTTGGCTGAGAATATACCGGTTCTTGTCGGGAAATACACGACAGTCATGCGTTATAAAGCAATGGCGAAGAAGCTTAAGCAATTAGTGGGGCTTCCCGATCCTGTTCCTGCAGAAGCGGTGCTCGCCACGACAGAAGCGACAGGATTGGACCGAGAAGTGAGAGGAGCGGTCAATGATCGTGGCGTTGCAGAAAAGGTGCCTGATGCGGAAATTGTTCGGGCGGTTGCGATTTTTCGTGAAATATCAGCCGATGTAAAAACTGCTACTGGGATTATCCTGAAGATTGATTCGTATCTTGATCCGTTGAGGGTGGAAGAAGCAACAACGCTCGCTGTTTGGCGGGAGCGATACAGAAATGAGATTACGGTTCGGAACAAAAGAAAATGGTGGCGGAGGTTTGTTAGGAAGAAGGAGTGAATGATTATGTTCGCAGGAGTATAAGTGGTTGTCTCTGTAATTATATATCTCAATAGACTCAGGCGTGCGTATCAATAGACTCAGGCGTGCGTATCAATAGACTCGGGCGTGCGTAGTTGACTCAATAGATTCAAAAGCATCTTTATGTTTGAGAATTATATGAAAACTGATTTTAAAAAAATCATTGAAAGGGATTTAAAATAAAAAAAGTTGTATAGGAAAGTTTATGAAAAGAATAACAAATATGATTAGTGTTTTAAATTTGTTTTTATCGTTCGCTTGTACGCAAGGCTTGTTTGCTGATGTGACTGATTTTAAGGATAAACGAGATTCTATCATTTATGTTAACCCCGCCGCGACCGGTAAAAACGACGGTACAAGCTGGGGCAATGCTTATACAGATTTTAACATTGCTCTTAAAAAGATAACTCCAAATAGAAACGTCATTTGGCTTTCGGGCACATTTACTTGCTCGGCAGATTGTGTTGTCAAGATTCCAAGTGGCGTTAAGGTGAAAATCCGAGGCGGCTTTAAGGGCGGCGAGGTTTCGGCCTCTGACCGCAAGGCGGGCGTAAAATCCATCGTAAGCGGCAATGTTCGGAAATATAATACGCTCGATATAACATCCGACAGCTCGCTTCATATTGAGCGGGTACGCTTTATCGACTCGAAAGGGCGTGGCGTCTACAAGAAGGGGAAAGGAGATCTAACTCTCGTCGACTGCGATATCGTCGGTTGCGGGTTTACGCTCGGCAACGTTTACGGGCGCGGATTTCTGATGGTCGGCTCGTCCGATAAAACGAAATTCTCCGCCAGGCGCTGCACGTTCGCTGGCAATCGCGCGGGAGGCGCGAAAAGCCAGTATGATGTCGGTACCGGCCACGGCGCCGCGCTTATGAATCTTGCGAGGGCGACATTTGACGACTGCCTTTTTGTCACGAATGGTCTTTCGGTTCTTTCGTCGCCCGCCGAAGATCCGCGCGGCTTCAGGTTTTTTAAGGCTTCCGCGCTCTATGCGACGAACGCGCCCGTTACGGTGCGCGGAACGAGGTTTGTCGGCAACCGCGGCTGGTGCAGTCAGGATAGGGCTCCGGCTTCCGATTTTGGCCTTATGGGCGCGACGGTGCGTCTTGAGGCCGGCACCGGCGGCAGCGCCTTTACGAATTGCCTGTGGCTCGCCAATCAGTCGGCGGTCTACAGTGTCCATAAAAACTTCGGCGGCGGCGGAGAGCTGTGGTTCAATCCCTGTAAACCCTCGGCTGAATGCGACATTGTAAACTGCACGTTTGCCGCTAATCTTAATGATATCTGGAGAAACGGCTCTCGCGGCGTTAACGTGCGCTCCGGCAAGGTGAAAATTCTTAACTCAGTTTTCGGCTGTAATGTCCGCACGCGCATAGGTACTGATGTCGGTGAGGATATTTATGTCGCCGAAGGTGCTGAGGTCTATGCAAAAGGTTCGATTTTCACGCCTGATAAAAAAGACGGCAGACCTCTTTATGCGGCGGGCGCGGGCAGGTTGACGCTTGGCGAGGGGGGTAGGTTTGATAAGCCTAAGTTCGTCTCTCGCGTCAATGATGCGAAATATATGAGAGTTCAAAAATCCCGCGCTCATTATTATATGCCCGTTGCGCTAGACTATCTTATGAACTTCAACGTGAATCTGCCCGATGCCGCGGGGTATTGCGATTCTGCCAAACCCGTCAGGGCCGAAGTCGCCGCAAAGCGAGATAAAAAAGTTCCTGTTGAAGATATCATCGTCTGCGACGGAGCCGACTACACGATCAAGATTTATCGCGGAACTAACGTTGTCTGGAGATGGTGCGCTGCAGAGGATAAGACTTTCGCCGGCAATGAGCACAATGATCTGCGCGGGCGGTATAACGGGCTTACCGAGGTGAGGGTCTGCGATTACAGAGGCCGGAAGGTCGTCGCGGTTTCTTCGACCAACTGCGGATGGGTGATTGTCGATTTGGCTACAACCAACGCTATCGCATACGGCTACAGCAGAACGGCCGGGCAGCCGGTGAGAAATACGATCATGCCTCACTCCATCGCGATTTTGCCCGATGATATCGTGGTGGTGGCCTCGACGTACACGATCGATCAGAACGCGCCCGAAACGAAGTACGGCTGCTACTTCTACCATATAGAAGGCGATAAGGCGACGAGTTATAAAGATCCCGCGAGACAAGGCGCGACGTTTTTCTCGATGGAAAACCCTCACGGTTTTTACTGGGATGAAAAGAATAAAAAACTTTACGTCTCATCGTCCGAGGGGCTTACCAGGTTGAATGTCGCGTTCAATAGAGCTAAGAATAAATTTGAAATTGAAGAGGAGGCCGTTTTCGGCATTTCTCAGCTCGGCGCAAAGTGGGGGCATGATCTTGCGATAGTTCCCGGCACGAGAATACTCGCCATGACCACATACGAGATGACGCTTTTCTTCGATATGGACAAGGAAAAGTGGCTTTTGGATGATATTGTATGGCGTATGGATATAAAGGGCTTTGATCCGCATAAAGATAAAACGCACATTTTGGCTACGGTACCGCGTTCTAATTATGTGACTGATACGCTTGAAATCTGGACAAAGGAAGACGGTTTTAAGGATTACTTAAAAGTACCGGGCGCGAAATTCTATAAAGCCCGGTGGGCTGGCGGAGTGTTGGATAGTATAAAAAAGTAAGATTTCAACGATCTTGAATAGACGTTTTTCTTCCGAAGAGATAACGCGCTTTTAATACGTAATCGGTCAGTGAGCGGGTGCGTCACTTTAGCATTCACAATTTGTTCCGAACCGTAATCTCATTTTTACAGGGTCGCCGGACAAAGTAAATGCAACTATGGGCAGGTTAAATGCAACCTAGTGTAATGATGTGCATTTAATTTGCCTTGTTGCATTTAATCTGTGCCAAAAATCCGTTGATTTGAATCCGGTTGCATTCGGATTGACGTGT